>Ga0115008_10003222_pt1 | contig 13511 bp, 8 predicted proteins | sample FraStrMetagenome_FD_87164 | JGI IMG/M metagenome (GOLD analysis project Ga0115008, IMG submission 87164) | Marine eukaryotic phytoplankton communities from Arctic Ocean - Fram Strait ARC3M Metagenome | ecosystem: Environmental > Aquatic > Marine > Oceanic | place: Fram Strait | collected 2012-06-18
AGAACCAAATGGATTATTATTTAAATTAGCACCTATTTCATTAGGATTATTTTGTGGAAATGAATTAAATTGATTAGTAGGATTAGGATAACCATCTCTATTTTTGTCTCGAATTGTCATGTTAATATTGTTGCTCATTTCACTTGCATTTCCAGATTGAAATTGTTGGTTAATATTAGTTGATGGATGTTGAAATGAATTGGTATTAGTTTGTGCTGGTTGTGATGGAGGTTGCTGAGTATATTCATTTTCTCTCATTGCTGTCAATTGTGAGTATCTAGATTGAACATCGTTGTTACTCTCTTGTTGTTTGACAGCTTGAAAATTAACAGGGTTAGGTAGATTTTGTTGGACTGGTTGTCTGGCTTTCATTATCTGGTCATATTGACTATTAACATCAGGAGAATTATCATTATTCATTCTTGTGTTTGCGGAGGGTCTATCTGATAATCTATTTATTTGACTATTAAGTCCTGTGCTCATATCTCTTTCGAGTCTATTCATTTGGAGTGTTTTATTGTCAGGCTCTCTTGAAGGTCCAGACTGAGACTGAGTTTTTTTGATATTATCTTCAAAATATGGCAAGGCAATATTAATACATTTTTGAGAAAGATATCTACTTGTATCAATATCTGATAAATTACTAGGAATGTTAAATTGTTGTGAATTTTTATTGGCGTATATTGTTTTCATAACATTTACAAGTTCTTTGTGAAAAGATTCAGTAGTAGTTATATCGTAATTACTACTATTCATAATCTTTTTTCTTAAAATGTTATAAATTATACTAAAATTTTGTTTAGAAAAATAAATCCTTTCCATTGACTATATTAATATTAATATTTATTTTTTTTAGCTTTAATACGATATTTTTTCTAAAAACTTATGTATATCTATTATAATGGAAAACAATAAAGTTGTAGATTATTATCAACATTTTATTCCTCGAGGAAGAAGCATTGTTCCTCATAATAATTTAATTAAAACTATAATAGTAAACTCAGCTTATAGAGATAAAGTTAAATATCCTAATAAATATGATTTTACATTATTTTTAGATGATACATTTTCAGATGTAATGAAGTTAGAAATAATTAAAGCCTATTTTAATTATAATTTACCAGTTATAAATAATTCAAATAACACTCTTTCATTATATATTAATTTAGAAGATGAGACTGAAATACTCAAAGATGATGCTTTCATAGAATTAGATAGTTTTAAAGTAGGTATGATGGATACATATGATAAGGATAAGATAATTGAACTATTCGATGATTGTATTAATAATTATTTGACTCCTAAATTAAAGGAATTATTAACAAAGATAACATATACAAATATCAGTAATTCTGGTATTGTAAGTGTGTCAATTCCAACTTTAAAGTTAAATTATGATGATAAAATAGATAGATTTATAATTTACAAATTAAATGGAAATTACAATATTAATTGCGATCATATGAACTGCTATAATCAATATGATAATACCGTAATTAATTATATATTAGATGAAAAATCATTTGGTTTATTTGGCCTTGATTCAAGGGTAGAGAAAACAGTCAATAGTCTTGTCGGTTACAGTAATAATCCTGATATAACTTGGGAAAATAGATGGGAAGAAGGAAAACCTACTACAATATATGAATCGAATCCAAAGAACATGTTTTTAAAAATGCTAGGGTTTAGCACAAAATATCCATTTGATTGTAATAAATTCATATTCGACGAATTTGATACAGAAGTTGTTCATAGTGAGTATTTAGGTACATCTGTTGAATACGAAGGATTTAAATTGATAACAAGGGCTGGAGATGAATTTATTCTTAAATATGATGATGGAAATCCAAGATTATTCTTGATTAAAAGTCCAGCAAGTAATCTTGATAATAAAGGTGAATTACTAGCTCCTCCAGCATGGTGGAATAATAATGTATCAATTACATATAATGGTGTAGCAACAAAAGGATTTTTTCAGGATAATTCATCTGGTTCTACTGATAATTCAAGAACTCCATCTTCATCTAATCCTACTCCATCATCTTTTTCTCCTATATTTGATACCAATACAATTGCTGATAAAGTATTTTACAATTCTGTATTAACTTATATAGATGTTTTAAATAAAATAATTGGAGATATGAGAACACAGGCACCTGTTCCACCTATACAAACTATATTTCCTGAAAGAAGTATATTAAATTATGAATATTTTAACAGGCAATTACCTATTGAAATAACATTAAGTACAGTCCATCCTCCTACAACTAGTAATCTAAATGAATTAATCAATCTAAATAATAACTATGTGCCAACCTGGACTAATAATTATCCTATAGCTTTTGAGTCGAAAGGTATTATGAAATTAATGACTTTAAATCCTTATGATAATTACAAATTTCCGACGACTATATATCCTCATGTTAAAAAGATTTTTATTAATCTGGGATTTGACGATATAGATTATCCAGGTAGTTGTTATAAAGAATATAATGGTTTGTTTGCCAGTATGCCTCGTCCTTTATTCCCCGGAGGACCTATAATAGATTTTTTACCATTAAATCCAGGAACAATATCACTACCATCATTATCACCAACTCATGATTATCAAACAATATTTAAGCTTAATGGTAAAGAATTGACACTAGGAAATAGTCTCACAAATAGTGTGTTGGAAGTATACACTACACATCAACTATCAAAGGGTAATAATATATTATCTGGAGGAGCCAATAATGAAGAGTCTTCTATAGTAAATTTAATAAAGACAAAACATCCTGAATATTTTCAAACCTCAAGTATTACTATTAATAGATCATCTCAGGAATTTTTATATAATCAGATTAAAAGTGCATTAGTATCTAATAATAATGATTTAGCTATTAATTTAAAATATACTAATACTACTACTAATACTATAAATGATTATACACTTAAATTGAATAATATGAATAACCTAGTATCAAAAAATATCTCTACTAATTTAACTGGAATTTATGATCTGAGTGATAGCACTAGTTCTAATTATATAAATTTAGGTAGTCCATTTGTTAATCCAAATGACCCTAATCAAGGAGAAATTGGTGGAAATATTAATTGCGACATAAATTTTTCATATCCAGTATCTAAGAATCCTGGTTTAAATAACTTTAAAATAGAAGAAAATAAGATTACCATATGTTTTTCCTATTATTTGAATGAGATATTAGATAGAGAAGATGAGTATTTTGGTTCTATAGAAGATAGTCCAACAGTTGAATTGGTTAATGAAATAGGTATAAATTATGGTGATCCTCTTAATCCAGTAACACCTGATTACAGTTATTTGACTAATAATTATATAACAACCTATCAGTCTTTACTTCAAAATAAACATATTGATATTTCTTATTATAAAATGGAAGAATTATGTAATAATGCGGTTACTCCATATGATATTAATACCTATAATACTTATATATCAGCAAAGAATTTATTAGGAGAATGTACTCCATTTAATTCTTACAACGATATTAGAAGTCAAGATCCTGGTTCAGGAACACTGACAGCGGGTAAGCTATTTTTATTTCATCTTGAAAATCCTGTTACTTCTCCTTGGCCAACAATATTACCAATTTATTCTATTTCAAATGATCCAAGTAAACTTACAAAAACACCTTCAGGTGCACCACCACCACGACCTCCGAATGGATTATTGTTTAATTACTATGCTTATTATAGAAATATCAAAAATGTTGGTGGAGGATTTTATACATATCCTTCACCAGTAGATATTATTAACTATAGAGATAAGAAGTTAGAGGATTTATTAGGAGATACAGTAAATTATAAATATAAGAATACTCCTCAAATTAAGGCGACTTATCCATTTACAAACGATTTATGGTATACAAAAACTGAATATGACAACATGGTATTATCTACTAATTTTTTTATAGCTGATTTACCTAATTGTTTATATCCAACTGATTATCTTATATTAGATATAGAAGAACTGAATAATAAATATTCTAATAATAATAATATTCAAAAACATGCTTTTTTAGAAATTCCCAATAATAATAGTTCTCTTATCTATTATGAATCTACTAATATTGGGTATTCTACAAAAGAGTTTAATCCGCCTATTAGAAGAATGGATAGACTTACTATAAAAATAAGAGACAATAATGGCAATATCTTACAAGATAGTGATACCAGTAAGGATTATTCACTAATAATGAATATTCAAGAGTTGAATAATTCTTCAAATACTGTTGTAAATAATTAGTGTTTTATATTAATTATAACACGGAGAAGTCCAAGTACATTTTCGTCTTAAATGTTTATTTATTGTACATTTATATTGTGGACTACATTTATCACAGGAGCATGATTTACCACAGTTACACGATTTACCACATGAGAATTGCTCAGTATTTTGACTATATATACATGATAGTATAACAACTAATGCTATAATAAAAAAGATATTCATTATTATAATATTACATTTTATGTTGGTCTTTCCATTTTGTAAATTCTAATTTAAAATCTTCAACTCTTTTCTTTACCTCATCTGTTTTATTATATTCAAGTAGCTCATCCTTAATTAGATCACTATTAGTGAAAGGATTTGTATGGCTAAATGTTAGATGATTGAATATTGTGTATTTATCTACTATTTGTTTGACATCTGGTATTTCATATGGGTCATTTATCTCAGTAAACATAATTGGGTCCAAAAATTTAGATGGAATATCACTGTCATATTCAATAACAGATTCACGATTTTCAATGGATGTTTCTACATTTTTGACAAGTTTATTAATTAAATCGGATACTTTAACGTCTTCAAAGTAAACAAATTCACCAAAATATTTAACTGTTTTAAGATAGTCATTAATATCAAACAATGCGGTATTATTCGCACATTCTTTGATAAATTTATCATTTTTAGATAACTGTTCTAAGTTTTGAAAAAGCCTACAATATATTTCTTGAAGTTTAATTGAACAATTAGGTGATAATAGTTTTTTACTAACATTACTTTGTTGAAAAAGTGGAACTTCTGAATACAAACGTGAAGATAAACTATACTTAAATATAGAGAAATATAGTTCAATTTGTTTGTAGAGATAGTGTTCATTGCCATTATCTAATACTTGTAACTTTTTAAGAAACTTAGTAGTATCATTCAAATATTTAAGATATATTACTAGTTGAAGCGAACTGGTTGAATTTATATTTTGACTGGATTCAATTTTAGCTTTGATTTCTTTTATCTGATTAACCAAAAATATACAATGCGACGTGTATATGGTTATGAATTCATTTAATCTACTCGATTCTATTTGCGATATAGAATTACTGTTAGAATTTTCTAAAACTCGAATTACTTTTGTTCTTAGTTTGTGTTTTTCATTATAACCAGTTTCGGAGTTATATTTTTCAATATCAATAAATAGGTTTATAAGATGTTTTTCGGAATCAAATAATAATGAATCATCTAACTCAAGTATTAATTTAGTTTTGTTGTGAATATTTATGTTATCGCTATTAAGTATAATAGGTATGAGATGTTTTGTCTTCATTACAAATTTATCAAAATCATTACCGATAAAAGACTCTCTATTAAGACAATATGTAAGTGTCCTAATTTGATTTTCTATTATTTCTAAGTTAGAATTATCATCTTCTATCGACATTTCTAGAATATCTTGAATTATTGAGTCTTTATAGAAATTTAAATCAATAAGATCTTTTACATATGCTTTAAACTGGTCAACTTGTTTGATTATTGTCGAGAAAAATGGACTAGTGTTTAGAGCATTACTTCCAATTGAATCTTTATATATACTTAATGTATGATTATCTATTGATATTACTTCTGATACAGAACTATATAGGAGCATATACAATTTAGCTGTAGTATTTTTTAATTCTTCCATATCATCATTCTCAAGTTCTTCTAGAATTAATACCTCGGTTAATTTTAAGAAATTGATAATTCTATTTATAATCTGAGGTGAAGGATTAAGATAAGTATATATTTGAGTATTAAGAGTTCTTAGTAAATAATCAGCAACGCCTGAATAATCATCATAGTGATCTTTGTCTAGATTATAATTAAAGTAATTTATAGTATCAATATTATTCAATATCGAATGAAATATATTAAATGTTATATTTCCTTTGAGTTTAATATTTCGGAAGAACAGATCTTCTTCAAGTAAATATGTCATAAAATCTCCTTCAAACATATTTTTAGGATAATTCGAATTTACTTTATCTTTACTGAATTCATTTAGAATACTATAGCAAATATTTTTACATACAGTGGAACAAACAGGATCACATGTATCTATTCTATTAGTATAGTACAAATTAAATAATTCTAAATTATTCTCAATTGTTGAGCTTTTGGGAGCCATAATATCAGTATTTGAATGAAATAGCATCTTACTTAAAACTTTATTCTCTAAGATATCATTAAATGAATCAGGCTGAGACATATATTGATAGTTTTCAGAAGTTAAATTTTTAACCAACTCTTGGTTTCTAAGTGACAGATTATTCATAGTAAGTACAAACATTTAATGTTTAAGTAAAGATATATTAAATCAAATTTTTATCTCATATAGTAAAAATATAATATCAATATATATCAAATGTTAAATTTTATAGGTATTATTTCACTTATTATTTTGATAATTGCTATTTATCAGTATAGACATTTAGTAATTCCAGAAGATAATATAGAAGGTTTTTCTAACTATTGGTTAAGATATAGAGGTATTCCAAATAATTGGAAAAGAGATACAGCATATATAAGAGTATTCGCAGATGATTATTTACACATTTATCATAATGTAGGAAGTCAAGAATCAGGTATTACAGGTAAGAGTCCCTGGAGAAATACTAAATGGGTTGGACAAGCAAGATGTTGTGGAAGATGTTATTTATTTGAAGTCCCTAATTTTAAAGGTGGAGATTCATTAATGTTTTATAGTTATAATGGTGGTGGTCCAGGATATTGGGGTGGCTTTATGTTTTTAAATGGAAAATGGACATCATTTAATAGAAGTTCTGTTAAAATTTCTGCGTATCAGTTATATAGTGATATTTATAAAAAAAGTGGTAAATATCTAGGATGTTATAGAGATGGTGGTAATAGAAGAGTTCCATATTATTCTAATTGGAGAGGAACGTTTGAAAATTGTCAAGACTCTGCTCATAGAAGAAATCATAGATATTTTGCTACTCAGCATGGTGGATGGTGTGCTACCGGTACTGATTGGAATAGAGCACAGAGCTATGGTAAATTACCTGATAGATATTGTGCGAATCAAGATACTCGAATTAGAAATAGAAATGGAACTATTAGATGGACTCAAAGATATGGGTTAGGAGGACCATGGGCTAATGCGATTTATGATAGTAAAAGACCAGCTGAAATTGATTACTATGGTAATTGGTCAAGAAGATGGTTAAGAAATGCTAATAGAAGAGGTTGGACATTAATGTTATATAAGGGTATATATGGTTTAAAACCTAGAAATGCTGGACATAGCAGACAACATAGTCTATGGAGATGGGTCCAATTTCAATATAAAAATCCTAAACCTCCTGTTAAATTAGAATTTTGCCCAGATAAAAAATATACTGAGTTTAATTCTGCGGGATGTAGTAATCCCGATTCAACTTATACATGTAAAAGCTCAGTATATCCTAACTACAAAGCTACTATGTCCGCATGTCATAATACATTTAAAGTAGATGGTAATAATTATGATAATGAGGATTTTTATAAAATTGTAGGAACAGCTGTAACTATGGCAAAAGAAAATAAATGGAGTAATAAGTATAATTCATTAAAAACGACTTTTTTACATGCCTCTAATATTGCGTGTTCAATTTTAGGTCATAAAAACATAAGTAGTGGTATAGGATATGATAAAAATCAATGTAAATCAAAAAGTGGTAATTATGATGTAACATATTTAAATGAAATAATATCAACTGCTAGAAAAGAATCCGATAAACACTCAATGAATAATGGAAAAACGGCAAATAAATTCTTAAGAAAAGAATTAGATAATGCTGTTATTGATTTATTGAATGAAGCCAGGGAATTAATAGGTCATAATTCTGACGAATGTAAATGTAAAGATTTTTCGTCCGGAAGTCCAACTTGTAAACCCTGCTAAAAATATAATGTCAATATATATAAATGTTTACTTTTATAGGTATTGTTTCATTAGTTATTATTATAATAGCTATCTACCAATATAGAAAATCACTAGTAATTGAGGATAATATAGAAGGTTTTTCCAGTGGATATAATTGGTATGGTGTCCCACGTAAATGGAAAAGAGATGTATTATACATATCTGTAATTGCGGATGATTATTTAGATATATACCACAATCCAGATAATGCCGAAACATCTGGACAATCACCATGGAAAAATTTTAAGTGGGTTGGAAGAGCCAGATGCTGTTCTAGAGTTTATAAATTTCAAGTAAAGGATTTCAAAGGTGGTCATAAATTGATGTTTTTCAATTATAATGGTGGTGGTCCAGGATATTTTGCGGGACATTTATTTATAAATGGCAAATATCATCCCCTTAATGCTGGAACTGTTAATCCTGAATCATACCAGACATATGGTCGTAGATCCGATTATTACGAAAAAACAGGAAAATATTTAGGATGTTATAGAGATAGAGGTAATAGAAGATTACCATATTATGGATATAGTGCTACTTCTTTTGAAGGTTGTCAGGAACTAGCTTTAAGAAGAAATCATAGATATTTTGGAACACAGTATGGGGGCGAATGTTGGACAGGCAATGACTTGAACAGAGCCACTAATGCTGGTAAAGTTTCTGATGGATATTGTAGAAATAAATATTCACGTGCTGGTAATTATGTTAAATGGACTCAGCGTTATGGATTAGGAGGACCATGGACAAATGCTATCTACGACACCAAACAAGTTTTCGATATTCAACATTGGAATAATTTTTCATGGAGATGGTTTAGAAATGCCCAAGGAGGAGGTTGGACAAGATTAATTGGTTATTGTCCTGGTATTAAACCTAAGTATGCTGGTGGAAATAATCAACATAGTTTATGGAGATGGCAGTTATATTCATTTAGTTTCCCTGCTGAACCAGCAATTGTAGATTTTTGTCCAGATAAAAGATACACAGAATTTAATTCGGGTGGATGTCGGGATCCTACTACATCTTACACATGTTCCAGAAGTGTGAATCCTAATTATAAAGCTACAATGAAAGCATGTCATAATACTTTTAATGTTAAAGCCAATAATTATGATAATCAAGATTTTTTCAAAATTGTTTCAAAAGGATTAAAAATATCTATTCAACATGGTTGGAATGGAAGATATAAAAATCTTAAAGATCAATTTATTCAAGTTATAAATTTTTGTTGCGCTATTCATGCGAATAAAGACCCTTACTTTGACGAGAAAGCCTGTAAGGCAAAGGCATGGAATTGGGATATGGGATATTTAAATGAAATGATTGACACGGCAAAGGAAATATCAGATGACCATGCGATGAAAAATGGTAAAACATCCAATAAATTTTTAAGAGGTAAATTGGATGAATCTATTAAGAAATTAATAGATGTATCACGAGATTTAATTGGATTACATGAAAAAGAATGTAAATGTAGAGACTTTGAAAAGATTAATGTATATAAATACAAAGGTAAGTTATACTGTAAAAGCTATGAAAGTTATATTAGACACAAAGGTAAAGAAATGAGAAGTGTTGGTAATTGTAAGAAAAAATGCGACTCCCTTCAAGGATGTGATGCTATAGGGGTAGGAGAACATTGTATTACTTATAATAAATGTAAAATGAGCACCACACCTCAAAATTGGAAATGGTATACATATTCGTATCCATGGAAAGGTTGGGGTAAATTTAGAAGAAGAGTTAAACGAACCCATACCCATGGATGGTACTTCTATGATAAACAATTTGGAAAACCTGATGGACAAGAGTTAATTAGAAAACCTTCTTGTAAACCCTGTTAATTTAAAATTATTATTTTATATTAAAAATATCTTAGTTATTTAATATTATGGTATTTTTTTACCTTGCTTATTTTACATTAGAAGCTCTATTCGGAGTTGCATGGTGGACATTAGTCAAGACCAAAACAGGTGTGTATTACATAATATATGGGAATACGCCTGATAAAAATCAAATTGATGGAAAAATAGAACTATCGGACAAAGAAATCACTGTCAATCAAGATATATTAGAAAAATTAATTCAAACTAATGAAACACAACAGATTGAAATAAAAAAATTATATGATAAAATAGATATATTAGCTGATTATATAAAAAATCAATCAGTCAAATGATACAACTACTTTTACATTAGTTTTACTTAATGATTTACTAGCAGAAATAGAGAGCTCCTGTCTTTTTCTTCTAGATTTTGAACCTCCTGATTTAGAACCTGAGCTATTAGAATCAGTGGAATTTTTAGATTTACTATTTTTCTTACCTTTATTTTGAGTGTATTGACTTTTATAGCAAACATTCATATCAGTTTCAATATCCTTTAGATTTTCAGTTATATAGTCTAATATTCTATTAGTAATAATCCATCTGAAAAAATTTAATTGACCAACTGTGGTTACAAAGCATTTATTTTCCTCATAATAAAAGTTTATACGAGATCTTCTACAAAAAGGATCAAATTGTTTCTTTTGGTAACCTTTAAGTTGCAGTTTATAATCGATATATACTAAAAATTGCTTACAGTAGTCTGGGTTATAGTTATCGATATTTTTAAGGATTCTTCCATTAAGACTATTAATAAAATAAGATGTATTATTTTTTTTTGAATAGTTTGTTACAAACCAATCAATTACTCTTAGTGAAATTTTGGAGGTGCCATTAATAATAGGTAATATCTTATTGATATTATCTTGTTTTTTAAAAAATACCTGAAGCGAAGACATAAGGAGATCGCTTCTCGATGCGTTAGACGAAGAGTAACTCATTTATATTTTTTTATCATTTATTCCTTAAGTATTTTTCTTTTTGAACTTGCCAAATTTTTTATATGCCTTAGGTTTAAATTCTTTTATTATAGTTTCGCATTCTTTGGCAGTAAGTTTTTCAGGTTCCTTACCATCTGGCACTGATACGCGTTTTTTACCCTTCTGAATATAAGGACCATATGGACCATTTAATATTTTAATTGATTTCCATTCTTTAATTATTTTACTATCTTTCTTTTTTAGTAGTTTAATTATATCATCTAGACTTATATCCGAATCTTCAATTGAGATATTTTTACCATCTATTTTTGAGTATAAACCATATGGACCTTTGTTAATCGTAACGGGTTCATTATTATAAACACCTTTATCTATTGGATATTTAAAATATTCATCTACATTTGTTTCATCAATATCATTTAGAGTTAATTCATTAGATACTCTAACCTTTTTCCGATTCCCTTCTGTATCAACACGAACTACACATACACCATATTTATCACGATATCCAAAGAACTTATTGTCATCTTTTTCAAATAATAGCTCTTCCTTATATACTGTTTTTTTGGTTATCTCAATATTTCCATCACTTCCTAGTGTTTTAACTTTTTCAATAAATGAATTATATACCTCGCTTACAACATCATACCATACCTTATTACCATTTGATATCTCGTCTAGCTTATCATTAATATCACTTGTAAATGAATATGAATTAATTTTATCAAAATGCTTAATTAAAAATTCATTAACTATCTTACCTAAATTACTAGGAAATAATTTACCATTTTGACTTGGTGCTTTACTATCAAATATTTCTTCAATAATACTATCTGAATCTCCTAATATTGTTAGTTTATTAAGAGAAATTTTTTCAACTTTATCTCTTGTCTGTTTGGTTACATATTCTCTTTTTAATACAGTATTTACTATTGAAGAAAAAGTGGAAGGTCTTCCTATCCCCATTTTTTCAAGCTCTTTAACTAACGAAGCCTCAGTGAATCGTGATTTAGGTTTAGTATGTTTTTCGGTAGCAATGATATTTAGAGGCTTATATTTATCTCCAAATTTAAGATTACTTATAAGAACACTATCATCTGGAAAATCATCATGGTATAATTTCTTATAACCAAATGTATTGTTCTTCTTAAGAGAAAACTCAAATTTATCATCATTATTAACAAACGAGAAACTATGTATATCTTCTTTAAACGATGGCATAAATACTGATAGGGTTCTTTTCCATATCATATCATATACTTTTCTTCCAAGATCATCCCCAATATCATCCCCAGTTACTAAAAGTGATACAGGACGAATACATTCATGAGCCTCTTGAGCATTCGCCACTTTCGATTTATATGTCCTAGATGTAAACTCTCCAGGATAATGTTCATCTATATAATCATTACATAATTTAGTGAAATCATTACTAATAACAATACTATCAGTTCTCATATAAGTAATTTTACCACCTTCATATAATTTTTGTAATACAGACATAGTTGTAGAAGGAGAGAGATTAAATCTTGAACTGGCATCTTGCTGAATAGTTGATGTGATATATGGTGGAGGAGGATTACTAGTAGAAGTTCTGAAATTATTATTTGAAAATTCATATTTTAAAGGATATAGACGTGATAATTCTTTTTTAGTAGTACTTTTACTTTTGATATCCTTGTAATAAGTAGTAGATAGCTCTTTATATGACTTATCTTTAAGAATAATATTAAATTTAGCTTGTATTTCATATGACGAATTACTCTGAAAATCATTAATATCTGTTTCTCTTTCACATACTAATCTCAACGCCGGAGATTGGCATCGGCCTGCTGAAAGTTTAGGTTGAATCGCTTTCCATAATAAGGGGGAGATATTGTATCCAATCAGTAAATCCAACACGCTTCGAGCCTGTTGAGCATTAAACATATCCATATCAATAAGACCTGGATTATTAAATGCGCTAATAATAGCATTTTTAGTAATTTCATTGAAACAAATACGTTTTGTTTTAGAAATATCCAAATTAAGAACTTTTATCAAGTGATATCCAATTGCTTCTCCTTCTCTATCCTGATCTGTTGCTATAACAACTTCATCCACATTTTTAGCAATATCTTTTAAATTTTTAACTACTTTTCTTTTTGATGATATAATATCATAAGTTGCTTTAAAATTATCATCTATATCGATTGATTTTAATCCATTTTTAAAGTATCGTATATGACCAAACGATGCATCAACAATAAAAGTATGACCAGGTATAGTATTAAGATACCCTGAAATTTTTTGTTTTTTAGCAGGTGATTCAGCTATTACAAGATATTTCATACTGATTTTTAATAATTGTTAAGATAATTATTAAAAATCAAATTTTTAATTAAAGTATTTTATTTAATTACGTAATTTAAAAATCTGTTTTACAGAAATTTTTTGTTGTATCTAATTAAGTCTGATGTCTACTAGCAACATCA
>Ga0115008_10003223_pt1 | contig 13511 bp, 15 predicted proteins | sample FraStrMetagenome_FD_87164 | JGI IMG/M metagenome (GOLD analysis project Ga0115008, IMG submission 87164) | Marine eukaryotic phytoplankton communities from Arctic Ocean - Fram Strait ARC3M Metagenome | ecosystem: Environmental > Aquatic > Marine > Oceanic | place: Fram Strait | collected...
GAAGAGCCTGCTCATCATCATTTACTACTGCACATAAATTATGTGCTGATTTCTCCTGCGGGCTGATACGTCTGATGAGATTATTATCGAAATTGGCTGGACATGTCCAACAATATAGCAAGGTGCTGATGGCCGCCACTGCCTGATGGCTGGTGGCCGCCAATGGCTGGTGATCAATGGATGGCAAAGGATGCTCAACATAATGTCACCCTGGCCTGCACCTCAAAAAGCATGTGCTCCAGATTCTGCAGATTGTGACGTGATGTCATGAGGCAATAATAATAGCCACCTGCTAATATTGGCTCTGTACAATGACTACCAGAAGGTGCCTCTTCGATGGAGGCCCCTGCCACACATGAGATGCAGACTGACTCATGGAAAGCCAGGCACACTACAGCACATCCGATCTGCCATAGAGACGATACCTTTGAGGCACATGCTTCTCTGCTGGTGACTTGTCAATAGCATGTTTGCTGTAATCGCAATGGAGGCGGTGGACCATTGCATGGTTATGCAAGCCCTGAATGCCAAGAATCCCCCTGAGGGCCTCCCTGCAACCAGTCCACTCAAAGTCAGCCAATGTGCAGTCAAGCTCCACCACCAGCCAGCTCCTCCTAAGCCGGACCATGTCCTGCACCAGAGCTTTGAAAGCACCCCTGAGCTCATTGATGTCTGATTGCGGAGTGTTGTGGAATATCTTCTCAAGATGATCATTGGGAACCCCCTGTGCAAGCATAGGGCTTGACCTTTGCAATAGGAGCATGCTGGTTTTTACATCGATCTTTATACCTTTCATGTTTTGGTGTTTGCTCATAAGTGCTGGAAGTTCGGGCCATTTCTCAGGAGGCACATCATCGAGCCACACTTCAAGCCCAGGCTGGTCCTTCTGAGTCTTGTGGAGAAAATCTGAGATATGGCTAGGGAAGTCTGTGATCTCCAGAATGACATCTTGGCAAGATGCGATCTCGTTCTTGACATCATCATCTGCCAAAGTCGTAATGCAATTCACACTAAACTTTGGAGCAATAGCAGGTGATCGAATATTGCACTCCTCCTTGCGCACTTGCAGCTGGAAGTAGATAAAATCTTTCCTCTGAGCAGCTGTCCAATGTTTGAGTACCCCTACGCAGAATGAATGCCCCTTGTATCCCAATCCCCTCAACAGGGATTCATTGCAAAATGGTTGCTGTGCGGCTGGCTTCTCACCGCCAATGGCTGGCTCTTCGGCAATAACGATTGGATGGAGTCCAATCCACAATTTTGATTCTTTATCTGGTTCTCCATAGAGCAAGCTCATGAAATGGTGGTGGTGGTTTTCGCCATTCATGTCAATGATTCCCTCAGCGTCTTTCTCGCCTATGGCACCGATGCGGCCAGTGGAGAGAGGAGGCCCCATCATTGGCTTTGGAGGGACTGCAGTGGTTAAGCTTTGTTGGGCTAGCAAGATCACTTGCTTGAGGTGACAAGGCTGAATTCATGTACCAATGAAATCTATGGGTACCTTCCTTCCAATCGAGACAATCTGAGGAAGAAGAAGTGGGTGGTGAGAGGGAAAACAAAGAAATAGAAAGTGAAAGAGGAATGAGTGGTGGAAATGAAGGGGATGATGAAGAGAACAAATAAAGACTGTGATAATAAAGAAAAATAGAAACAACAGATTGCAACACCAATCCAAAGACTTGGCTTACATTATAAGGTCAGCATGTGGTCCAAGTCCTGTACCAGTAAGTATTTAAATGGATTGGGGCGCAAAGTTTGACTTTGCTAGGCTAGTGGATTCAATCACTTGCTTAATGATGTGACCAGGCTGAATGCTGCATGCACACACCATTGAAATCTAAGGGTAGCTTCCAATCGTGACAAAAAGAAGAAAGACATTGATGAAAAGAGCTAGAGTCATAAAAAGAAAAGAGAACGTGAAAGATGAAGGAATGGTGGGAAGAAGAAGAAATGGATCATGAAGACAAAGAGACAGACATGATAAAGATGAAAACAACACATTGCAACATCAATCCAAAGACCTGGCTTAGAAGATAATGACAGCATATGATCCAAGTCCTGTGGTGGTATGGAATCAAACAACTATGAAGTTCTGAAAACTTGTTTCGTTTGACTCCTGGATGACAATTCAATATACCTGAACAAGGCGGAGAGGATGAACTCAACCTGTCTGCCTTGTTTAGAATGAATTTAAAAAGTCCGGGTAAATCCTCGGAAATCTCAAGGGAACTATTGAAATTGGAAAGTCAATAAATCCAAAGAAATTTCGGAATTTACTAACTAATAAAATCCTTGGAAATCCTATGTATATAATCTCATGAAATCCTGTGAAATTCTTGAAATTATACGTAATTTGAGAAATTTCAAAAAATCTCAAAAATCCTCCTCCTGGTTATTCCCACGAAATCCACGGCGCAGAAATCCCAGGAAATCAAATGAAATCCTATGAAATCACACGAAATCCTGGCAAATCACAGAACTCCCGGCAAATCACAGAAATCCCGGGAAGTCCCGCTGGGAAATCTTGAAAATCCCGAGAAATCCTTGCCAATCTGTGGAAATATGAAAAGTCTTGGGAAATCTCTAGCATGTACTCAACACCCTGAATCTTTGCATCTTGGGCTGTTGAGGTGCAGCTTGATTATGAATGTGCCATAAGACCCCCCCCATGACATCAACCATTTCGAATCAATTGTCCCCCAGCACCTGTGCGCCACTTGACTAACCAACCACTACGCATACATGCAGTTTGTATGTTTCTCAATGCATGGATAAGCAGGAAGCTGGCCCTGCACCAAACCCAATCTAAATGACATTATGGGTGTGTTCAACTTCCTGGGGAGTGGGCTCCCTGAATGCAGTGTTCTACCAAATGTGTGTATGATTGTGTGTCCTCCTGAGGGTAGCTGTGTGAATAATCTGCTCATCTGCTACTGCATGACACAATGTACTGATTTCCTTTTTGTGCTAACACAAAGTGAGAAGTCTGATGAGAATATTATCAAACGTGGCTGGGCATGTCCAGCAAGATAGCTGGGCTCTGGCTGGTGGTCTCCAATGGCTGGTGGCTGGTGGCCGTCAATGGCTAGTGACCTGCACCTTGACAACATGTACTCCAGAACCTGCAGATCGTGAACTGAAGTGGGAGCATGAAGCAATTGACAAAAAAAACAACAGCCACCTGCTATCTATCATCCGCTCTGAACACCTACCAGGGTTCACCAATGATGAAGATTGTCCATGAATACTTCATGATAGAATGCTGAACACCACATGGTAAACCAAATTGCTCTATGGCCCACTTAGCGAAGACCTTGTGAGAGCACATTGTACAATAGCATTTTAAACGGAGAAGGGTGAGAGTGCGGGCCTGGACACAATGTGCGCAAACCCAAATCAGGAGTGGGATGAAATCGTACGAACGATACAGCTCACATACAATCACATTACCACACTCTCCACACAATTCCTTATGATTTGCAGCCCCATTCGATACATGCCAGCATATGGTGTGGCCCCCACCATTTGGACACATTCCTCTGCATGGTGTGGTCCCTGCCTTACATCCCCCATACTGATCTACGAGGGTGACAACATGAGGGCAGTAAAGCCTAGACTGTTTAGTGTAATTGCGAGCATGCAGCTCACCAGATGAAAGATCATCACTCTCATCATCCAAACCATCACCAGGGCCAGCAGGACCCATGGCAGAGTTGTCAGATGCATCAAAAAGTCGTATGCAACCACCACGAATTGCCAATGGCTCAGGAGATGGAGATGTCTGCCGTTCATGATCCTGGGAATTTGTATGATACTCAAATGCAGAGCTTGAAGCTCCACCAGTGGCTGGATGGTGTCTTCTTCCCCAGGGGTCACTCAGCTGCTGGTGTCTCTGTACCAGATTGTCAGGCAACTGCTGGTGCCTCTTGGCCATATATTGGTGAGTCTCTGCCCGCTGCTGGCTTTTCTCCTCCAGGAGCATCTGCTGGCATCCAATCACCAATCCCTCAAGAGATGGTGATGTATTCTCCTCCTCTGCACTGGTGGAGCTGTCATATGCAGCCTGGTTGGGGGGGTAGTAGCCATTAGGAGGACAAGAAAGTGAAGGAGATGTACTCTGCCCTCCTCTGTTCTTCATTATTGGGACATGAGATTGTATGATGAGGTGGGTCTAAAGTCAAGACTTGAGCCAACCACTCACAAGCCAGTTGTTGTCAATGATCCTCGGTAGGTTCCAGCCCATGACTGTGACAAAGCCATTTCCATATGAATGATTCGAATATCAAACTCCAGCTGTCTTCCAATATCAATGTATGTATAGTATGTCCACTGTGTGGGGTACCTTATCAAGTTGCCTCACTGTGTTGAAGTGGGTTCGGCAAGTGTAGGGGGGGTCTCTGGCAGCTTGTGTCTATGTGGCTGCTGCCTGCAGTGCTTTATTGTCACAACCATTTTCAACAATTGTGTTGGACGTTGCATTTCTTCAACATGAATCCACCTTGTTTGCTGTTGTCTAGCCACTGGTCAGTTATCAGGCCATGTTCTTCTTTTCACTAGCCAGGTGTGCTTCCAAATACTTGTGAATAAGCAGGAAGTGATGAGTGAGCTGCACAATACTGAGAAATTACATGTGTCGGGACTTGTAACATTTTCCTTTGATGTGGCCTCTCTTCCCATCTGGTCTGTGTACAATGCCTGTGACTTGCTAAGTGATCCTAGGCTGTAATTCATTTCATGTGCCACTAGACTGGCTGCTCTCACTCACTCACCATGGCTGCCTGCCAATAATTGGCAATTAATAATGGCTAGAAATGCGAGCTGTGCTCACCACGATGAATGCCAGCCTGCCCATGACGAGTCCCAATAGCTCTCTGACTTCCATGACTGCTCTCTGCTGCTGCTTTCTCCCCTCTGGCTGCTCTGGTGGGATTGTATCATCACCCTGTGGGCCGTCTTTGCATCATTGCACCATGGGCGCTCCCGCTCTGTCATGATGCGCTCGAGTTGCCAGCCTGCTGCAAACACTTCGTGGGCAGTGAAATCATGAGCGATGCCAAGGAGAAATAACTGTGGCCAGGTCACCACCTTGGCCTCTCTCATTTGCATGGGAATGCCATTTCTCCCTATTCTGCAGACGGTGGTGTCACCAATCCTCATGAGATCTGCCTGTCCCATAACCTGCCACCCCTCTTGAGCTCGCATCTTGGCGTACTGCGTGCCTGGCAAATTCATACCTCTCATTCGCTGCCGCTGGCCTACTGTCTTGGCATACTGGCAATGCCAGTGGCCCTTTGAATGTGTGTGTGACTCTGGGAAGCCTGATGGAAGGCTCACCCATCCTCCATCAAACTGCAGGAGCTCTCCTTGGCGACCGAGACAGATGGCGTTCAATAATGTTGCCATGCTTCCTCCAAACACCTGGTCAAATTTGGTCTTGGACATCTTCTGGCCCAAAGTGCTTCTGTCAAATGACGGGAGGTCATGAGCAAAGCGTGAATGTTCAATGCCTTCGGGGTCTGAGAGTTTTTCCACAAGCTTCTTCCGGTGCATGATGCTCATGTTGCCAAAATATTCTGGAGGGTGTGCGGGTGTCATTGGTTCATTCCTGCTATTGAATCTGACCCCTTCTGCAACCTTAACTGGCTTTTCGAACTTTGAGAAGGGGTGATCCCATTGCCACCGCTGAACCATGTTATGCCAATCAGATCAAGGAAGTTTACTATATTGATACCAATACTTTATGTACAATTTAAACCCAAACTGAATTGATATAATAACTCATTTATTGCTCTGCATATCCTAGTTCCACTGTGTCTCTCTCTCTCTCTCCTAAGAATCCTCACCCCTCCTTTCTGTCAATACATGGTGGTAAGAAACCGCAGAGTGCATACATCTTGCTTGGCATTTCCCAGCCATGTTGGCAAGTCCAAGGCTTGAAATGTATTGCAATACGAAATCCCAAGATGCATGCATCTTGGGATGCTTGCCATGAAAATCCTGAGAACTGGATTCCACATGAACGCATCATGAAACTGAGAAATCCACTGCTGCTTGGCATGTCTTCTGTTGTCGCAATCCTGAGATGTTGATGTGCCTGGCCTTTCCCAACACAGGAGATCCAATACTTGGGAACTCCTGTGGTGGGAACCTCCTAGATGCATACATCTTAACATTGTTGGCCAAGAGAAATCCACTACTTGGGACTGTGCTTGATGAGATACCACCCCAATATGCATTCATTCACAGGCAGGAGGGTTACCTGCCATGAGAAAGGTGAAGCTTGGGATTCCTTTTGTGACAAGAAATCACAAGCAAGATGCATGCATGTTGTTGCTTCCCTCCATGAGAAAGCTTGGGATTTATCTTTGTGAGAAATCAAAAAAAACATGCATTTGTGGAACTGCTTGATGGGAGGAATCCAATGCTTGGGATCTCCCCATAATGAGAAATCTCAAGATTCATGTATCCCATCATTTCCACTGTGAGAAATACAATGCTTTGGGTTCCGTGTGTAGGGAAAACCCAAGATGCATACATCTGGACCTTCATTGACATGGGAAACAACGTGTGGGATTCATTGTGGATAGAAGTCCTGAGATGTGTTTATGTAGTGAACATTCTATGAAATCTGGTGTGTGGGATTCCCTACCACCACTCATCATGTAATGTGCATGCTTCAATCCGTGACCCAAAAAGTGAGCTCCACACAAAATCACAATTAAATTCCTCAGAATGGATGAATGTTGCTAGCATGCTGAAAACTTCCATGATGACTTCCATAATTATACGATTGAACCAACTGCCATTTGCCACTGTGATCTCCTGACTCAGCCACATCAGCCTCCATCAAGATCCTCATAAATGCGTCGACATGGTGCCAATCAACATCGAATCGTACTCCAAGGGCAGGATCAGTGTCCACACTAAGTGGGGCTAGTGATGGGTACCTGTGCTTCTTGTTGTCCTGCTGGGCAGGATGGGTGAAGCTGCCTACCTTCTCACTCAGGTCCTTAAGGAGCTTCTCCTTGGCAGGGGGGCCATGAGGCCTTGCTCCATAGGTCTTCACATTCCCCAAGATTTCTAAAACTGCACAATGGAACTCAAACCCTTCCCATTCAGTGTGGCCAATTGCTGCAGCGCGCTTCTCTATTTCATCTATTGGGGTGTTCAACCGAAAAAGGGACATGATCCACTGATATGGCGTCCTGGTTTGGCCTGTGATGTTGAACCGCCTGTGGTGAGGGAGCAGAAGCTGCTGCACCCCCTGCTGACCGCCAGTAAGTGTTGGCATGGTCAGATAGTGATCACTTCTTGCTTGAACCATGGCTGATGAGTTGTCAAGGGGCCACTTGTCATATTGGCTACTTGACCCCTGGGTGCTCATGTCAACCAATGTTCTGCCATGATGTTGCCAGCACTGGTTGGTGGCCTCACCCACATCAGTGCCTTTGGGGGGAGAAGACTTGGCTATGTCACAGACTGAGTCGCTGAGTGGCGGGGGTATTGTGGTGGGTGGTGGGGGTTGCAAGTGCTCAGGGCCATCCTGGCCATTGGTTTGTGCTAGTAGTAATAATGGTGGAGGTGTTGTGGGTGGTGGAGGTGACCACTTGTTGGCTGCTGCGGGCAATGGATCTCTGGGTGGTCCAGTTGGCTGCCTGATGGCTGTTGTGGGTTGTTGGGGTGCTGTGGGTGATGCTTTCGCAAGAGTGAATCGCAATTGGGCTGTGTGTGGCTGATCAGCCAATGCATCATGCTCAGCTGCCAATGATGGCTCATGGGGGGCAAGCATGCGGTCTGGTGCAAGTGGCAATTGGGTGGTGAATGGCTCACCAGGTGGGGTGTCATGCAGACTTAGTGGTTGGTGTGTGCCAGTGGGCTTTTGCTGGCAAGTGCGCATCTTATCTGGTGCTGGCATGTGGCCGGGGTGAGGTCGTCTGCTGCCAAAAGTGAAGCAAGTGCCGCACTCATGCAAACACTTGATCATCCCCCTGACATGATGCACTTCTCTAAACCCTGTGCTATGCTCCACATGCACCTGCTGAGATCCCGCATTATAGAAAACTGCAGGAAGACTACTACTGCCATGAGGGTTGTGTGTGGTATCCTGCTGTGTGTCTGATCTGCCCTCCACGGCAGAGCCCCACAACATCTGGGCGTTGCTTTGAACAGCATCATACAAGACCTTTATCACGCCTGGCTCTGCCAATGGTGCCTTGCCCGCAATCACGCCTGGCTCTGCCAATGGTGCCTTGCAAAGGAGAGTCTCTTCTTCTAATAATACCAATGGTGGTGGTCTGTGGTCCTGACTGCTGCTGTTGCTGCTTGGAGCTGACTGGGCCAGCACTGGGTTCGGCTGCACTGACGATGGCCTGCCATGGCCAATGGATTGCCCACGGCCAATGGCTTTCAGTCCACCCAATGCTTCAGGGAACGGTGGTATGTACCCAACCAGGCTGCAGAGCATATTCGCCATTTCCTCTTGCAGCTCCCTTGTGGCATACGGAACACCAACTGGTTTAATCCAGGCGTGGCGCAAACCAGTTTCGTTGTGATTTCGTGTGAGATCACCATTGTAACTTGTGAGGGGCCTCATTTATAAGCCAGAGTATGTGCTTCCTTTTCTGGTCAAAGAGATTGAATACACATTACATGTGCAATGATATGGAATCAACAACACATCTCAATGACATCTGTGAGAACATGTTGGCTTAACCTGAAGACCACACAGCTATGTATACAGACTCCAATCTGAAACATCTCACATGTGTAACTCATTTCCCACATAATTTATGAGGAGCCTACGAAAACCCATGCCAATTAAGAGATCACCATTCTTTGTCAGGCCCATCTTGAAAATGCGAAGCTTCACAGTCCTGAAGAGGATGTCCCATGGGGAGGCATGATCTCCCTTGGGAACAACTGCATTTCTGTCTTTGGTCCACTGGTGAATGATCTGCTGTTCATCACTGTCTCGCATTAACATGATGTGGCTTTTCAGTGCCTCGTGCATTGCTTCAATGTTGGCCCTGGGGTCCTTCATGTCCATGATGATGTTGAACTGTGCATGACGTGCATAACGTCTGCATTCTGACTCTGCTTGAGCATCTAAGATCATCATGCCCACTCGTTTGTCGTTTTGGTGGAATGCGCTGTAACTGGTGTGCTTGAGGGTCCCATGTGGGAGACGCCAATGGCTGTCCTCAAAGCTTCTCAAATATTTCACCATGTCACTCTCCAGACGTCCTGGGTCATCTGCTATAGTCCATACCGGGTCGTTGTGACCCCAGATGGATGCCTCATCAGTGTCCTTCTTGTCCCTTGAGGTCTTGCTCCATGAGCCTGGTGTTGAAATCTGAGCCATGCTTTCTCTGCTGATAGCTCCTGGTGGTGGCTAGGTGATCACTGGGGAACGAAGGTGATGAAGCAAATGCCACAAACTGCTTGAGCATCTGTCCAACACAAGTGATGACCATCTGTCCAACAAAAAGCATCTGTCCAACAAAAATGGCCACCAGAACAACAGACAAATCAATCTAACTCTAAGACTTGTGGTTTGGACCCTGTGAAGTGTATGTCAATTGCAATGTTCTGGGATTCCCCCGGAGTGGCAGTCATGTGCATGAATGTATTGGTAGTGTGGTCTGTGTCCATCCAAGAAGCCCTGCTGGGACATGAAGAACTGCAAATACCGCCCCGCACCATCCCATTACAGGCCCAGTGGCTGGTAATTGTTCAGCCTGTGGAGGATGCCATGCTTAGAACGCCCCACCAACATGTCCAAGAATAATAAGAGAACATGCAAGATGGTACTTGACCAGTTTGTCACATGCTTGGATGGATGTGGCAGATGGAGATGGGTGGTGCAGGTCTGCAAGAGGTGGGGTACCATATCTGGGAAAAGTGAATCATTGCACTGACTGACTTCATAAATGTATTCTTGCAACAAACATTGCCCTGTTGTCCAGCATTGCCCGATTCACTTCACTGATGCCTGTAAACACTGGCATGTGTTGTATGGATTTGGTGTTCCTGCTGACTCCAACAATGGATGTATGTAAAATGGATACTGCTGCTGGGCATGCAATTGTGTCCTGTGAGCCCTGCACATGCGAGAGCTGTGATTGAAAAGCTATGGGGCCAGTACAGAAGCACTTAGGCATGTTGTTATCCAACACATGGGAGAAGATGTTGGAAAATGATTGTGCCTCGGTAAGCTGTCCATTTGTTCTGCACTGGCTACTACTATCAGGAAGAAAAAAATGAAAGGGTTGCATTCACACCTTTCCAGCGACATACATGGAAGACAAAGTTGGATCACGCAGAGGGATGTGGCAGATGGAGCTGAGTGGTGCAGGTTTGCAAGAGGCGGGGTGCCATGTCTGGGAAACGTAACTCATTGCACTGACTGACATCATAAATGTATTCCTGCAACATCGTCCTGTTGTCCAGCATTGTCTGTTTTACTTCATTGATGCTTGTGAACACTGTCATGTGTCGTATGGATTTGGTGTTCCTGTTAACTCCAAAAGTGTATGTAAAATGGATACTGCTGCTGGGCATGCAATTGCGTCCGGTGAACCCTGCAGATGAAAGGCTGTGATTGACAAGCTAGAGGGCAGTACAGAAGCACCTGGGCATTCTAACAAATGGGAGAAGATGAGGAACGGTGATTGTGCCTGGGTAAGCTGCCCATTTGCACTGCACCGGCTAGTACCAGGAATGAAAGAACGCGAGGGATTACTTGTCAGCATCAGGCAGCATCAAACTGTGAGCTACAACAAACATGTGCACAATGAGCATTGCATGACGAATGAAGCACATACACCAGTACCCACATGATGCATAGACATCTGCTTCTGTCTCCCTCTGAGGGTGTGGTTGGGCCCATTGGCCCAATTGGGCCCATTGGCCCAATTGGGCCTGTGACTGGGTGGGCTGCAGTGTGGCCTGTGACACACCGGGCTGATGTGCCCAGTTGTATCTATAGCTATGGTACCCATTGGGCCCCTTGAACCCAATTGCAACAATTTGGTCACATTTGTGCATAATACCTGTTGTGCCTACTGAGCAAAGTCGGCCTGTTGGAGCCATTGGGTCCATTGGGTCCATGGTCTCATTGGGCCCACTGGGCTCAATGCCCCCCATGAGATCGATGATAAAACCTTCCAGCGGCGACCATCAATAGCACAATCTCCCAAAAAGACGAAGGACACCATACATGGCCACACGATATCAAAACACAACCATGTACATGTCTGTGTATATTATATATCTATTGGTGGTGTGGATGTTGGATATTGGAACATCCCACCAATAGCAAATGAGAGCAAATGCTAGATGATAGAAGTTCCATAATAATACACCACACAAGTTGAATCCAATCACTTCTTTTTGTCAATTGCATCGTGGATATTGGTAACCTGCAATTGCTGACCATGTACCCCAGACAGCACACATGGCCCAACAGCCTGAGTCATGAATGTTTTCTCATGCCTATACTGTCGAATCTCCAGCAGCCCCCTCTGTCCTGCAATGGCTGGGGCTGCCACAATGGCTGGTGCTGCCAATGGCTAGAAAGAAGATCACCCTCTTCTTCTGTGCAATTCACTTGCTGCCATTGCCTGCCTTGCTGACCCACCACTGATAGTCTTCCAGGTGCCACCTTCTGGGCGTTGCCTGTGGCCTGCAAACAACCGGCTGGTGTATCCAGTACTGCTCTGCAACGTACATGGATATATGTTTGCATCTCACCAAGAAGGTGAGCATCCTTGTGTGGCTGAACATATTGCCAACCCTCCGGAAGTGACAGTCTTCATATTCGTGACCCCTTGTTGTAGGCATCCAACAAACAGTTGTATTGCCAATGGCCATGATATCTTCTCTCTCCAACAACAGTGCCTCTGGAATTGTCGTTGCTGTGTTCCTTATTATGGCTGGGCCACCCCGGCAGTGGAAGCTTTCAGCAAGTCGCTGCTGGTCCTCATACAGACAATACTGGCAATGCCAATAATTCTTGTCCAAGGGGGGTGGACCTTGCTGGCGTAACCATTCACAGTCCCCAGCCAGCCTCACTGCACCTTGATGGATGTTGAACAGCGCTTTGAAGAAACTCCAGAAATCAAAATCCGCCTTTGGATTGAATGAATGGCCGGGTTTATATAGACTAGGTAAAACGCGAAACATCTTCCACTGGCGGCACTCCTCTTTCAACTTCCCGTCCTTGTCTTTGCCTTTGCTGTTGCCTCTGCCTGTGCCTGTGCCTTTACCTATGCCTTTGCCTCTGCCATCAGAAATCTGACAACCAACTGAGTTCTTCTCCAGCCTATTCTGTTCCTCTGGAAAGTCCCATATATGAGCTTCAAAGAAATCATGTTTGGCGTCCAATGCATCTTGGTTCATCCACTCCACCAGCGTCATGGAATTTCTGCCATGTTGGTTCTGATCCTCATTCCTCCCCAACTTGCTGAAGAGCTTTTCTGGTGTGTCTTTCCTCAAATAACGAAAATATGCCTGGATCCCCACCACTCTTGGATGCTTCCGACAAATACAACACTCAACTTTGAAGCACACAAGACAACACATCTGTACAATAATAATTCTAGATAGGTAGTGAGTAATGGCCGTACTGACAATAATAATGGGCATAGGACTGGAAATGATGAGGTGTGGTTGTAAGAATGAAACACTCGAGCGGCTATGGCAGAAGCACTAGCAGCCATAGTAGTAACAGTGGTGGGGTAATGGTAGGAGCTGAGATGCATGCATATTGTTTGAAATCTCTTGTCACCATGACTCCCAAGCATTGGATCCTTTCTGGTGATGAATGCCAAGACGCATGTGTCTTAGGACTCCTCACGAAGAGAAAACCCAAGCTGTGGACTTCCAGGGGTGAGAAATGCTAAGATGCATACATCTTGGGATTCCTTGTCAAGAGAGATGTCTGATGAGTAATAATAATAATAATAGCAGTATCCATGGTGGTAACGGTAGTGGTAATTGAATAGCAGTAGAAGTAGTAGTAGTAGTAATAGTAGTAGTAGTAGTAGTAGTAGTAGTAGTAGTAGTAGTAGTAGTAGTAGTAGGAAAAGTAATAGTAATAATCAATAATAATAATCATAGTAGTAATAGTAGTAGTAGTAGTAGTAGTAGTAGTAATAGTAATAGTAATAGTAGTAGTAGTAGTAGTAGTAGTAGTAGTAGTAGTAGTAGTAATAACAGTAGCAGTAGTAGTAATAGCAATAATAGTAATGGTAATAGTAGTATTAGTAATAGGTGGTAGTAGTGGTGGGCAACATAATGATAACTGAAGTAACAACAACCATGATAACAGTCGCAGCTACAGTAGTAGTATAACTTGTGGTTGTAGTGGTAGTAGCAGTAGCAATAGTCTAGTAGTAGTAGTAGTAGTAGTAGTAATAGTAGTAGTAGTAGTAGTAGTAGTAGTAGTAGTAGTAGTAGTAGTAGTAGTAGTAGTAGTAGTAGTAGTAGTAGTAGTAGTAGTAGTAGTAGTA
>Ga0115008_10003224_pt1 | contig 13510 bp, 4 predicted proteins | sample FraStrMetagenome_FD_87164 | JGI IMG/M metagenome (GOLD analysis project Ga0115008, IMG submission 87164) | Marine eukaryotic phytoplankton communities from Arctic Ocean - Fram Strait ARC3M Metagenome | ecosystem: Environmental > Aquatic > Marine > Oceanic | place: Fram Strait | collected 2012-06-18
CCGGGAAATTAGATCTACCGTACCAGGCAGGAGGGCGGGCGGCGCCGACGGAAAGACGATACGTACTCCTATGTACTACCTAGGTACGTAGTACGTACTGTACGACGTTCAAGTGGCGAGAATCAGCATCCATCGCCGTTCACCGGTTCGTTCACGGTGACAAGCAAAGCAAACGGTGCTCTCGAGGAAGTCACGACGAGACTGATTCATCCCAATAATGGCGAAGCGTGCTCTGTTAGATGTGTTGTCGTCGACGATAGGGCGGTGAGTTTCCAGTTCTCGGTGGAAGTGCGACAATACGATCGTATCTCGTCTGCTCTGCTCTTGGCCGTATCCGACATGGACGAGCATGGAAACAAACGAACAAAGTGATTTGACATTTCATATTGTATAACTCTTTCCTCATTGCAACTCAAATCGCTTGCTCCTTCGCTATTTGTTTCAGATATGTCCGTGATCTGGATGAGGAGAAACTCAATGTGGCGGTTTGGTCCGGCAAGATCGAACTGTCGAACCTTTCTCTGGACGTCGATGCGGTCAATGCCGAGCTCGCACGACAGGCGAGGGAGGCACCCAACTTGGCCATCCCTCTGCGCGTCGTGGAGGGCCGATTCGACACGCTGCGGGTGGAGGTTCCGTGGGCGAGAATAACGAGTCGGCCGGTCGTTGTGAAGGCGGCCGGTCTGAAGATTACTGTGGAGCCGCACAGCCATCTGTCCGGGAAGCAGCCCGACGACGAGGGCGGTTCCGACACGGACGGGACGGGGGCTCTCACGCCAGAAGCCCGAAAGAAATTAAGCCAGAGGGCAAAGGATACGCGGGCACAGAATCTAAAGTTTGCGGATGAAACGAGGAAACGAGCCAACGATTTTCGAAAGCTGGCGGCGTTGGACAGTAGTGATGCCGATGGCGCTCCGTCCCGTGCCGCTGCTGCTTTTTCTGTCGCAGGTCGCAATGGTACTGGTTCTGAAATTGAGGGCTCAACGTTTGCCGGGAGACTCGTTCGGCGGATAGCGGAAAATTTGCAACTAGACGTTGAGTCCGTTAACGTGACTCTTCGGGGATGTGGGTGCTCGGCTGGAGTGGTTCTTGGGTCTTTGTCTTTGTTCACTACTGATGCGAATGGCAAGCGTACCTTCGTCGACCGAGGATTGGACAATCCCAATGATGTGAAGGGACGGAAATTTTCGGATTCATTCCTCTATAAGGAATTGCAGATTCAAGGGCTTGGTGTATACTGCGATGAGGATGAGGTATCCCCGCTTGAAAGGATGCAGCAGCGCCTAAACGCACCCCCGAGCGATCACTCCTATATTTTGTCCCCGCTTTCGTTCGTTTCTCGGCTGAGGAGGTCCGATATGCTGAGATGCGTAGACTTTCCAAAGTATTTGGTGGTATCAGAGCTCAAGACGCTATCGGTAGTGCTCAGTAGGAGCCAGCTTGACCTCACCCGACGCATAACTGGATCGATCGCGGCCAAGAAGGACGTGCTTCGTCCATTGTTTCCAGAGTATCGTCCCTGCCTTCCAATTAGGAAAGGTACAGCGAAAGAGTGGTGGCGGTACGCGTTCAGATGCATTGGGCGTCTTAACCGCCGTCGTTGTTGGGCTGAATTTTTTATCGCATTTCAGAAACGAAAGAAGTATATTGCTCTGTACAAGCGATTCGCTCATCATGCATCTTGTCCGTGGTTGACGAAGCTGACGATTGCCGAGAGAGCGGAGATGGATCGCATTCAGCAAGACCACTCAATTTCTAGCGTTGGCATTATGTGCTGGAGGAACATGGCCGACGCGCAAGTAGAAAGAGAACGGCAAAAACACGAAGAGAGTAGCGTTGCACAGAGAGGGGGGCGGAATCGGCAGGAGGGAGTCCATCCTTATGGTCAGCGAAACAATCCCTGGGCATCTGTTTTTGGGCGTGCGAGCGACAGAGATGGAGCAAATACTACAGCAGCATCGAATGCAAACACGGCCAGGAGAAGTAGTAACAGTAACATTGGCCGCGAAAGTGATGAAGACGAGGCTCCTCCGGTTGAGTTGTCGGCTGAAGAGATGCAGGAGTTGGAGGCGATAGGGCTCAACACTTCGGAAGAAGCTTCTGCGTTATCGGCCGACTCGATTCTATGCAACATAAACTTTACCCTCGGTTCTTTCCGAGTCAATTTGGTGTCGTACGGCTTGCAGGCTTTGACGTCGCTTCAAATGGGCACGGTTTCGATGGGGTTTGAGGCAATGGCTGATGGTTCATTTCAGTCGAACCTGACAATGGCGAGCCTGACCGTTGACGATATGGTGACTGCGCGAAGCCTTTTCCCTTGTATTGTCAGAAGTCTGCAAGCCCCCTCGACGGAGACTGGCTCTTCGAATAAAGGGACACTGCAGCATGCTCTGGACTTTTCTTACCAGAAGTCCAAGACCGGAGATCAATATTTTGTCCTGAGAATGGTGGCATACGAAATCGTTGCATCCTCTCTTCTTCTCAAGGAAATATCCGACTTCTTTTCTGTTCGAGCCCTCGGGTCGCGTGGAAGCGGTTTCAAGACGCCACAGAAGCGGAATCCAATTCTTCAAGAGTCAATGACGGGTTCGGTTGATCTTTTCTATGATGCCGACTATGGCGAGTCGGATATCCTCTCTCCGTCGGCAGCATCAATGCAGTCCTCGCCGCGCTCTGGTGATGTTGCAGACATGAAAGATGGTAATGCCCAACAATCCACAACGGCTGCAATGTCGGAGCGCCTGACAATGGCACTTGCTGACGCCTGGAGAAGCAAAACTAGGGGAAAGACAAACTGGGCCATCGACGTAGATATCCACGCCCCGATAATAGTTGTTCCAGAGAGCTGCACCGACCGAGAAGCTCCAGTACTCATTTTTGATTTGGGCAGCTTTCATTTTGTGTACGGAAAGAGCGAGGAAAATCCTGGCGTTCGGCGATGGTTCAATGACAATCCGATTCAAATTGGCGGTGGGGCTTCGGCTATTGATCATTGCAGCCTAGACGTTCACGAGTTGACATTTCTTTTGAGTAAAGCTGGAAGTTGGGCAGCTATTTCCAACGCCACACATGCGGTCTCCGCCGCGGCAGAAGGGTCCGCCCAGGTAGCGACCACAACGGTGATCGAACCGGTCAGTCTTTCGCTCAACATTGGGATCGAGGGCAATCATTTGAGCCTAGATAAATCGAGAAAGTGCATTTTTGGCGTCCTTCCTGACATTTCCATCCAGATATCACCCAGCTCTGTTGCGTCAATATTCCGTACCTACTCAAAATGGGATGCCTTCCTCGATGCACTGGCAGAGTCTGCAGATCCAGGTAAAAGCACAGGAAGCAAACAGTTTGCCCCGTTAATAGAAGAAGTAGCGGAGGACGAGGAGGAGGATACATGCAATGATGATGGCATCCAAATTCTTGGAGCGAATGAAGACGAAAACGAATCCACTTCCCACAACGAGATCTCAACAACTGCATCCCCCGGTGGATCGTCATTTCCCATTCATACTGAACGCCAAATCGATCGCAACTCTACCGCTAGAAAGGCGATGGAAGAAGATCCACTGGAATATGTCTATTTGTCTCTTGCGCTTCGCAAACTTTCAGCAAAGTTGGTCCTTGACAACACCAAGGGCCTCGAAGCGCACTTGGTGTCTGTCGTTGTTTCGTCCGCCATATCATCCAATGGCGCGTCTACAAATCGATGTCGTATGGGATGGTTCTGGCTTTTGGACAGCCTGCATGCTGATTATCCCCGTGAACAACGCATTTTGGCACATTCTCTCCTCCCTCGCCCGGCATCTGAGTACTCTCGAGAGAGTGCCTACACTATTCTTCGCGATCTGGAGGAGGAAGGCGTGTTCAGCGATGGCTATTCTGGCTCATCTGATCTTGCCGACATTAGCATTACGAGGAATGTGTCCGGTCTGGCAGAAGCACTTTCAGTTGACGCAACATTTACTAGTCTCTTCTTGAATTGGAATCCCCGTGCGGTCAAGACTATTTTAAGCCGAAGCTCTTCTTTGTTGGCGTTGGGTTCTCAGTCCTCGGTGGGGTCGTCAACTGGGCGTGCAGGACAACGCATTTTGGATGGTCGGAGAGGAAACGAGTCGGTGACCCATACATCAGGCGACTGCACGTTGACTTTGGGCTGTCGGTTATTTCTAAAGGCTCGGATGAGCAGCTTCAACATATCATTGAACTCGGCCATCGATGACTTACCTCTCTACACACTAACGATGGCCGACGCCAAGCTCGATGCCGCAATCGATGATTTGAAGGCTGCACCAACAGATCAGAGTATTGATGCAACATTCGTTGTGGGTGACATCAAAATGGGAACGTCTGCGATAGGACGGGCACTTGATGAGTATACAACCATCATTGGCCTTGCCTCGGGACAGTCAACAAGCCTTCTGACTGTGAAATACGAACAAGGAGACGACGCACTCAAATCTCGTGTCCTGAAAGACGACGATCTTGACAAGTCAAGCTTCTCGGCGGTTGCCGACGTAACTATTTCTCCCATTCGATTCGTATACATTCAAGCTCAGATTCTTACGTTGACGGAATACGTCACCGAAGGCGTACTCGGTGCCCTGTTTGCAAGGGTGGCCTCATCTGCTGCAGCTGCTGCTATTGAAATGGTCCAAACTACCGAGGAAGACAAAGATAAGCTGTTCCAGATTCGCGCAACTGGTTTGGACCTTATCTTACCTCAGACAGCAAGATCTAAGGATTTCTTCTCCATTAAAGCGGGCGACGTCGATGTGCAGTACGTTGCATTGGCAAACGACCAGGGAGGCAAAGCAAAGTGTCACGTCTCCGAAGTTATGATGGCTTGCAATAGAAATCTGCAGATGCTGGCAGATCCTATTCGAATTTCTATCGATGTATTCATTTCTGCAATAGAAGGCGAGACCGAGGAGGATCGCGCGATCAAAGTCGATGTAGACGTTTCAGAAGCATCCTTTTTGCTTACGCGAACACATTACGGCCAAATCATGGACACTTTAGAAGGCAACATATCACAAGAGGACTCCTTCTTGCGAGATGAAAACGTTCTTCCCCGTGTGAAGGATTTCGACGTAGAGAGTGGTGATGATCATGATCCTACCAGCGCAATAACTCATGGCGGCGTTGACTTCATCCTTCTGCATCGTCACATCTACGTGGAATTTGCTATATCAAAGCTGGGCATTGATCTTTGCAGAGAGAGTGACAGCACTGACGAGACTCTCGTATCGCTCGCCGCGGTTGAGGCCAACATTCTACTCCGCTTGTATCCAGAGCAAGAAAAGGTGTGGTCCAAAGTTACTCTTCATGATCTCGTCTGCGATGATCGGCGGATCGAGGCTCTCAACAGGAGATTTCGACGTATCATCAGCTGTCGACACGGTGTAAAGGACAGAAGCAAGGGATCTGCCGCTTCTACAAAAAGTTTCGACGATTTATTTGTGTGTACCTACCAAAAAACCAACAGAGACGAAGTAACAGACGTCAATTTAATGATCGGGTCTCCGCAGTTCATATTAGTACCCGATTGCCTGGTGGAGATTCTAGAGTTCTTAAAGGCAGGAATCAGACCTCCTCCCGCTGCTCGTATTGAAAGTGGAATTTGTAACACCAACACCGGCACCAGCGGCCACGTCCCAACCAATTCGACGGCAAAGAATAAGATTTCACCAACAGCCTCACGTGAGGAAGAAGCAACGGCTTTGACAAAGCAGCGGATGAAGATTGATATCAAGACTCTTAGCTGTCGAATGATCTTTGTAGATATGGGAAGTGCACCGGGCGCTGATTCTTCTTCTCTCTCGGTGAGTCTCAACAAAGCTACGCAGCTCACTGAGACCGTTGTCATTGAGGGAAAGATTGAAGGATCTGTTGATCTAACTTCTGACATTATGACTGGTGAAGTGATCGATGGCGACCACCAAATGCACGGAGAGAATGTTGAGGTATATACTGCACAGGGCATCGAGCTCTTTTCACCGGTTCAGATCATGGAGCCTGCGGTGTTCTCGGCCTTTCTCACTACGGCATCAATTGAAAACGGTCGTCGCCAGGAGGTGGATCTAAAGACGGTGACGCTATCGCACATCGAAATGACTTTGTCTATGCAGAATATTGGTAAGAAGTGTCTCCGATAGTTGGATCAAGTATTTGTTTGTATGCATTGCATTTTCTCTTCTCGATGGTGGTAGCTAACTTTATTCATTCTCTTTCTTTGTCTTTACAACTCAACTTTCTCTCTGCAGCCCTGATGAATGCAATAGCTTCGTCCATAACCGATTCATTTGCCGAAGCTGACACCAGAAAATCTGAACAAGCAACGAAAGGGTCAATTTCCTCTCTCTCAGAACAAGAAAAGTCTCGAATCGAGAGGCTTGCCTCCGCCCTCGACAAGGTCGAAGAGAAAGATGCAGAGCAATCGCTGCATCCCGATCGCACTTATTCGCGCATCGAAGGAAGCAATGACGATGCCAGTACAGCAATCGGCACCAATTCTGCTAATGTTTCATACATAATTCGAGCAAAGGCCACCATACCGGAGACCATCATCACATTCGTCAATGATTTGCAGGGGCTCGACGATGCCCTCTTCAAATTACTCTTCAAGAACTTCGTCTTTGGGGGAGAATTTGATATCCCATCCGAGGATGATGCATTGCCGCTCTTTCGATTTCATGTCAATACTGGCATTATGAGCAACTACTTCGACACCAATAGTCTTTTGTGGGAGAGTCTTCTCCTCAAGGAGTGGCAAATCAACTTCAATGGCATGCGAGCACCACAAAAACGATTTAGTTCCAGTCGAATGAGCACATCGTTTGATATTGACAGCCATCCGTGCTATCTCAGCTTTTCCGAGCAATTCCTTGTGTCTATCGGTGCTGCAACCAAGATGTGGGGCGTTTATTCTTCTGCTTCACAAAAGGCTGCCGATTTGGGCACAGCGCTTGAAAAAGGCGACCGCTCTAATTCGGTGCCATCCCAGAAGGGCTCGCTGGCGCTGTCAGCACGGAAAAGTCTAGCGGCCTGTGCAGCGAGATCTCTAATTACCACCATGCCCTGTGAGTATGCCTTTTGTATTAGTTAGAGAATGATATCACTCCTCCATCACCAAATCCGGCTGCTCCGCTCAGCTCACTTCGATTGTTCAAACCACTTCTCATGTCGCCTTCACTAATTAATTCAATTCTTCTTTCTTTGCTGCACTAATGTTCTACCATTTGCAGACGGAATCGAGAATCATTCTGGTGTTATTGCTAACTTTTCCACCCGCTTTGGAGATCGGGAAGAAAGTCGGCGCCCTTGTGAATCGGGGGAAACGCAATATTTCCAGTTCGAGCCCTCGCCTGGTAGTGGAACAGGTGGAAAGCGGCTTTATGGTCAAGATGTGGTCCACGTTAAAACTCTCGAGATCAGTATAGGTGATTCGATCATTACCTTTGATCACGTTGATGCCGAGATCAACTGCCCACGTAAGGCACATCTGCTTGCCAACGGTCTCTATGTCTTCACACAGGTCGTTCGAGATATGAAGGCGATTGTTGTTCATTTGTCGAGCCATGTTGATCTCTGTAATTCCACTCCCATTCCATTCTCAATTTTCGTAAAAACTTCTGACGAAGCGATCGAAGAGATTGGAACATGTCCCGCGATGTCCGAGATCCGCAAAGGAAAGGGCACGACCCTCCAAGCTGGTGAGAATGACACCGTGTCCCGTCAATCCGCTGGCTTTGGGATTCCAATTCACAAGCTACAAGCGCTCAACAACAGAGCGCAGCGAGATGACGGCAGACCCTCTGCTGTGATCGTGGTTTCTCCGCTCGTTGAACAAGTTGGCGAAAGTCCTACTAATAATCTCTTCGGTGAGGTCGTGCTTCCAAGTCTGGGCAGTTTGGTCCAGATAGCTACAGGCAATTCATGTGTCCAGTCATTTGAGGTTACGTGCACTCCAAGAAGTAGAGACCGAGGTCAACAGCAGGACGCGGTGACCGTCCAAATTTGCTGTCGCGTGACTCTTGTTGGCAGCTACCATCCTTTTGTTGAGCTATTCCTTCAACCTCGGGCCTTATTTCAGAACAATTTGCCCGTCAGTGTCATGATACGGACACCTATGCCTCATACCTTCAGTGCGATGACGAAGCAAGTACCTGTTGCAGAAAGGAAGAATGAAGACGAAACTTATTTCCAGGATATTGGACTCGATGTTAGCTCGATGGCAGGACAAACAATCCACGTCCTTCAACCCTTTGAGACTTTGAAGATTCTGACTCCAGGACCCTCCATAGCGCTTGCGGCGTTGTGTGCCGACCAACCAACTGGTGGCAGACGAACTGGGTGGATGGATGGCGGCTGGGTGGATGTACCGCTTGGTCGGAGTGCTCAACTTCTAGAACCATATCTGTGTCTATTCCCTTTCATCAAACGGGGTGGCGAGTCCCCTGCTGTTGCGAGAGGGAGTGAATTCCTCATACTGGAAGGAACTGATGCATTGCCTCATCAAAGAGAAGAAGAGGCCGACCGAGGAGGAAGGGGTATAGCAGACCCCCCAAAAAAGTCCATGTCCAGCCAAGAGCTCAGAAACGCCCCATCAATGGCTGTCAACCCGAATGACCCCACAACGCACATTCGAACGCTCTCGATTGGGGTTCAAAACTATGCCGTTGATCATACAGGAGATATTCTTTTCGAACAAGTCGCCAAAGCCAGCGCAACAAGCCCTACCCGTGCATCGTCAATTCATTCCGGAGGAACACCTCACAGGAGGTCATTTCATCCCCCGCATCTCGACACTATTCCCTTCAGCGCATTCTCTTCGCCATACCATCAAAAGAGGATAACTCTTCTTCCGGCATCTGATGTCCCTGTCCGAATTCTCAAGTTAACCATGGAAGGTGATGTTGGAACCAAGAGGAGCTCACCGTTCACATTGGAAGAGATCCCGCTTTCAGAGGGCGGCATTGAATCAAAGGCAATTACCTGGGCCGACGAGAATAGGTCGACTTACTTTGCATTCCGAAGGCTGTCGTCCGCAAATCAATACGAACTTCACGTCATCCCAGTAAGTTGGCGACGATCGCAACTTGCTTCTTAACTCGACGGCATGATACATATATATGTATTTCATCTCCTCACGAAATTTCACTCGTTCACGCACCACTTTCATCACAAATTCACGCAGGAATTCGTATGCTACAACGGAAGTACAGCTGAAAAGATTTTAATCAAGCAACCTGGCGATCATCACACTCCTTTGGACCCGGGAGGTGTTGCCCCTGTGCACAGCCAACAAAGCCCTGGCACTACTGGGCTGATATTGATGATCCAGTTTGAGCAAAGTCTCGGAAGTACTGCTCCAATCCAGGTCGACTCGCTTGGCATTAAGATATGTGTCGTTCGAGCCACAACCGACGGCTCACCCATTGGAAGTGTCGCTATCCAGACCGTCATCGGAAACAGAGACTCTCGTTTGGTGATCAAAGTAGGCGCTTTGAAGCGCGGTGGTCTGGCGGAGAACACAGACAATAAATCTTCCGTGTCATCTGGGGATCTGTTTGCTAACGACTTCTTCCGTTTCCGTATTAGATGGTCAGAGATGGAGGTAACTCTTATCGATACGCAACGATCTGTTGGAGCACTATACGACAAGAACAGAGAGGCTTTTGAGGCTGCCCTACGCGACAAGAGCCACCACACTAGTCGCAGCGAGAGGAGTATTTCACCACCGACCAAGAGTGCTAATGTTGCTTCTCTAACAATGACCTCGACGACTCAAGGGACACTGCCGTACAGAAATGTTGCACAATTTCTCCTGCACAGATTCACTGTCGATTACCAACGCATATTTAAGGACGAAGATGCCGAATCGAAAGCGAAAAATATGGCTCTGATTTCCCCCGAGCGGACGCAACTCGCGATCATTATTCATTCTGTCCGCATTACCGACTGCGATCCCAATGCTGTGTCTCCGATTGTTTTAGAATCTTCGACGAGTTCTCCTTTTTTTGATCTGTGCATTCGAACTCGTGGGTCGCACTCTGCCGATTTGGTGAAGGTTGATCTTCTTGACCTCAACATGTCGTATGCCAATGGCAAAGCCGACTGCATCGTTATAAATACCGGCGAGGACTTTCTCTGGAGACTGTTTGACGTCGCTCATAGAACCTTGGAGGCGACAGCAGCTCTCGCCGGTGTTGACATCGAGCTGGAGTGGGACGAAGAAAGGGGGGCGTTCAATGTGTCAACAGCGGAGGTCGACAGGGACGGAGCTGACTATCTGCACGACTTCAGATCGAAGGAAGTATACCAGCCACCTCGATCGGATACGCTCTACGACATTCGCACTGCCCGTATATCACCTGTATCATTCCTTGTCTCCTTCAAGCGCCAGCCTTCTCTTTCGCGCTATCAGCTCGTGAAGGGTGTTAGAGGAGCAAAGTTAATGAATTATGCTACAACGAGACTGAAGTTTACAGTCGATAAGGCCGACATTCGCTTTTCCGGATACATCACCAAGAATGTGAAAGGTCCACCAGACAGATTGGTAGAAATGGTGATCGCCGTTTACTCTTCGAGAATGAAGTTGAAACTTGTTACGTTACTCAACTCGGTGACTCTTCAGGATTGGCGCTACCTAAGTGGCCGGGAAGACCGAGGAGACGAATATATTGAAGGAGATATTCTCCGACTTACCGGGAATCTAGCCGGGCGCTCTGCTGGTTACGTTTTGAAGAAGGTAGGACAAGGGCTCGGCGACGGAGTGAGCTCGTTCAGTGCTTCCGTTGGGGAGGAGATCCAGCGATCTTCCGAGCGGGTCGGTGCCGGTGCCGTTGGTGCCAGTGTCAATAGTGTTGTTTCGGGTCTTGGCGATGGAGTCGGCAGTTCTATTAAAGGAGTCGGCGCTGGTTCTGGCAAGCTCTTTCGAGGAGCTGGGAAGGGGATTGGCCAGGCGATTGGAGGGGTCGGTGGTGGAGTCCTGCTGGCAGCAAAGGGAATCGGAAAGGGAATCACCACGGGCGATGGGAGTGCCGTCATTTCAGGCCTAGGTGATGGCTTGAACAGCGTGGGCAACGGTATTGGCCGTGGTGTGGAAACCGCCGCCCTTGGTGCCACTGACGGTGTTCTGACCGCCGGGCAAGGTCTTGTCACCGGTGTTGGGAGCTTAGGTCGAGGCATTGGCAATGCCTTCCGTGGCGGCGGCGGGGGATCGACAACGAGCACGTCGTCATTGCCGAGAACCACCGATAGACAGATGCTCCAACAGGAGCAACACCAGAGAGCGGGGGATAACCAGCCGCAACAGCCGTGGCGTCCAGGACAGCGAATCAGAGAAAGACGGGAGAGGAGGAGCAATGCATCTCAAAACTCTGGGTCCAAATGAAGTAGAGGAAAATTCTACGCAGGTAGATCTACTACGTATTACTGTAATCTTGCAATCTTCTTTAGCTACCTAGAGCACATGTACATTATCTCAATCGAGATGGATCTTTACCCATGCATAGATCTCAACACTGCATCGAGCTCTGATATCCAAGAAGAGACTTGCTCATTGTCTCTTTTTAATTGTGATATTTCACATTTCATCCCCTCTGCTTGTGTCTGACTTGTTTCAATATCATTCCGCGACGCATCGATTGTTCTGGTAAGCGATTCATATGACTCATTCAATTGGCCCACAACCCTTGCAAATGCAACGCCCTTGTTGGCTTTTCGCTCTTCAGTCAAGTTGGTAGACTGTTCAAGGTGTTTGTATTGATCCATCAGCTCCAGCTCTTTCACATCCCACTCATGAGAAAATGATGCCTTGCTTGATTCCGTGATGGCCAATAGCTTCTGGAGCGCGGCAAGGCGTTCAGTCACCTTTTGTTGTGTCTCCTCCAGAGCTTGCTTCTTTTTATCACCTTCCTCGAATTGCTTATCAATAGCACGATGGACCCCTGTCCGTACCTTCACAACAGCATCGTTTGTCCGCTCTTTCTCTCTTTCGAGCTTATTTTTGTGCTCATCTTCTTGTTGGTCCAATGTCCTTGTCAGCTTCTTGAGCCTCTCCTGAACTTCGACGGATTCAGAACGGAGAAAGTCGATGCGATTTGTTTGCTCATTTATCTCCGTTTTGAGGGTTGCGTTGCGCTCCCGTGTTTCTTCCAATCTAGACGACAAATCCTTGATTGAATTCTCTTCTCTGCCAACTTCGTACTTGAGGCCAGCACAGAGCTCCTCGTTGTCATCTCGAAGCTGTTGAAGCTCGGCATTTCCTTCAGCGATGCGGAATTTGTACCCCTTCTCGATCTCGGTGCGCTCCTCCTTGAACTCTTTTTCTTGAATATGATATTTTACTGCCAGCGACTTTAGCTCCTTCACTGCCGCCGCCTGTTGCTGTCGATTCATTTCACATTCAACCTGCAACAGAGCAGCTTTATCTTCCGCATCATTCTCCAGATCAATTAGTAACCAGTTTTGTTGCGTTTCATATGCCTTTGTAATACTCATCAAAGTGGTACGGGCTGTCTCAGAGGCACAATTGAAATCGAAATTCAGATCGTCACCAGTTGCCCCGGACAGAGGCGTTGTCTCTGTCGTCAACGAACTGCTTGCGCAAGTCCTTGAATGGGAAGGTTGGGTACTTGCAGCCGGAGTGTTTAGTCTCAGCATTAGACTCTGAAGTTTCTCTTCCATGGCTTCTTTTCTTTGTTTCTTTGATAGATTTGTTTCCCCAGTTAATTTGGGAGATGGCTGTGTTGATTGAAGAGACCTCGTTTCATCTGCCATAACTGCATCATTTGCTCCTGAGGTATATGCTCGCAGACAATTCTGCGCAGAGGCTTGCTGTGTATTTTTAGCCCCGATACATCTATTCAATCCAGCTCGATGCATCTGCTCCTGAAGGTCATGCTCGAGTTGAATATCAAGTTGGCGCCGAAGCCGCTTAAGTTTGGTAGAATACTGCCGTTTCATACCCTCGACACGATCCTGGTACTCTTTTTCGAGTTCTTGTTTAACGAAATGTGTTCGTTCCCTCACGCGCCCCTCGATAGTGGTAGTGATGGGATCAAGGCCGAGCACCGAGGCATCGAGAAATAAACTTACAGGAGCTCTTTCGGAGCTCAAATCGGACAACGTGATGCCTCGATCTTTAAGAGAAGTAGATGATGATGTAGGCCTAGTTGCCTCGTTGGTAGACGTGTCGACGATCTTGCAAATTGGATCACTATCAACGCTCGCGCACCTGAGAATCTCGCCCTCTGGAAACGATACTCTGACTACTTCTTCGTTCTCCGTTAAGACGCCATCGTCGGAATAATCGCTAAGCGAAGATGAAGCCAAGAGGATAGCGTCGAGGGACGCAAGTCCACCTCTGGCGCTTTCGGATTGGGGGGACGTGACAATCTCAATAACATCCAGTGATAGAGACGACGATTGCTCCCCGAAGAATCGCCGAGCAGTGGAAGCAAGAGGCCTCTCCTGGTCGCCTTCGTACTTGCCTCCGGGTGGAGCAGCCTGA
>Ga0115008_10003227_pt1 | contig 13503 bp, 12 predicted proteins | sample FraStrMetagenome_FD_87164 | JGI IMG/M metagenome (GOLD analysis project Ga0115008, IMG submission 87164) | Marine eukaryotic phytoplankton communities from Arctic Ocean - Fram Strait ARC3M Metagenome | ecosystem: Environmental > Aquatic > Marine > Oceanic | place: Fram Strait | collected...
TAGCTTTATAATTAATCTAATTAAAATTAAATGTGTGAATTAACTAGTGAAGAGCTATGGCTTGTGGTTAGACTCTATGCTTTTGCTTTATCTCCCGTTTTTTTGGGTTTATATTATTTAATTAAAAAAAACATTTCTTATAATACAGCTTTAATTTTATGCTCAACTTTCTTTATCTGTGCGGCTGGATTTGAATTATGGCTTACTTATGGTCTGTTTGATGGTCTACCCGTTAGTGAAAGAAGATCAGAGGCATTAAACTGTGCTATTCCTCAAGATTTAAATTGGGTTTTAAATTCATTGGGTGATGTTTTTATTGTTTGGATTGGATTGTTTCTAGTTAAGAAAATATTTAATAAAACCATTAATCCATTTATAAAATGGAATTGGTCTGTTTTTCTTGTTCTACTTGTTTGGTTTGTAGCACAAAACATTTATGTTGAAGTATTTATTTATCATTTGCAACTTGGTACAAGTGGAGATTTGTCGTGGGGACCCTTAATGCCATTTGGTTCGTATTTTAATCCAACTCTTTTTGAAATCTCTGGAAGACCTGTTACTTTTCAATCTCAATTAACTTGGGTGCTAATGACTCCTATAATATATTTTTTAACACTATATTTTAATAACAAAACTGCTAATTCAAATGTTTAAACGTTTACTTTTTTTGTGTTTTGTAATTTTAGTATCCTGTTCAAAAGATGATTCTTTTGAAGAAGAAATAATTACTATAGATAAATCAGCAAGAGTAGTTGGCTATTTGCCCTCTTACAGATTTGAATCAAATGAAAAGATTGATTATTGTAAATTAACTCATTTAAACCTTGCATTTGCTAATCCTGGTTCTAATGGTAAACTAATTATTAATGATTTCAGCGGAGTAGTGGTAAGAGCTAGAAATGAAAACAATAATATAAAAATTTACATTTCCATTGGTGGTGGGTATTTGACAGACGAACAAGCTTTAATCTGGTCTAATTCAATTGATATTAAAGACAATAGACCTATTATAATTAATGAGATTGTTAGTTTTGTTGTTGACAATAGTTTAGATGGTGTTGATGTTGATTTGGAGTGGCAATATGTTACATCTGGATATAGTAATTTTGTGATTGAACTTAAAAGTGCTTTATCAGCAAAAGGAAAGGGTATGACAGCTGCACTGCCTGGAACAACTAAATTTGATAATATAACTCAAGAGGCTTTACAAACATTTGACTTTATTAATATAATGGCGTATGATTTTACTGGTCCGTGGAATCCAACTGCTTCAGGGCAACATAGTTCATATAATAATGCTGTTGAGTCAATAAATTTTTGGAAAAACACTGGAATTTCTCAAAGTAAATTAACATTGGGAGTTCCTTTTTACGGTTATGATTTTTCTAATTCTTCAAATGTTACATCATTTACTTTTGGACAAATGGTTTCAACTAACAACTCGTATTCCGAAATTGACAATGTTGGTATGAAATTCTACAATGGAAGACCTACTATAAAATCAAAAGTAAAACTTGCTAGTGAACAAGTTTCTGGGATCATGATTTGGGAACTTGGTCAGGATTCTTTTTCTGATTATTCCTTGCTTAAAACTATTCATGAAGAATATAATAATCTTGGTTTTAAAACTAGTGGCCTCTGTTTAGATTAGTTTTTATGTAACTTGAGATTTACTTTTATCGATTTTTAAATATTCTTTGTTTTCTAAAATATCTTTAATAGTTTGTATTGTTTCATAAAGATCAATAAAACTCACATATAGAGGGGAAAACCCTAATCTAATATTATTTTCTGGTCTAAAATCTGGAATTATTTTTTTTCTTTTTTGTCCTCCTTTAACAAGAAGTTTACAAATCCTCCAAGCTTCTTTATGTTGAATTGTAATGTGAGAACCTCTAGAGCTAGATTCAATTGGAGACGCTATTTTTACATCAAATTTATATAGCTCATTATTTATTGTTTTAATTAAATACTCTCCTAATTCAATACTTTTATTTCTAATATTTTTTATTCCTGCTTCAAGTACAATATCCAGTCCAGTATTTACAGGAATTAATGAAAGTACAGACGGAGTTCCGGCGTTAAATTTATTTATATTGTCAGCAGGTTTATATTTGTTTTCAAAATTAAAAGGTTTTGAATGTCCAAACCATCCTTTTATAGGATTTTGCATATGATTCAATAAGTCTTTGGATACATATAGGAACGATGGTGAACCTGGCCCACCATTTAAAAACTTATACGTACAACCAATAGCAGCTTTTGTTTTAGATGCTTTAACATCAATATCTATAACTCCAATTGCATGACTACAATCCCAAACAATTATACTTTTATTTCTTTCAGCAAATTCATTTAATTCTTTTATGGGGAACAAGAATGAGCTTTTGTATGTCACAAGACTTAAACAGTATATCCCAGGATTTTCTTGAATTGTTTTTTTTAAAATATTAATATCACAGCTTAAATTACTTTCATAATCTATTATAGTAATTTCATTCTTTTCTGTGTATTCTTTTAATCCTTCAATAATGTAAATATCACTAGGAAAGTTTAAATTGTCAGTTACTAGATTTTTTTTGAATTGATTGCTTTTTAAAAGAGAGTATAATATTTTATATAAATTCACTGAAGTTGATTCGCCGACTAAAACTTCATCATTATCAGAGTTAATTAATTTTGACATTTTTAAATTAATTTTTTCAGACATTTTTAACCAAGTATCATTCCAGCTTCGTATTAAATTCTGACCCCATTGCTTATTAATTACTTCATTTAAGTTTTCAATACTTTTAAGAGGAAGTTTTCCTAGAGAATTTCCGTCTAGATATATTTCGTTTAAATTATTTAAAAACTTTGATTTAAAATTTTTTAAATCATCATGACTATCTTTTTCTAATGCAATTTTTCTGAAATCCATTTTTAAAAATTTTTAAAGTAAGGTTTGATGATTTTAACCCATCGTTTATACATTTTTTTACTAGGGTGTAATCCGTCTTTAGCTATTAATGAATTATCATTTAGAGCCTTTCTTGATATTTCTGTTATATTAAAAAATGTAATATTATTTTTTTTGCACTCATCAAAAATTATTTCATTAAATGCATCAATCTCTTCACTAATTATATTTCTATCTCTGTCTTTTGCAAAAGGTGTAACTCCCCAGTCAGGAATTGAAACAACAATAACTCTTTCCTTTTTGTAATTAGCGTACTTAATTGATTTATTTAAAAGGATAATAAATCCTTCCTTAAAATTTTTTACACTTCTTCCCCTGTATTGATTATTTACACCAATTAATAACGATACAAAGTCAAATTTTTTATTAAAATCTGTTTTATTTAAAGTATCAATTAATTGATCAGTAGTCCATCCAGATTTTGCTATAATAACAGGTTTGTTTAATTTATTTTTCAAAGAATTAGATAATTGAACTGGCCACCTTTCAGTTTCTTTAACGCTTTCTCCAATAGTATAGCTATCGCCTAAAGCTAAATAAGAATAATTTAAATCCTTAGTTTGACTAAACGATATTAAAGGAATTGTTAAAATTAATATTAAAAACTTTTTCATCAAATTTCTATTACTTTGAGTTTTTCAAGTTAACAAGAAATGATTTTTGTTCATCATTAAGTCCATCAGCAGTAAAAATAGAAATACCACTTGCTCCATTTTCTTTAGAAATATTGTAGGCTTTTTCAAAATCACCAGGGTTTTCTAATGCTCCGCTGTAAAGTCCAGAATGAATTGGGAAGTCTACATCACTAACGCCTTGTTTTGTCGCAAATCCGATCCAGTTAATATTTTCTCTATAGAAATTATTATATAACATTGGATATGCAGAATCTAAATTCCAATCATCCCAAGCTTGTCTTACCATTTGTCTAGACATTTCTGGAAAAGGGAATACAGCTGCACTAACTTTTTTATTTTTTAAATGTGCTATTTCTACAATTTCATTTACTAAACTAGTTATAGCGTTTAATCTAAACTGTCTCCACTCGTTGGATAACTCAGGGTTTTTAATATCTATAGGATCTTTATCAAAGATCTCTTTAAATTTTTTTCTAGCAATAGGATGGTAGCCATAATCGTATTCAGGCAGCTCAACTTCTTGCACAATGTTATATTTTGGTTGCAAGTCTGCACCCAAAATAACGTCAGGATATCTTACGTAATCTAAATGGACTGAAGCAAGACCATCGACCTCCATTAGTTTTTTTGCATTATTTATAATATGATTTCTTGCATCGGGATGAAATGGACTTAGCCATTGATAATAATTAACATAAGCCCTGTATTCTAATGAATTATCACCATTTCTGTTAACCTGATACCAATCAGGATTTTTGTTGGCAATCGTATCACCAGGTCTATTTACAGTCCACATCCATCCGTGAATTTTTATTTTCTTTTTGTTGGCTATTGGTATGATTTTTCTTAGAACATCCGCTGATCCGTGAACTAAAACTTCTGTTATACCTAAAGAATCATAATAATTTATTTTTTTCTCCCAACTTTCTTGAACAAACTTATTACCTGCTCCAGTCCAAGTACTTATTGTAAAAGTATTTTCTTTAATTTCATTATCACAATTAACTAATAAAATTGTAATAGTTAGAAGTAGTAGTCTCTTAATCATAATTTACATATTAATTTTTCCTGATTCATTTATTGAAAATTTTATATTGCCATCAGTTATAGACAAAACAAACCCATTCTTAGTTTTTAAAAAATTACAAGAATTTTCTTTATTGTCAAATTCTTTTATTTTAAAATTTATAAAAGTGTCACTCTTTGAATTTTTTAAATACTTTAAATTACCAAAAGACACTTCTCTAAACAATGCATAGAGCATCTGTTTTGTAATTTCTTCTTCTGGTATAGTGTACTTATAATTATTCTCAGAAAAAACTAGATAACCCCAATTCTCAGGAAGATGCATGTTTATGGTTCCTTGTTGAGACCAAACCCAATTATATTCTGGAAGATATTCGTTATTTATCTTCTTTCTAGAATATTTACCATTGTTTAATTCGTAATCCCAATTTACTCTTGAAAAATTTATCCTCCAAACGTCCCCTGATTTTGGATAATCATAATCTAATGGTCTTTTTAATTGTGATATTTCAACAAGTGGAATAGCCATTTCAACAGTCCAGTAATTGTCAATATTGTTAGGATCATTGATTGTTCCATTTATATTTACTGCTGATTTTAATTCTTTAATGTTCCAGCTGTTATCTGCTTTACCTTTTAGTCTGTAAGGTCTGTTTAAGTATAAATCCCAAATTGTTCCCAACGCATTTATTTCTATTTCACCATAACTAAACACATTATTATTAGGGTTGATAAAGATTTCAAAGTCGTTATTATAGTAGATTACAGCATCTCTTTTAGTAATGTCTCCCCAAATATGATTTTCGTATAGTTTAGCAAAAACATATAAATAGTTTTCATCCCATAGTAATTTTACGTTTGTTTTTTGTTTTGGAATTTTTATTCCTTCAATATCAATAAAATCATCACTATAGTTAGCGTTTTCCCATATTTTTTCTTCGTCCTTACCATCAATTAAAATTGACTCAGATATTTTGCTCACAACATAATGCTTAGGGATAATTATTTTATTACTTAAGTCAACTTCAATAGTTTGATCCTTTTGGCATCCAAAAAAAATAATTGATAAAATCAATAAAAAAAATATCCTCATTTAATTAAAAATATAAATATGTATTAGTAATTTAAAGTTATTAAATATTACTTATTATTATGAGAATCTTTCTTTTTATATATTTTTTATTGTTGAGTTTAGTTTCAGAAGAAGTAAAAGTAATCTCTTATAACATTAGATACAATAACCCAAATGACGGTAAAGATATATGGGAAAATAGAAGAACTACAATCGTTGATTTTATTAAAAACGAAAACCCTGACTTTTTAGGTTTACAAGAGGTAAATCATTCACAATTACTGTTTTTAAATTCGAATCTAATAAATTACTCTTATGTTGGTGTTGGAAGAGATGACGGAAAAACAAAAGGTGAGTACAGTCCGATATTTTACAATAAAAATTTATTTGAATTAATAAAGTCAGACACTTTTTGGCTTTCTTCAACTCCAGACGAAATTTCTGTTGGGTGGGATGCTTCTATGGAGAGGATTTGCACCTACGCATTGTTTCAGTCTAAATCAAATAACAAAAGTATTTGGGTTTTTAATACTCATTTTGATCATATTGGAGTCAAGGCTAGAGAAAAATCAGCGGATCTTATAATTAATATGATTAGTAAATTAACTGATTCAGAAGATTATATTGTTCTTACGGGAGATTTTAATTTATCAGATAATTCAAGGCCGATAATAAATCTTCAAAGCAATTTTAATGACACAAATAAATCTTTAAAAAAAACCGATAAATCTTACGGAACATTTAACAGTTTTAAATTAAACTTTGTTTCAAAAAATAGAATAGATTATGTTTTTGAAAAAAACTTTAAACTTATAGATTCACGTCATATTTTAGTTAAAACCCCTGATGGTCGCTGGGCTTCTGATCATAATCCTGTTTTAGCCAAACTTAAATTTTAATTAAATGAATGAACCACTAGCAGAAAGGTTAAGACCAAAAAAACTAGAAGATTACATTAGTCAATCTCATTTAGTTGGAGAAAAAGGAATTTTAACTCAGCACATTAAAAGAGGGTTAATTCCTTCTATTATATTTTGGGGACCACCTGGAATAGGGAAAACTACACTGGCTAATATTATAGCAATTGAATCTGAAAGACCATTTTATACTCTAAGTGCTATAAATTCGGGAGTAAAAGATATTCGTGAAGTAATTAATAAAGCAAAACAGAGTGGGGGATTATTTACAGCAAAAAATCCAATATTATTTATTGACGAAATCCATAGATTTAGTAAATCACAACAAGATTCGTTATTGCAAGCAGTAGAAAAAGGCTGGGTTACTTTAATTGGTGCGACTACTGAAAATCCAAGTTTTGAGGTTATTTCGGCTTTATTATCAAGATGTCAAGTTTATACCCTGAATTCATTTAATAAAAACGATTTAGAATCTCTTTTAGAGCGAGCTGTGTTGAAAGACGAAGTATTGTCTAAAAAATCAATTAAACTTAAAGAAACTAATGCTTTATTAAAATTTTCTGGGGGTGATGCTAGAAAACTTCTAAATATCTTTGAATTGATAATAAACGCTCACGAAAGTAAAGAGATAATTATAACAAATGATATAGTTACTAGCATGATTCAGAATGACACTATTCATTATGATAAATCTGGTGATCAACATTATGATATTATTTCAGCTTTTATTAAATCGATAAGAGGAAGTGATCCCAATGCTGCGGTGTATTGGTTAGCTAGAATGATTCAGGGTGGGGAAGATGTCAAGTTTATAGCTCGAAGATTGATTATTCTTGCCAGTGAGGATATTGGTAATGCTAATCCTACGGCCTTGGTAATTGCTAATAATACATTTCAAGCTGTTTCTACAATTGGGAACCCTGAATCTAGAATAATTTTAAGTCAATGCGCTACTTATCTTGCATGTTCAGTAAAAAGTAATGCTTCATACAATGCAATAAATAAAGCCCAGCAAAATATTGAAGAAACTGGGAACATTTCTGTCCCGTTAGAAATAAGAAATGCACCAACTAAACTAATGAAAGAGCTAGGGTATGGCGAAAAATATAAATATGCTCACAATTTCAAAAATAATTTTGTAGATCAAGAATTCTTACCTGAAAAAATTAAAGGGACTAAGTTCTATGACCCAGGAAATAATACAAGAGAAAATATACAAAGGGATTTTTTAAAGAATAATTGGAAAGATAAATATGATTATTAAATATAAATGACATTAAAAATGCCCCAATAAATTTAGAGGGGCATTTTTATGTTATTAAGTAAGCTGTTTTTTTTATTATTATTCAGGAATTCCTGATCCTCCAAATGGAGCCCAGTTAGCGTGAACCATTTTCCAACCAGATCCTGTTGAAATCCAGACTGCAGAAGCTCTAGTGCTGTAATCTACTTTCTCATTAGTTTCTGTGAAAGTGTATGCACCGTTTGCATAAAATCTTAAAACTGCTGTGTTCATGTCAGGAGAAAAATCAACTTCAATGTCTCTTAAATCAAAACTATCCCAAGTAAAATTTCTTTTTGCTAAAAACTGCTCTTCAGTTTGTACGTAAAATTCTGATAAACTTGAATCTCCAGAAGTAACCATCATGTCTTCAGAAATATATTTTTTCCATTCTTCAAGATTTTGATCTTCAATTGCTTTTTGTACTGTTGTTTGAGCTTCTTTTAAATCATTAATTAATGTTTCTTTATTTAAGTTTCTCCAATAAGTAACCAGTTTTGGTTGATATGGTGATGCAAAAGGAGCTACGTCAAAAGCTTTTAATTGATTATTAAATGCTTTTTGATAATCTCCTTCCATTACTGCAATTTCAGCTCTAGAGTCTAAAGCATTTGGGCCATCGTATAATCTTATAGAATAGTCAAGTGCTTTGTACGCTTTTTCATAATCACCATCTCTTGCAAATCCATATGCCATTGTGTTAAATGCACCAGCTGCAAGTGAAGGGAATTTTAGTGAGAAAGCTTCATTTTTTTCCATGTCTTGTCCAGCGTTTAACCAATGTATTAGGGCGCTATTTGGATTATTATTTAAGGCTTTTATTGCAGCCTCTTGAAAATTTTCATTTGATGTTGAAAGTAAGGTGTACCAAGCTTTTTCAACATTAGAAAGAGATTTGACATTAATTTTCTCAAGCTTTTCAGCTCTAGATCCCCAATCAGCATTATTACTTGCAGCAGCAGCAATAATTAAGTTTGCACATTCGCAATCATTATCTACAACTAAAGCAGCTTTAGCCATTCCAATTGCTGTTAAGTGTTCTAAATTTGAAAGCGATGTAATCGCTTCATTTACAATTTCTGAAGCTTTTTTGTTACATGATGTGTCTTCAATCCATTGTTGTGCATTTACATTCACTAAAAATGCTAATGACATAAGTGTTGTAAGTATAGTTTTTTTCATAAATTATTTTTTTCAAAATTACTTAAAAATACTTTACTTACATACTTTAAGGTATGTTTTTTTAAATATTTTGTTTTAAAATTTAATTCATTAGCATTTAGTAGGGATGCAATTGGGTAATGTGTAATTTCACCAAATATTAGAAATTAATTATGGCAAATAGTATAAAAGAACAACAGGATATTTTAGAAAAACTAAATATACATGTGCTAAATCCTATGCAAGAGGAAGCTATTTCTGTAATTAATAATACCACTAATACAATTCTTCTTTCTCCGACAGGAACTGGAAAAACATTAGCTTTTTTACTGCCTATTATTAAAATTTTAGATCCGGATTGTAAAGATGTTCAAGCACTAATTTTAGTTCCATCTAGAGAACTAGCAATACAAATCGAACAAGTTGTTCGTAGTATGGGTTCTGGTTTTAAAGTAAATGCTGTTTATGGTGGACGTGCAATGTCTAAAGATAAAATTGAAATTAAACATGTCCCGTCTATTTTAATTGGAACACCAGGAAGAATAGCGGATCATTTTAGAACTGATCGGTTTTCAAAAAAAAATATAAAAACCTTAATATTAGATGAGTTTGATAAATCATTAGAAGTTGGTTTTGAACAAGAGATGAGTGAAATCATAAATCAGTTACCTCATTTAAATAAACGGGTTATGACCTCAGCAACTCAAAATATTGAAATCCCTGGTTTTGTTAGATTAAATAATCCAACTACTGTGAATTATTTAGATCAAAAAGTAGTCGCAAAACTAGAAATTAAGACAGTGAAATTATCTTCTAACAATAAACTACAAGCTTTATTAGATTTGATAAATTATCTAGGAAATCAACCTGGAATTGTGTTTTGTAATTTGAGAGATAGTATAGATCAAGTAAGTCGTTTTTTAGATAAAAATAAAATAAAACACAGTTGTTTTTCGGGGGGTATGGAACAAAAAGATAGGGAACGTTCATTGATAAAGTTCAGAAACGGAACCAGCCAGGTTTTAATCGCTACTGATTTAGCATCAAGAGGAATAGATATTCCAGAACTGAAATTTGTTATTCATTTTGAAATGTCTAGAACTGTTGAAGAATTTACTCATAGAAACGGAAGAGTAGCTAGAGTGAATTCTAAGGGAACTGCATTTGTAATGAAATTAGAAAAAAAGGATCTGCCTGAGTTTATTAAAAACTCTAAAGTGATTAATATTTCAAAAAATTCAATTAGAAAACCTCAGTTTTGGGAGACATTATTTATATCTGGTGGAAGGAAAGATAAAATTTCGAAAGGAGATATAGCAGGACTCTTTTTTAAGCAAGGTATGATCACAAAAGATCAGCTAGGAGTAATTGAATTAAAACGTGATTGCGCTTTTGTAGCTGTACCTAAATCAATTTCTAAGCAATTAGCAGAAAAGTTAAACAATACAAAACTAAAAAAGAAAAAAGTTCGAGTGACTGTTTTGGATTAAATTTAATCAATAAATAAAAGTATGAATAATAAAAAAGTTTCCTTCAATTGGGCTTTTAAAGAATTTATTTGGCCTAGAAGAAAAGTAGTTTCTTTTGGATTAGTTTTAATAATCTTTAGAAGTATTTCAGGATTAGTATTACCATATGCTAGTAAATCCCTTATTGATGATGTAATTCCTTCAAAAGATGTTGATTCTCTTATTCTGTTATTGATAATTGTTTGTTCTGCATTATTGTTCCAGTCTATTAGTTCCTTTTCATTAACCCGTATTTTAAGTGTCGAGGCACAGCACTTAATTTCTGTTTTACGTGCAAAAGTTCAAAAAAAATTACTTACTCTTCCAGTAAGTTTTTTTGATAATAATAAATCGGGTGCTTTAGTCTCAAGAGTGATGACAGATGTTGAAGGTGTTCGAAATTTAGTTGGCACTGGGTTAGTTCAATTAATAGGTGGATGTATTAGTGCACTTATTTCATTATTCATATTAATTAATATAAATGCACAAATGACTTTGTTTGTTCTTGTGCCAGTTTCAATTTTCGCCTTAATTGCTTTGAAAGCTTTTGGTTATATACGTCCTATTTTTAGAGTCAGAGGAAAGATTAATGCTGAAGTTACAGGTCGTTTAACTGAAACTTTAAATGGAATTCGTGTGATAAAAGGTTTTAATGCAGAAAAACAGGAACATAAGGTCTTTGAAAGTGGGGTAGATGAGTTATTTCAAAATGTAAAAAAAAGTTTAACAGCTACGGCATTTATTACTAGCTCCTCTACTTTTTTACTTGGACTAGCCTCAGCTGGTATTATGGGAATGGGAGGTTATTTTATAATGAACAACAGTATGACTTATGGTGAGTTCGTATCCTTTACACTTTTTTTAGGCTTTATGATTGCACCAATTGTTCAGATGAGTAATATAGGGAGTCAACTTACCGAAGCTTTTGCTGGTTTAGACAGAACTCAGGAATTAATGAACTTGCCTGAGGAGAATGATCCTAAAAATCGCAAAATAGTTCTTGGAAAAATTGAAGGAAATCTTTCATTTAAAAATGTTTCTTTTGCTTATAATGATAAAGTAAATGTATTACACGATATTTCATTTGAAGCTTCTAAAGGTAGTGTAATTGCTATGGTAGGTTCTTCTGGTTCTGGGAAATCAACTATCGCAGGATTAGTTACAGCATTTTTAAATCCAAATTCAGGACAAGTGTTAATTGATGGGGTAGATTTATCTAAGGTTGATCTTCGAAGCTATAGAAATCAACTAGGTGTCGTGCTTCAAGATGATTTTTTGTATGAGGGAACAATAAGAGAAAACATTCTGTTTCCGCGTCCTGATGCAACTCAGAAGGAACTTGAGGAAGCTGTACAAGGAGCATACGTTAATGAATTCACTGATCGTTTTGAAAAGGGTATAGATACTCTTATTGGAGAACGTGGTGTTAAATTATCCGGAGGTCAAAGACAACGAATTTCTATTGCTCGAGCGTTATTAGCGAAACCTAAGATTGTTATTTTAGATGAGGCTACATCGAATCTAGATACTCAAAGCGAGGCGTTTATTCAAAAAAGTCTTAGTTTGTTAATGAGGGATAGAACTACTTTTGTAATCGCTCACCGACTTAGTACAATTCAAAAAGCAGATCAAATTTTAGTAATCGAAAATGGCGATATCGTTGAACGTGGAAAACATAAAGAATTACTTGCTTCAAAAGGAAGATATTACGAACTATATACATATCAAACTAGAATATAAAAACTCTTATTACCTTTCCGACTTTAATTATATATAAAATTTATGCCTAAACATATTTATTATTCAATATTTACTTTTTTAATTCTACTGAGTTTTTCATGCAATAACAATGAAGTAAATAATGATGTTTCTAAAAACAACAACAATGAAGTTAAATATTACGGAAAAGATTTTTTTAGAATTGAAGGAACAATAATCTCAGATTCATTGAAAGAAAGTCCTTATGATAGACTTCCTCTTTCTTATAAAGATAGTGTTAGAAAACCTGTTTGGGATTTATCAAAATCATCTGCTGGTTTATCAATTAGGTTTCTATCTAATTCCTCTACTATAAGTGCAAAATGGGAAGTTTTAAATGACTTTAAAATGAACCATATGGCAGATACAGGTATTAAGGGAATTGACCTTTACTTTAAAAATGAAAATCAATGGCAGTACCTTGCTACTGGTCGTCCTGAAGGTTTTTTTAATGAATATACCCTTGTTCAAAACATGAATAATGAATTAAGAGAGTATAAAATATTTTTACCTCTTTATGATGGCGTTAAAAATATTGAGATTGGTATAGATTCAACTAGTATAATTAAAAAGTCTAAAGAAAACCTAAAGAAACCCATAATTTTTTATGGGACAAGTATTACACAAGGAGGATGTGCCACTAGACCAGGAATGGCACATACTAACATTATTTCTAGAAATCTTGATATTGATGTAGTCAATTTTGGATTTAGTGGTAATGGACGTATGGAACAGCCTATAGCCGAATTAATTTCGGAAAAAGAGCCATTATTCTATGTTATTGAATGTATGCCGAATATGATTAGTGCTGAAAATATTTCTAAAGCTACAATTCCACTTGTAAATACAATTAAGAAAAAAAACCCTGACACTCCTATTATATTTGTTGATCATTTTGATTTTTCTTTTTCAGTGTTAGATAATCACGTAATGAGAGATATAAATTCTATGAATAGAGCTCTAAAAACTGAGTTCGATAAAATGGTAGATGATGGTTATGAAAATATTTTTCACCTAGAGAGCAAGAATGCGTTAGGCTCCGATTATGAAGGAACAGTTGACGGAGTTCACTTTACAGATCTTGGTTTTATTAGATATGCTGATTTTTTAATGAAAAAGTTTAAAGAACTTAAGTTAATAGATTAAACCTTCTTATATATTAATACCATTATTATACCGCTCAAA
>Ga0115008_10003229_pt1 | contig 13498 bp, 7 predicted proteins | sample FraStrMetagenome_FD_87164 | JGI IMG/M metagenome (GOLD analysis project Ga0115008, IMG submission 87164) | Marine eukaryotic phytoplankton communities from Arctic Ocean - Fram Strait ARC3M Metagenome | ecosystem: Environmental > Aquatic > Marine > Oceanic | place: Fram Strait | collected 2012-06-18
AAATAAAATCATTTTTACTTGAGTTTCTAGGGAGACTCATCGATCGGAGGGAAGTTCTTCTTCTACGGGAATAGTTCTCAAACTATTAAAGGTCAACAAACTAACTCAAAAAAGTCAAGGACGAATTTCATCATGCGATAGTTCATTTCGCACTTCTTGCGTTGTGAATTGCCGAATTAATTTCATTTTGTTTCGTCTGCTATCGCCGAATAGGTCACGCTGGATTATGCATTGCTGGCTGCGGCGGAGCAAAGACCTGGTCATGGTGGTGGCTTTTAATCAACGCTGTTAATCACGTCCTAGGCCGAAGTTTTGACAAGTGTAGCAGAAACGCGAACTTTTGAATTTCGTCATTGAAAGCTTTCTTTTTGAAAAACAAGCAGTTCTCGATTTTCATAATTACAAGCATTGGATCGTTGCGAATTTGCCGCAATAGCGGCGCCAGGATCTAGTTAAAGGTACTGTATAATTTCTGCCAGGGCGAAATTTAGATAAGAGGCGTTTGAGTAGTCATTTCGAAATTGCTGCGGTTTAAAGCCAGCCCGGGCGACGATTGATATCAGAGCCCTCAGCAGAATCGGGCGACGAGTCACGTGCCCCCTCTAGAATAGACGTCATCCCAGGCTGGGCGGTTATTTAGAGCCATAACAATACAGCATCCGGAAAGAGGATCCGATAAAGACTTCCTAAGCAGTTTTAAAAGTTGAGTTAATTTTGTTTATAAACAGAATCTTATTTTGTTGTTCCGGGTTCTTCAAAGTTCATGAATACAAAAGCCCAACTGACCATTTGGCGGCACTCTAACAAAACCGTCTGGTGAAAAGTTCAACGCGGTCCAGGCGGTCCGAGTCTATTCCCAGGTCTGCTGCCAAAACAGACCCTTTTGCATACTACTCATGTTTGATGCTTTATTTACACGAGGTCAGCGCAAACTGGCTTTGTTTCGAAATAGATTCGGGTTCAGATAGTTGTTCTTATGAGTTCTTCTCCAGTTGCGTTTTTTTCATTGTTACGGAATTCTGAGTAAAAGAAAAAGCTAGGATTTGCGAGAAGCTTCCACACGTTAAAACCGGACAAGTTAAGATTTTTAACATTTTGTTAGTATTCTCAGTTTTGTCCGACTATTCCAGTTGCTATGTGTGGCTCATGTTCCTTTATAACCTTAGATACGACCTTGTCCTACGACTCCCAGCCTTGTTTCAAATTACGCAATAACGTTGGTTACAGTCAACTGTTACTGGGTGCCCCACTAACAGAACAAACTCACGTGCCAACGCGCATATTTCTAATGCGACTAAAATCTCTAAAGTTTTAGTTTAAACTATTTCACAATTTTTTATAGTGTCCTGGAATGCCTTTTTTCTTCTTTAATCACCTTTAACCAGGATGACCTTGCTCTCAAATCTAAGTACCGGTAGTAACCCGCGTTGATTTCGGCGGGAAACTAGCGCGAGCGCACCTGCATGTTCGCCGTACTTTGCTTTCGATAATTGTTGGGCAAATTTTTATCGTGTGAAAATTTCAAATTCGCATATTTAAGATTTTATAAATTCACCGTGCTTCATCATTCGATCTGGAAGATTCTATAAATTATAGTCAAGATTCTGGGAACATTTTTTCTACAAAATGAACGCATCTGTGATCTTCAAAAAGATTCCATGGAATGATTTGACCCGAAACTCAACTTTGCTGTTCCGTTTTTTTTAAACTTGACTGCCGATCGTCCACGGCGCCGGTTTTGTTTTGACACTTTTTCAAGATTATTGCGCCGGCAATTAATCAGCGCAATGATACGGTGCTTCTAAGCAAACAAGCGGCGGTCCTGCTGCATTTGGAAGGAATTTGGAAAGTGCGAACTGTCACGTGGTCGCGAACTGACGAAATTATGGATCGCAGGAGGACGATAATCCAGGCCATTGTTCAGCTGCTGAAGTAGCGCTTCAAGTTAACGTGCGATTTCTTTTGTAAGAGTTCAGCGCGAACTCGGGAGTCCAGAACGAAAAATGTTGATATAATCATAAGTGCGAAATGATTATTTTCCGCGAAATGAAGATTTCACGGGCTGACCTTTTTCGCGCCAACCGCTAGGCCGGACACTGGTCCGAATTTGGCTCCCTCGAAAGAAGCAAATCGGCGCCTGTCCAAAGATCAAATTATGAATACAGCATTTGGTTTTCTTCTAAAACCACAGCAGCAATCCTGGGCCGTTCGGAGCTTTATTTTGCATAAACTTAACCATTGCAGATTCAGAATTTAACAGGTTGATCTGAAACGGAAGTGACAAAACTACACAGTTCGTTACTTTTTGAGAAAAATGATAAATCCGTTTTCTATTCGAATTAGGTAGAGACTCTAGCGGGTTTGCAGAAAGTGCAAAATTCTATGGCCATTTGCAGCAAAATTAAAGAAATGGAAATATTCCATTGAGAGCGTGAAGCGAAAATATGTTTAAAAAATATTTTTTTTAAAGAGTTCTCTTCCTTGATATCAATATTCTTATTTATAACTTTTTAGCCAATCTCATTATACAAAATGTCAAGAAATGCCAACAAGTCTGGCAACTATGGTCAATCAAGATCCATTCGACGATACCATTCTGCAGTTTCCAACCACAGCCGTCTGTAATCAACCGCAAGCGAGCGCGCCATGTCGCTCACTCCTCCCTCCTGTCTTCAGTAACACCTGTCTACAGAAATATAAGCCACGCCCGAATTCTTGGAAATCAAAACAACAATAACCAACATAAAACAAAAAATGACCTCTTCTACTGATAGCTTTCAAAACGTCGCTTTCGAGCTTCCTCAAGTTGACCTTTCTGATTTGGACTTTCTGGCAGGCCTCATTTCTCCCTCGACGGTTTCGGAGCAGAGCTACAATAGTCCCGATTTCGCTCCAAGCTCTGGCTACAATTCTGGGGCTTCCGACTACCCCATTGATTACTCTTCTTCTTCTCCAGCTTCGCTTACCGATGCGAGCATTTGCTCCTCAGCAAGCATTCCTACCTCATCTTCTATTCCAAACGCTTCATACTACCACTATCCAGCTTCAGCTCCGTTATCATACTCTCCAACTTATGGAGCTCCTTATTCCCCGTATCCACCACAGTATTTCTTCCCAACAAGCTTCTCCCCAAGCGATTTCAACGCCCAGGCTCTTCAATCGTCGATGAACTCGTACCTCTCCGCCCAACCTCTTCCGTACGAAGCGCCAAAATCCCTTAAACTCGAAAAGTCTTCCCTCAAGAACCGCCGTGCTTCCCGATCAAAATGCCCTTGCTTGAAATGTTGTCATGCTCGCGCCAACCAGATTCCGTCGCCGACTTACCACGCTTGCGTCGTCAAGAATTGCCAGAAAAGTTATACTCGTCCCGCTCATCTTCGAAGCCACCTTAAATCGCACGACGCCGATGGTTCTCTCAAATGCGAAATCTGTAACAGCAACTTTATGACATCTGATATGCTTATCTCTCATATGTTCGATCATGGCAAGCAATTGAAATTGTAAAAATATAAATAACTGTATATAATCAGAAATATCAATAAATTATAAAAAAAATCATTGTCTTAAATTTTATTGAACACAAAAAGGAGACAGAAATCGAGAAAATACAGACATTCCAAAAACATAAAATGAACATGTATCGAAAAATCATCTGAAAATTGAACTTTATTTGCACTCGGAAGCTCTCTGAACTTTCTGCTGCGGGGTCTGCTTTACTCCTCGGATAGATGTGTATGTCATTTTGACCCGTCGAGCTTTTCCAGTTTCTTCATCAAAAACCAGGCACTCATGAATACAGGGGAAGTAGAAGTGAAGGGTAACAGCGCCTTCTGAGGAGGAAGGATTTTCAACGCGATGGAGTCCAAGATCGTCTGAATAATTATAAATTACGCGCTAATTTTTACACTTTGCCACACCCACTTATTTACTAATATTCGGACAAAAAATTTATTAGCTCGAGTTTAAAATGAACCCGTGCTCCACCCAGCTGACCCAAGATAAAATGATTATCAAAGCATTTTCCTAGTCCGAGTGATGACGATCTTACACGTGGAGGGATATCGCACGTGATGTTTATCAAATATCAATTAGAAACCATGTGGTTTATCTCTCAAAAATATGCACTGACGTCAGACCTTGCCGACCCTCCTGCCCCACCTCCAAGCTAAGAGTTGTGGAAAATGTTGACTTCGATCAGGTGACAATTGAACTGTTCGCGTACCAGTTTGACCATGTTTTGTCCTTACCATTTATGTGCATGACGTCTCCTTGCGTTCCAACAGTGTACCCCGTTTCTGTCATTTTTGTCTTTTTCTTTTCCGGCCACGCGAATCTCGTTTCTTTGACTGTTCCCGAAAGACATGTCATAATACAGTCCGAGTTCGGGTGATCATGGATAGCACTGGCGTTTGATTCCGGCCAGCAGAGAAGGATGAGCGAGTATTTCCCTTCTATTTCTTCGACCAAATTTCGCGTGTATCTAAATAATGTTTAAGCTTTGCGGGTGTTAATTACCGTACCTGTAAGGATCCCAAGTTGCGTATTTCTTCCAGTCGTCATTTTTATAGTTTTGAAGATATTGAACCATTACTTCTGGGGAAACATCTTTCGCGATGAGCATGTTTATCCCTGCGACAAGGTCATCAATCGTACTTGGCTGAATTTAAAATATAAACAGGCTCTCTATCTGCCTCTTACCAAAGGAACGTCAGTCGGAAATCCCATCTCTCAGAATTAAAATAGTTTTCTTGGAAAAAAGATTTGGTTCGTTGTTTTTGGAAAGTTATGAGATAAAGTAACAACAGCGCCCTATTTATGAAGCGAAGGTAGGTTCCGACTATTTTCTGATTAGCTGAGACCCTGGCGGAACCTTGATGCTGCGCTTTGTAAAAAATGAAATAAGCAATGGTCAAACCATTTCACAAGGCACAAGCTGGAGATCTTCTCATACGCGCCTCGTTTAAGACGCTCAGAATTTGGGGGCAAGGTGCAACAAAAGTGCGTACGATGCACATTTCTGTGTGAAATTCTCAACTAATCTGCTTACTCGAAATACACGAAGTAAATGAATAAAAGTAACTTTACTTAAAAATTTTAGAACTTTTCATTTTATTGCACAACATGAAATTATAAAGACAACTCAATCAAAAGTATCCACCGCGGTACATCGCTCCAGACATTCCTCGTTTTGGCCGGTTCATGACGGCTTCCAGATATCGCATAAACGGACGAAAATTGACGAAATCATCAAGCTCTGAAATTTATTAATTTAAAATCTAAGGCTTTCAACGTCGTTTACCTCCAGCATCGTTGCCCAAGGCAATAACAGGGTCTGCCGAGAGGGCAAGAGCAGCAAATAAAGTTGGAAATCGCATGTTTCTTCTTTAAAAAATGATGTTTTTGATTCAAAATAAGAAATATTCGCCTTTTATACATCCAAAAAGAAAGTATGCAGAACAACGCGCGATGTTTATTCGCATTTTAAGTGGTAATTAATTTGAAAAAAACTCTCTGTTTTTCTAATTGTTTTTACCTGCACTTTTCTTTCAAATTGATTTTTATTTCAGAACGAATGAACCTTGTCTACGAGCAAATAGCTCTTTAAATAGTTTTGAAGTTCTGAATAGACAGAAAGCTTTTAATCGGGATAAGAAAAGTTCATCTGACACATCCGAACGCTTTACGTCAAGTTCTTTTTTGTTATAAGTTTTTAAGTGAGCTAAAAAACGCTGAATAAATTGTGGATACTTCCATCGTAAAATAATCAATTTCAAATGTCGAAACGTAAGAACAGAGATCTGCCAAAGCCTGACTTTTACGCAAATTGATTTTATCACTTTGGTAAAAAGTAGTGTTGTCCTTCTGAAAACTAAATATAACGGATAAGTTTACGAGATCGAAGAAACGAGGTGCAGATTCGTACCGGCTCCTTCATATTTAATTTTTAAACAGAATGCCTGATCCTGACGAGATTTTCGGTAAATTTAAATTCAAATTATGAGTTATTCAAACAGTGTTTTAGCAGATGATTTGGACAGAGAAAGTTTTGCAGCCGAAAATGAAGTTTTATCAAAATCAGGAAGAGCATTTTCAAGGTATTATTTTGAAAGTAGGTGTTTTATTACACTTTTTGAAGGTCATACGCTCGACGAAATACACTTTTGGCAGGTGACCTTATCGAAGAAATGAATTGGCGAAAGAGTACTTTGTTGATTGGCAGGTGTGGTTTTCCACCGCCCAAGAAAAGCAAATCCTGGAAGACGCGACTTTTGAACCGCCTTTTTGGTGATATCAAGGAAGAGTTTTTAAGATTTCCTTGATTTCTAGAATTCAAAGCAATTTGTAAGCTTTTCACAGGGAGCAAATCATATTTTGATTGCTGTTGCTTCATGTATAACTACATTTCTTGCCTTAATTAATATTATTTTCTTTTTGCAAGAGAACCAAATCTACAAAGAGTTTGTCCTGCCTTGGATTTATGTCCTTGATGGATTGTCAGTTTTAGCATTTATGACCGTTTTCGTCGGATATTTTCAGCTAGGAACGATGCTAGATATATCGAAATATAAATTATAAGAACTAAAATGCAGCATTCTCAAAGGTCGCAATCGAACTATTTTTCTTATTTTGACAACACAGCTGGCCTTTATATGTTTATTCGTTTGCCTTGGCCTTGCTTATTACAACACAACCGTCATTATAAAAAAAATGGACACCAAACTCGTGATTCTGGCGTTACTCGAAATCTGTTGTGCTTTTGGATTTCTATTATTCGTAATATTATAAATTTTAAAAAAGCAGTAGAAATGCAATTTTCAGGCGTACATCTCGTTCCAAATTCAATTTGTCATCCGCCGAGTTCTTTATGACGAAGAAGTCTACGGAATTTCTACCTCAAAGAGACCGACTATGATCGAGCAGCTAATTATGAATGTCGACAACACAGTCACCTCCTCTGTGCTTCTTCCTTCCCAGCAAGGACCAATTTTATAAGAAAAATATTCTATTATCTTATTTGTGCCTCTTTTATTGAATAAACTTTCGATTAGATACTGAGTTAGCATGTTAGAATGAAGAATAAGAGCCTTTGAACATCTAATTAAATAGAGAACTCGAGGCAGAAATGTTTTTGTCATGATCCAAGGGCGGGAAAGTCGTTTATAGAACTGGACAGTTTTGACTGGTTTCGACTTGACACTTGGCTTTCGGATGCTTCTGGAATATCGCTCAGTCGTGGAATTGCTACGTTGATTTTCATAAAATGTCAGCATGTCAGTCGACTTACCTGGCATTGATTGACGACGCTTTTCCGCGTAGATCATTTTGTGTCGATCGAGGTGGAATTTGGCGACCTAATGAAGATGAAAACGGGATAAGAGATTGAATCGGCTTACTTGAGATCTGGACACGCGGCCCGGCAAGAGACCGGAGAATCGAGTATCCCTGATCGGAGCTCAGAATCGCCTATTCTCGATTATCCTCGAAAAGTGGCTCTGAGCTCCCTTTCCTTTCGTCTGACATTATATACAAGCAGCAGGTGAGGCTGAACCGCAGGAGCACAAGCAAAAGTGAAACAACGAACGCAATCAAATACAGTATCCTCACAATGTCAGTCTGATTCTCGGTTGAACCTCGCTCTGGCTGCACACTATCCGTCGAATTATGAGCGGATAGCGAAAACTCCGCGAAATCACTACATAATGTCTGCTAGGCTATTTTAGAAAAGGAAGGGGTCTGATTTTTTTTGTTAATCGGTTATTTACTTTTTTATCAAATATTAAATTATTGCCAAGAAATTCTAAGATCGACGATTTTTTCGAGCTGGAATTCGTGCTTTTGAATATCGAAAAAGAAAAAATGGATTTCTCCAATTTTTCGTGACACACGGATTTGTGTTAATAACATAATATTTCAGGTTGAACCTTTGCTCGTACGACGATTTGATGCCGACCGTGACGGCAATCACTATCGAAATCACAGCTAAGCAATTGTGGAAACGCATCATGATGTATTTTCCCGGTTTGGAGAGCAGTCCGCACAGGCATTTTGGCTTTTTAACAGGTTTCAAATATGGTATATGAATTTAATTTCGCTGAAAACATACGAAGACTGTGATCGTCCCGTGCGTCAGTTGAATCGACATGACAGACAGTAAGCACCTTACAGCAGATTTTTATAAACTAGATGAAAAACTGATCGATTTTCGTACTATATTACAACTGAACTGAAAATGAACCCTTTCCGGAGTGATGGGCACGATCCTAAACGCAAAGGTCTTGGCTGGAACCAGTGCGCCAGTGATCCAGGTTGACAGACATAAAATACACCAGACGAGGAAGAGCCACCAGGTCAGTGGACGAGAGTTTGGCTCCTGAAAATGAGCAAATTATTTTCTGAAAAAGTACCGAAATTCGGAGTTCCTGCCCTCTCCTGAGTTTAAAACTGAACAAATTTTTTTGGTTTGAAACTGGATTTTAGGGTTTTCGAACATGCAGATTATGATTCTGTGGTCAAAAATATGCTCCAACAAAAAAATTTGGCCGAAAATTCTAAGCTGAAAGCCTAGTCATAGATTATTTAACCCAATTTAGTGCTCAGAAGAAGCGCAAATCTGTTATTAAGAATCTGAACTTGTGTCTGACTCTGAATTCTAATTTGATTGAGTAAAAACATGGCTCGTGCATTATCTGTATTACACGTGATGTACCTGTATTGTCAGAACGATGAGAGCAGCAAGGACAATGGCGCAAAGGAGAGCCCATCCGTGGATAATGCAATTGCTCGCTGATCAGCGCGATTCACAAATCAGGGCAATAAATATTAATATAAACGGTGTTAACTAGCGACACGGTACATCTTGTTTTAAATGGATGATCCAGAATGAACATCTCTCGGGCGCGGTTTTAATTATTTAACAAGAAGGTGCATATGGAACATGGAGAATCGAGTTTGTTAGTTACAATTATCCAAAAATAGGCGGAAAATAATTTAAGAGCGGGCAACGCGCAAATTGGCATGTTTCCAGACTACAAATCAAAATTTACAACGTGTGAATGCAGAGAGTTCTTGTTGATAGAAACGAAGAAAAGCCCACTGATCGAAAAACAGGGTTTTCTAAGTTCAAATTTAGACACGGGCACCTTCATTTTCCAATTTTATCAAAATTATAATAATTTACTATTTTTATGAAAACCGACGTTTTGCACAAAATTATATAAAAAAGGGCTAAATAAAACTCATAATAGTTTTCAAAAATTAATTTTGCCAATCGTTTCCTAATATTGAAATTTCGGGCATGATCTGGTCTTCTTTTTCATGATTTTCGTTTCGCTTCAATTTTTCTGTTCTCCTCTATGTCTTCTCGTTCCAATTTTCTCTGGCGGTGTTCTTTCAAAGTTCGTTTTTTTCAAAAGTTCGTGTAAGAGAAAAGTTTCTTTCTTCTTTGGAGCGCGCTCTTTTCTAAAAAGCGAGAATGAGGATTCTGAGATTGGCTCTGGCGCTTGTTGTAATTGGCCACCTCGGTTAGGTAGTCTTCTTTTCTACCACACTCTCTCCTTTATATCTCCGCCGCCACGCCGAAAGACGCGCTTATCTTCAACTTAATAAAAAATAGAAATCATGAATTTTTGAAGAGCAACTGTTAATGACAAATGACAAAACTCGAAAGACCCTTTTCACGTCATAAGGACCTTTTGGGAGCATTTTTCCGGTCTAAGATAGGAAACGCTCTTTATCGATAGCTATAAATCATAACAAATGCGAGAAGCTTGCAAAGTCTCTGCATTTATTTGAAGTAAGGTTTGACAAGGAACTAGGAAAAGTAACTAAAAAAATCGAATTGCTTAGTTGAGCATTGTAAACGTGATGTAGCCGGATGCAAATTTATTTAAAACATTATTTTAAACTTTTAGCTGTTTTCAAAACTAAGAGCTCTTAGCTTCATGTTTTAACGTTTACGAAGCCTTATCGCAGTGTTTTCTATTTGTTTTGCATACTCGACTCTCGAACTGGCTGTTTTCTGTTTGACATTTCTTGCATACCATATGTCATACCGTATAATTTGAGGTGAAGGAGTTTCTTTGAGTTCACCACGTCTTTAGATAACATCTAAAACTTATCTTAGCAGGAAATCAGTAGCTCGCCGCAAAATACAGATGATGTGCTTTAGATAATTTAGGTTCTTGAGAGCACTCTAAAAGAAAATGTTCTCAAATTTCTCTCACGCTGAAAGAACACGTTGACGACTTGAGAAATCAACGATTTTAGAAATAGCCACAAATTTATTGTCAGCATAAAAAACTTAGAAGATAAGACGTGGAAAAAATCGCGAAACAGATAAACTGTTTATCATAAACATATTCTCGTGGCTAAAATCCGGTAGAATTAACGTGCTGCCTCGTTTATTTCAATTGTAGGATGTACTTTGTCCGCCTTGCCCTTGTTGATAAGACCTTAATTTTGTTTTGAATATCCTGGAGGCAATAAAGGCGCAGGGACGTCCACTTCAGACTCCGAAGTTAAGAGAACGGAATTTTTCTGTTAAAAATCCTTGAAGGATGGAAAATTGTTATCTTGCGGTAACATCCTTTGGTTAGATATTTAAATATGGGTCGAGTCCACTTCCTTTATTAAGCAGATACCCAAAGTTCATGATATTCCGTTGAACTACTATCTATTAATTTTGATAAGATTACTCAAAGTCAAAATAATGTTTTTGAAAGGTTTTTCTCTATCTATATTTTTCATAGATCAGAAAACAGTGATAAAGATAGAGAGAGAAGAAGGGTGGTTTGAGTTCATTCTGGAACGGTCACCATTTGGGTACCCGGTTAACAATTGATAATTGTGCCACTTATTGTTCCCTCCTGTAGTCGTCCTTCATCCGTTACAACTAAAAACATTGTAACTTACAATTTGCTACCGTTAAAAAAAATTTGTAACGCGTACAAAACGGTAAACCGAAAAAGCGCTGCTTTGTTTATAAGTTTATTTTGTAAAGAATTCCTTTTATTCGTAAAACCACGCGGTCGGTGAGTTTTAGCTGTTCCAAACTGCCCAGACCTCGTTCGGTGTGCCCTTTATGCGGCAATTTTTACGCTTCAGAACTAACTAATTTAATTCTACTGCATTAGAAGCTCTTTGAGAGAACGGTTCTCAATCATCCAATTGAACGGCGTTCACAATTTTGGATTGTGAACGAACGCGCCACCACCCCCGGTTTTGGCATTTTATTGAACAGGAAATACCGTAAGAATATTTTTGGTAAAAAAACATCTTCTGTTATTTTTAGTTCTGTTTCCTGTCTCGAAAAATATTTTCTTTGCAATTCTGAGCTGGAATTTCCAACTTCTGTTCATATCGTACTAAATCATGAGGCGCTCGTGCTCCGTGCAGCGTGCTCGCGGAGTGTATTTAAAGGCGCGTAGAAACTCTGAGACTTCATTCTTACGCTGAGCTGAGTTTTTGATAAATAACAGCCTGGCAAAAGAGAAAGTATGAGAATTTTGCAAGGTTTTTTTGCTGCAGCTCTTGGAAGAGTAGCTGAAGATAAATCAGTCCAAAAAGATTTGGGAAATGATATTCGAATCACCAAAGAAACAGTAAGTTCAACTAAGCGCTTAAATACTTCAGACGCAGCTACTGTAATTTGATAATTTCTGCTGTAGAACATTACGTAGCTCATAATCCACTTAAATTCACCGGTCCCTAAGATTAACCAGCGTCCCTAATGACTCTCAAATGACCTTTTTTAAAACAGTCGTTCCTAGGCTGCTGCGCTTGAATTACAGGGCATGGATCTCACTGGCTGGAAAATCGTCGGAAACAAAGATCTTGACAAAAAGCTGAAGCAGAAACTTGACGGAGAAACAAGAGGTCTCGGATCTGTTTACGGAATGTGGCAGCCGATAGTATCAGGGGGTAAAGTAAGCGTTCCGTTTACTGTCCACTCCTCGTACGCGCACAGAACAGAGCAAATCAAAGCAGCGATGGCGGAACTGGAAGATGTTCTCGGCTGTTTCGAGGTCCCGTGGGTTGAAAATCCACTTTCAGATGTATACGGACAAGGAATCGTCTTTGTCGCTGGAGGATCGTGCTACTCACTTCTCGGACGTGGCCCTGGATTTCACGATAACATCCTCGGTGCCACGTCTGTCACTGATGTAAAAATAATATCGAAAACTATATTCAAATGTATCATTTATTCACATTAACAAGATTTAAAATCAATCATTAGTTCGGAGTTCCAGCAGGATGGCAAGCAATCTCCCTCGATGATGGCTGCAATCTCTCCTCAAACCCGTCAACTATCCAGCACGAAACACTTCACGCTCTTGGCGTGTTTCACGAGCACTCACGACCTGATAGAGACGACTACATCAATTATGTTCAGGAAAATACGAACGCTCCAGGCTCCTGGACAAAATATCCAAACAGCCAGTGGCATCAAATGTGGTCCAGCTACGAGCCTCGTTCTGTAATGTCATACGGCTCATTTGCAACTTCCTTAAACGGCAATCCCGTCGCATTGCTGAATTCCGGCGGTGAAATCTTCGACGGCGATCGGATCACAACAGAAGATGCACTTCAAATTCAGTGGATGTACTGCAAGCAACAGCCAAGCTTGTTTCCAGACTTCGAGTACTCAGAAAACATTATGTGTTCTTCACAAGACGAGGTCGGCGTAACAAGAAAAGTTCTCACCTCTCGTCTTTGCGATGGAACTCCTGACTGTCCGAACGCAGAAGACGAGGGTGTCCTCGCAACGTGTAACGAAATCGAGCCTCGAACTCCAAACAACTGCTGCGGCGCGGTGAAGAAAGGGAGTCAAACATGCACGTATAATCCTGACTACTCGTTTAGCGGTAAAGAAACTTACGCTTGTGAAGATGGAACTGGAATTGTCTTCGTCTCCTGGGCTGGCAACAGCTGGCTTCATGTCGTGGCTGAGACCTATCCAATAACCGGAAGTGTAAGTTGGACAAGCTCGATTGAGGACACCGGAATCTGCCCTCCAACGACCTGGGCTGCATGTGCTGTTGACGGATACGACGCAACGGATAACTGCGAGACAAACGATTGCGACACCAACGCAACGTGTGAAAGTGGATTCGAATCATTCACTTGCACTTGCAACGAAGACTACGAAGGTGATGGAAGAACATGTACTTTCATTCCAATTGTTGACGAATGTGCTGAAGGCAGTCATCAGTGTGATGAGAACGCTTCCTGTACTGACACAAGAACTGGTTACAACTGCGCGTGCAACTCGGGCTTTAAAGACTCTGGCCTTCAAACCACCAACGGAAGAGATTGCATCGCCGAGACCACTTGCTGCGACCGTGTTGAATTCACTTTTCCGTATGCGCAGACCTGCGTCATTGACGGAACGTTCGGCGACAAAAAAAGATGGACCTGCAATGATGGACCTGAGCCTTTCGAAATCAAATACCACGCAGGAACAGGAACATACTACATGTTTGAATTGGGTACATGGACG
>Ga0115008_10003231_pt1 | contig 13494 bp, 14 predicted proteins | sample FraStrMetagenome_FD_87164 | JGI IMG/M metagenome (GOLD analysis project Ga0115008, IMG submission 87164) | Marine eukaryotic phytoplankton communities from Arctic Ocean - Fram Strait ARC3M Metagenome | ecosystem: Environmental > Aquatic > Marine > Oceanic | place: Fram Strait | collected...
AAATCGTACTTCAGAGATAAACAAATCGGTCAAAAATGTCGAATGGACCGCGATACAGAGGAAAGACTTTCCATGAGTACATGTCCGCCAAGTTCTGGCATCCTGCCAGTAAGCGGAACATTGTCACTGTCTGGAAGCGTAAGCAGCAGATGGAGGTATGTTCTATTTCGAGTTCACGTGCTCGGTCATTTAAGCTTCTGATAACCAGCATTCATTTAAAAATGTGCAGTATATCTGCCGGCTTTTCTGATGATTTCCATGCTCGCAGAAGCCGCATTAAGCGATCTAAGCCGCGAGTAATCTGGAGAGCGCATTTAAAATGAGTCTAGGCGGACAAACGCAAACTGACAGAGCGCGCAGAAGAAGCAAGAAAAGAAAATGAGAGACATATGGTCCAAAAAGCGCTCGGAGACAAGAAGGCAATGTCTGGCGTCGCCTTTCTTTATGAAATGCCGAACAATATCATGCCAAAAGGTATCCTTGCTCTTTTATAGTTTTTTTTTTTTTTAATTTTTAATAGAATTTGATTTAAAACAAATTAAGATGTGAACGCTCCCGAAAATCAGGGAGACAGGCCCGGTCAGACGGCGAAAAACTTCGAAATCAAGTTCGACTGGCAGAAAAATGCGCCGCGTGACTCTCATTTCAACACCATGGGAGAAGTACGTAACTCCATCTTCAACCATAAACCGTTTGGAATCGAAGTGCGAAATGTCAAATGTATGAAATGTGGCCAGTTCGGTCACTCAAACGTCGACCGCGTTTGTCCTATGTACGGCAAGGTCGGCGATCGAGACAATCCAGAGTGGGACTTGAAAAAGGAGGAAATGGAGATCCTCGCCAGCCGACTGACTCAAAATTCTACAGCAGGATTCAAGCTCAAGGACGTTGCAAAGCAGCATGTTGGTGATCTGTCTTTTGATCCATCGGAGAAGAAATCGAAGAAACGACGAGAAAAAGAAGGCGAGATTGAAATGGAATTCCTGAAAACTCTGAATCCAAAAGAAAAAGAACAACTTCTCGAAAAACTTGAAGAGCAGCGTCTCAGAAAGAAGATGGTGGAAAAGAAGAGGAAAAAATCAGCAAAAAAAGAGCTCAGGGCAGAAATGGCAAGGCAGCTCGCCTCAAGTAACGGCAAAATCAAAGTGCCAAAGTTTGAATTTGAGCAAAAACCAATAAGTAAGTGCTATGTTTTATCTTTTCTGTCGAGGCAAAGCTCCTGATTAAATTATTATTTACAGTCGATAGCGATGAGGACGATGAACCCGGCCCGTCGACTCCCGTTAACATTGTCTTGCCAAAGCGAAAAGACGAGGAAAAGAAAGCTGAAATTCTCGCTGCTAAAAAAGAATTCGCGAAAAAACTGGCAGAGATCAAGTTCATGATGGAGCAGAATTCCGATTCAAGCGATGACGACTCCTCTGATGATTCAAGCGAGTCTGACGATTCAGATTATGAAACAGGCAGCAGCCCAGATTCAAATCAAATAAAGGTTTATATCAACGTTATAGCGTTTTTATAAATTAATCGATACACAAGTAACAAAGAAAATTACAATTTTTTATTTAGAAAGTACCTAAAAACATGCCTCCACCGCCGAAACCAGGAATGGTTCTTGTTAGAAAGAAACGCGCAGCACCAATAAGCGTAAATAACGAGGAGGCTGACGCAAAGAAAAAACGAATCGAGGATCTCAAGGCGCTAGAATCGAAAATGAAAAGTAAGACATCAAGAAGTTAAAACAAATTAAATTTTTAATTGCCAAGTGGTTCGCAAAAGACTCGACGAAAAGCAAAAAGCAGAGCTAAAAGAAAGCACAAAACGTCTGCAGGAGAGCAAAACGCCAAAGAAAGCAGTCGAGCCCACTCCTATTAATGAGGATGATCTGACATCGGGCCTGTTGGATTGTATCGATTCCAGTCGCACTGAATGGAAGCCTACTAGTCTGATTACGTATGACTCCGATTCAGATTAATTTAAATGTATTTCATCGTTTCATTTTAACATTCTGTTCTTTTTTTCCGCGTCGTTTATGTTCAAGATCAAAATATAAAATATCCAGATAAAGAGTTTTTAATTATTTTTGATTCTCAAAAATATAATTTTTGCTCAATTCCATAAAAAGCGTGTTTGCAACCCAAAATTAACAATTATCTTTCTCACTCTTGATCGTCGAAGTTTGAGTTTCTTCTCAAAACACATTCAGCCCATATTTAAATGTTCTATACTTTTTCAGAAAAACTTAAAAACTCGCCAAGATGTCTTACATGTTGCCACATTTGACCAACGGCTGGCAAGTCGACCAGGCGATCCAGCACGAGGAGGACAAGGTTGGTCATTTTAAATTCTGATCAGATAATTCAACACGTTCAGATCTTCACGCGATCGTTCAGGTTGTCTGTGTGCGCTTTGGACACGATTGGGACCCCACTTGCATGAAAATGGATGAGACTCTTTACTCAGGTAAAATACATTTAAATTTTTTACCGAATTATCATCTCAATTTGTAGTTGCCGAGAAGTGCCGTAACTTTGCCTGTTTCTATTTGGTGGACATTTCGCAAGTGCCAGACTTTAACAAGATGTACGAGTTGTACGATCCTTGCACATGCATGTTTTTCTTTCGAAACAAGCATATAATGATTGATTTGGGTACTGGAAACAACAACAAGATCAACTGGGCTATCCCCGACAAGGATTGGTTTCCAAGATTCTAATTCATCGTACTTGAGTGGAACTCAAATTCTCTTCATTGATTGCAAATTATGATTTGTATGACTTTAATAAGTATGAAGTGAAAAACCGAAGTTTTTTATTCATTTGTTTATTTTATCAAAACCAAAAAAAGCAAGAGTTCGTCGACATCGTTGAAACTGTCTACCGTGGCGCTCGCAAGGGTCGTGGTTTGGTCGTTTCGCCAAAGGACTACTCCACCAAGTACCAATACTGAAAAATCAAAAGAATCTGCCGCTCCTACAAAAATAAAACACCCTTATGTTTCAGTGAAAAAGTTCATGAAAACTAAATTTAGATTGATTTAGATCGGCAAAGATGGGAAAATCGTACGAGAATTTTATGTGCAAAAAGTTCTTCCATCCAACAGCAAAGCACAATATAAAGAAAGTATGGATGCGTGAGCAAGAGCTTCAACAAGAAGGCAAAGAAGAGCTCGAAGCGATTGAGCAGTTCAAGAGAGAACAAGATCTCTACGAAACAAAGTTGCTAATGGGTGATTCAAAGGTTTGAAAATCATTTTAAAAGGCATTCATCATTTTCTTTAAGGCGAAAGCTGGCTTGAGTTTCATGTACGATCAGCCAGCAAGTCTAAAAAAGGACGACTACGACCTGATCGGCGAAAAAAAGCAAGAGTTCAAGTTCGAATGGCAGAAAAATGCGCCCAGAGAAAAATATCTCAAAGATGACACCAGCGTACAGTCCGATCAGCCGTTCGGTATTGCCGTTAAAAATGTCAGATGCCTCAAGTGCAAACAATGGGGACATATGAACACAGACAAAGAGTGTGCGCTGTACGGGCAGAGCACCTCGCTAGCCCCCACTACTTTCAAGGTTGGGATTTTTTATTCTCATATTTTCTCAACCGAATTCAGGAAAAAAGCTACGGTGGTAAGCTTGAATCTGGAACTCTTCTCCTCAAAAAAGGTGCTACTTTTGGAATTGACGAGTCTCTCATCGCTTCTGGCACACAGGATCCTACGAAGAAGTCCAAAAAAGAAGACCCTCTTGGCGATAAACTTGCGTAATTCGGAGAAAGCATTTTTCCATACTAATTTTTTTTAGAAATATGAGCACTAAAGACAAAGAGCGACTTTTGGAAGCGCTTCGTTCTGGAAAAGTGGTCAAGCCAAAAAAGTCTAAAAAAGCAAAGAAGGAAAAGAAAGAAAAGAAGGCGAAAAAGGAGAAGATGGAGTGGACCCCCGCAATCAAAGAGGAGCCTGACGTCAAACAAGAGTGAGTTGTATTTTTCTTTAATCAGTTCTGTTCCCAGGAAGGTGAACTCCAGTTTAACTAATATAAAATAGACGCCGTTCACGATCATCCTCTCCCAAGGCGCGAGAAAGGCGGCGTTTGAGCTCGAGCTCGCCAGATAATCGCCGACGAAAATTGTCTTCTGACGAGGACAATCAACGCAGAAGAGATCGGCGACGGTCAAGATCGAACTCGCGCGACCGCACAAAGAGACGCGAACGTTCGAACTCAAGAGAGCACAAAAAGAAATCAAGAAGAGACAGAACGCGCTCAAGAAGCAGATCGCGATCCAGAGATAGGCATGGGTAGATTTAAGTCGTGTAGGTATTTTGCTTCTCGCTTATATAATATTAGATTAAATTCGATTTCGCTTACTAGCTCATCAGCGCTCTTATGCTCGACTTTTAATGACCCAATTAAAAGACGTCGTCGGTAAATTCTCGAACCTCTTTCACTGCCTTTTTATGTCCCTTTCTCCAACAAAACATTTCCTGTAAAATCCGATTTTTGTCAAGAGAAAACATTTAGAAAATGTCAACAGTTCGGAAGAAGCTCGTTATCGTCGGGGATGGAGCATGCGGCAAAACATGTCTTTTGATTGTTTTTTCGAAGGATGAGTTCCCAGAGGTATGAGAATAAAAAGAAAATTTGTGTAACATACTTTATGTAGGTTTATGTCCCAACAGTTTTCGAAAACTACGTCGCTGATATTGAAGTTGATAACAAACAGGTTTTTCCCCGATTTTTTATAACAGTTTTTTTTTTAATGTTAGGTTGAGCTAGCTCTTTGGGATACAGCTGGCCAGGAAGACTACGACAGACTTCGACCTCTTTCTTATCCAGATACAGATGTGATTCTTATGTGCTTTGCGATCGACTCCCCCGACTCGTTAGAAAATATTCCTGAAAAATGGTGAGAACCTGTTTTTGGTATTTTTATGCCATTTTTTAGGGTGCAAGAAGTGAAACATTTCTGTCCAAATGTGCCAATAGTTCTTGTTGGAAACAAAAAAGATCTGAGGAACGATCCCAGCACAATCAAAGAGCTTGCGAGAATGAGTAAGTTTTTGTACTCTTCCTTGATTGCAAAAAATGTTTAGAACAAGAACCAGTTAAACTTGATGAGGGAAGAGCCATGGCCGAAAAGATTGGCGCAAAACACTATATTGAGTGTTCTGCTCTAAGTGGGGACAATGTTCGAAAAGTATTCGAGGTGAGTTTAAAATAAAAATTCTCTTCTTTTTTGTCGAATTTTTGAAAGGCTTGTCCACCACCTGCAATTCTTCAATAAGCTTGTGACTTAAATAGCTCATCTAAGAATTGGAAAGGGGTGTTCATGCTCTTCAACCTTTTAGCAGATTTTTCTCTTTCACACTATTCGCAGTTAGAATTTGCAACTGTAAATGATAAATTTAAAATTCTCGGTACCGTTTATATTCGGACCGACTGGTCGCATTTCGCGCCAGAGAGTGCTTAACCCGTTAGTGGCGCTATCAGCTGATCTAGCGAAGCGCGTCGCAATTCCTAACCGTAAAATCGCGCGTTGCCAAAGATTGCCCGATATTTACTGCCTTTGTTTACAGGTGCTTAGGTCAAGGCTGTTACTGCCTTATCGCCTGTTGACCTATTTATGGCAATCGAAACGCATTCTATCTTGTTCTCAGAAATCAATCAAATCCTCTTATCAGATATAATAATTATTATGAAATTTTTCAATATTTTGAACAATGAATCAAATTTTCGATTTCCATTTCAATAAAAAGATTTCAAAACATGATAGATACCGATAGGTATCGATAATAATTTATGATCGTCATTTATCGTTCATTTTTAATATTAGCTCAAAATGTTTTCCCGTTTTTTTTAATCCGCTCATGTAATGGACGAATGGTGATTAGAATTGCGTTTATTTCGCTATAGCGGCATCGTTTTTGAGCTGATCCGCTGCAATCAAAACAGTTATTTTTCTTCACGCATGATTTCACTTCTTGGAAGACATATTTGCCACTTAAGAATTCGTGTTATGCACTCTTCTCACTTGCATATCCGGATGAGAGACTTGCTCAAGTGGAGTTTCCGCATTTTTTCTTTCCGCCCCAGTTGTGATCAACATTCGTGCGTACATTGTATTTCCATTGTGAGAATAAATAATATTTTTTAAGATGGCCACTCGAGAGGCAATTGCCAAAAAAGGACGTGCTCGAAAGAAGACTGGATGTTATTTACTGTAATAAAAATTTGCTGAAAAATACAGTATTTTTTCGCCTAATTTTGTCAAAAATTATTCATGACTTTAGCTTAAACCCTTTTTTATCAAATCTGGACTGACCTCTCATCAATTTTCTGCTTTTAACTCCTTTACGGTTTTTGTCCGACTTCCACTATCAGTTTCAACCGTCTTGTACCGGTTGCGCTGAATTTCGTTACGTCTGATCTGAAACTTCCTGCTTATCAATTATCTGTCGCTTTTCTTCATCGGCTTTTTACGTGAAATTAATAAACTTGTCAATATCAACGATTAATCAAATAATAATTTTTAAACGCGGTAAATATTTTTTAGCTTCTCAATTCAAATCTATGGATTGTATACAGTATAGTCAGTTAACATAGCACATGTGCAGCTTCGTTTCTTCTCACAAAAATCAAAAGTTACCATTTCCGAAAAATAAATCATCGAGATTTGCTGTCTTTCAACCCAAATCGCCTCAAACCCATTTCCACAATTTCCGCAATTTGCTGGCTACTAACAAGTACAATAATTCAAGAATTGGAACTCATCAAGCTTTTCAGAGATTATATGCCGCTAGAGAATTTGCTAGCAAAGGCGACGTTTAGCAGAAGTAAAGAAACTGTTCAGTACCAAAGAATCGATGAGGCCAGAAGTTTGTTAAATGAAGGAATGTTTTCCATTAAAAAAACTTTAACCATTGCGGGGACTGACCAAACATTTGTTATCTTTGATTTAGCTAAAAATGGCCTTTATTGAAAACTTATAAAGGTTCCTCAGATGCTGGGCGTGCGATGACCCAGCAGCTTAAAAGTGATGGCTACAGGTGCGAGCCATCAGTAACCGCATTTCTAAACACTTAAGACTATTTAAGATTAGACGAGCTTTCTGACGACAGCGATATCGACCTCATTATGCCCCCGCTTCCTCGCGAGCAGCGCTCCTCCCTTCAAGATTTATTCTGCTGTTGCTTTAGAGATTCTCGCTCCTAGTTTCATGACTTATTTAAACTGTATTTATTCTTATATAACTTTCTATAACTAACCTCGTTTTTCGAGTGCCATAAATATGATAATGAAAATGATATTCGTTCACGAAATAACAGTTCCATCTTCTACCACAAAAACTCATCCGTCTCAATTCATTTTTTCTTTAAACAGAAGTTCAGCGACCAAGAAGACAATCTTGCGATTTGTTCCACATTTGAAGAAATGTTTATTTTGATTAAATTTCCTTTCAAAAATGAGTTTACTCATGCAAGGCGCAATTTAGATGGCTCATCGGCGACGACCCGAGAAGCAACAGCCACCTGTTTTCACAAGCGAATGGTTTATCGAAAATCATGGTGACATTGCTGCTTGGCTGGTATCAAACTAAATAAAATAAAGTTGTTCTTACAATAGAAAGTCTCCTTGTTGATATCAATAAAAGTATCGTCGTCTTTTTTATCCTCGGTCTCATGTTCCAGTTCACAAAAAACTTCGCAAATGTTTTTATCGCGCTCCAGTATCCCGTCGAGCCAGCTGAAGGTCAAGACTCAGAATCAAGCTCACACCTTATCGGCCCACGCGACTTTATCACTGTAACAAAGAATAAAAAAACAAGTTTAATTTCTTTCTCTAGTTCTTTTTCTACACGATTTGTCTGATTGTATGGCACGCGGCGTTACAGGAATATGTGTTCGACAAGGGTGTACGAAAGTTAAATTTATCAAAAACAAGGACTTCCAAATTCTCAGAGCACGGACAATTGCTCGTTTGGTTCTTAATCTCTTCTTGCTGGGGTATTTATTTGGCAGCAGAACTCGAGTTTTTAAAGAAGCCGGCGAATCTGTACATAGACTGGCCGCACAATAAGCTGCCCTGGGAGGTTAAGCTTTTTTATGTATTCCAGGTAAGCTTGTCATATTTTATCAATGAATTTTTATCTTCCTTTTTAATAAAGAGTCTTTAATTTTTGATTCACTAGCTTTCTTTTTGGCTCCATCAGTATCCCGAGCTATACCTACAAAAAATCCGCAGCCAGAACGAAATCTACTCTCGCTCGATCTACTCACTCGCCTATCTTGTGCTCATCGGGGCCACTTACTCGCTCGGATTTTGGAAAAGCGGACTAGTTTTCATCACGCTCCATTATTGTGGCGAAACAGTTTGTCTTGCGTTAAATCTTAGCTGTTGTTTTTCGATTTCAAAACAAGGTACTTGAATGTCAAAAATCGATTGGTTAATTCTTGTTTAGTTCACTCGAACTTGTCATATGTCACTTGCGGAGTTTTTGTTTCTGTACGAATACTTTCTCTTGCTCTTGGCGTGATGGTTTATTATCTTGGTCTTGCTCGCCAGGAAGATCAAGGATGGAACAATCCAGTCATTAGAGCTACTTTGTTTTCTTCAATAGCTTCATTACAGGTGATGCAAACCATATTTTTAAAACTTCGCCGTGAGACCTAAATCAATAATACCCAATTGATCCCTTTTTTAGCTCTACCAAATGTGGCTATTTTTGAAAAACCGCGTGACGAAATGGCGAGAAAATAAAAAAGGCCGAAAGCTGTTATAAAACTTTGACGATCTCTGTACCTATCTTAGAATTTTAGTTTTTCTATTCTAGTATTACACCTGTCTTCATTTCTTCAAAGCCGCAAATGCGGTAATTACCTATCGACAATTTCTTCAATCTTGCATTTTCTTCATCATCATTTAAACAACCATCTGCTCTGTTCTTCATTCTGACTGTAGTTACATTCATTTTCCGTAAAGATACCACTTGATATAAATTGACAATTAACAATTCTTTTAAGAAGAAATCATGGGCGATTTAGCAGCTGAAATTGAAGCAATGGAGGCAGATATCCATGCGTTAGATGATGCTTTGGAGTAAGCCACATATTCTGAGCTATTTTTTTAAACTTCTATTTTAGAAATGGTTCGGAGAAGAACGAAGACACTACCAAAACGAAGAGCATCTTTTCGAGGTGCTTTTTAGTGGCGTTTTGTGATGTTATGTTTTGTTGTTCAGGGTTGGCAAGAGCGATTCAAGGAGGAAAGAAGAAGGCGAGGACGATGAAGACGACAAGGAGGACGATGACAGTCGGAGGAAGCGACGATCGGTTTATTAAAATCTATAGCTTATTGTCAATGATTATTTTAGATGAGATCAGCTGTAGTCGACACTGGGCGACGAAGAGAAAGTGATATCTCTAAAGAAACAATCAAAGAAGCCCAGTTAGGTATGGCTGTTCGTCTCTTTTCAAATGATGTACTCTGTGTTTAGGTGACGAAAAGCAAAAGCGAGGAGCGAAGAGAATGTTTGCATCCCTTTTGGGGACTTTGAGGTTTGGAACAATTCCAATTATAATAATCACAGACTTATTTCAGAACATTTGATCAGCAAGAGAAAAAATCAAAGTCAGCAGAAAAACGTAAGGAAGTTGAAGAAAAAGTTGAACAGAGGGTCGCAGCTGATAAGAAAAAACTTCATGTTAGTATTTGTTGGTAAGACGATTTTTGATTCTTTGTAGGAAGAGCGAAAGGAACTTTTGCAGAAAAAGCGAGAGAAAGAAAGACTTTTGGATCTTTTGGAGCAGAAGAAAGAGCTTTCTGATCTGGTAAGAAAGAGAAATTATACAGTTCGAAAATTATCTTTAACTAGCGAGGAGAATGGGAAGACAATTTCGTTGAGAGGAGCAAATATATCCAGACAAAAACGGAGCCGCACATTTTCTGGAAGCCGCGAATTCCTGACGCAAAAACCAAAGAGCTAATGAAGAAATCAAAGAAAACTGTCGAGGGTAGCCTGATTTTTCCGGAAATTTTTAACTGAATTGTATTTCTAGAACAATTTGAAGAAGCAAAACAGTCTTGGACAGCTTTCAAGCGCGAGTTGACGAGCCAGATTGAAGATCTGAAGGAGAACAACAATTTTAGCGGTATCTCGACCAATCGTTTCTAGAGCTTATTTGTTAAATTTGATCTCAGGTGCCGAGGAAAATGGAAAGCGAGCTGAGAAAGAGGATAAGGAAAGAATTCCTGTTAGCAAGCGGCTTGTCATAACGAGAAGAGTTGTTAATGACAAGAGAGTCGTCCTGCCTAAAGAAAGTGATAGCAAGGAAGACCAACAAGAAGATGACAAGAAACCACGTGAGTTTAGCTTGAGTTATTCATGCCTGATTTAAATTTATAGTGACGAAAAAGGAGCGAAGGAAAGAAATCGAAAACCAGCGAAAACGCCGCCATCGATCAGATTCATCGGACAGCGGATCTGATGGAGAAAAATCGCCTAAAAAGGTAAGATTGCAACTATCTTTAAAAGTTCTTACGTATTTCAGCCGGCGGCGAAGAAAGAGAAGAACGAAGAAACACCTACGAAGGACGTTCGTCGAGTCGCCTCGAAGACGGAGAAAATTGATGATCCATTGCCAGTGAAAACTACAAGACGCGTTTCACTGAAGAAAACGACAGACGATTTGAAAAGGTAAGGTGCTTTATAAAAGACTCCTAACAATTTCTGATAAAGGACGAAGAAAGTGAGAAAAGTTTCTTCAAGATCTACGAGAAAAAGATCTTCGTCCAGCTCGTCTTCTAGCGGATCATCTGGGTCATCCTCTTCAGAGGCTGAAGGACGGTTGATAGATCCTCAAACCAGTTTATAGAAAAGTAGTTATAAAAGTCTTTCAACCTTTTCAAAGACTAAAAATCCCTAACGATCAAGTCGCTCGTCACGTAAATTCGTTAGTTATTTTCAACCTTTTTTCGAAGTCCCTCGAATTTTCCGTCCCAGCTTGTCCCCGTGTCCCTTTTCCGCCCAAATCTTTTGATTTTTTTCTAGATCAACTCCCTCTCTTCACAAACAAATGCACTCTTGGTAGGTACCAGTTCCAAAACTGGCGACAGCGGAGCTTCCAGAGAATCTGGCTGCTCAAAAATTGTGAAAGCAAATCCTCGCAAAGCCACTACGCAAAAAATTGAAAGTTAGAGTCCTTGGACCTTTTTCCGAGTTGAGAAATCATTTAAAAATTTTAGAGAAAATTCAATTATTTTATCCATCCTGCCAACTCGCTTGGAAAAAAGCAGGACTTTTTATCAAAAAGTTGCCATCGTGGAGGAACTTTTAGATTCTATCTTTTGCTGAAATCGTAAAGGTCTCATCCGTTTACGAGTGATTTGTTGCGCCACTAGAAAACTTGCGTATTTTGCAAGGGTCTCAGAGAAACAAACTATTATTCACTTTCCCAATAGAGCTCACTGTCAATAACTAAAAATAACATAAAACGACTTTAAAGTACTCATTATTTCAGATTGTCATATCGCTAGAATTTTACCATAAAAATGGCGAAAAAGGTAAAAAATAGTGAATTTAGGATCATTTACTAATTCTTTTGTAAAAAGAGTCAAAAGGACGAATTTGAAGATATAACAAATACTGAAAATGCACCAACAGAAGGCAATAGTATGAAATTTTACGCACGTATAATTTATGCAGGAAATACAAAAACTATTGAGAACTCGAAATTCTGAACGCTTATAACTTATAAATAAGTATATTATAACTTATAATAAGTTATAAGACAGACCTATAAGTATGATAGTATATGACATCTGTATATCTTCAAAAATTTTCATGCAAAAAGCAGTTCAAGTAGAAGCAGTAAAGGCCGAGGACTACATCTCTCCACCAGTCGCAGCTCGCACTCGCCGTAATAAAGGCGTCTCGCCGTCCAAGATTCCTCGCCGCATTTTACCAAAAGAAAACGAAGCTCTCGCAGAGATCGAGCAGGCTCGCGCCTTATTGAATGAGAGCGCGTCTGATCTCTCCGACAGCGAAGTAAGCATCTCACAATCTTATAGGGGCATTTACGAGCAATTATCGTCATTTTTTCACGCCTATTTTTGCATGATTCTTTTCATATTTTTCTATGAATTGCATGTTTAATATTCTAAGCAAGACTTTGATATCTTTACTCCTTGTGTAACTGGCTATTTTTTCTTCCATATCTTCAAGTTCAAAAACTGTTTGACTTGACTATATAACTAGCCCGCCGCTTTTAATCCCAAAATTTAAATCAATTATCACCGGCCCTACTCCACCGCTCAGGAAAAACGTCGGCGCTTCAGATTGAAACTGCCCTACGGGGGACCTTCCACTATCTTATAGTATTCCGTCCTTGCCTGAAGCAATGCTTGGACTAACTCTGCGTACGGGCCATCCTTTTCACCACCGTCATCGATTTTTATTATTTGCGTTTTCTTTGTGTTTACTACGCTTCAACGGAAAAAGAAGTGGCGACGCGCGCGCTGATTGGTTTGCAGATTTAGCGCGCTATTTGAACACGCCTCCCCCGCGGGCGCAGAAAATCGGCAGAGCCCTTATTTTTCCGCATTATTACTCACGCAGAAATTAGAACGACCCTTTTTCGCATTTACTATTTTACATAATAAAGAGAAAATCTTCAATCAGCAGAACGCTTGTTTATATAATAAATTACGAGTATGCCAGCACAAACAGCAAAGGTATCATCGTATACTCCCTTTTTTTACAAATTTTGCCTCTATCAGTTTTATTTACACGATTTTCAGAAAGATTACGCAGAAGAAGTCTCGGCCCTCACAAATGAAGAACTGCGAAATAGACTTAAAAATTTGGGAATCAATGTCGGTCCAGTTGTCGGTAAGACATCTTTAGTGTACCCGAAATATTTATATTTAAAGAAACAACACGAAAAGTTTACGAAAAGAAACTTGTCAATCTTATGAGCAAAGCTGAATCAGGCTTCTCAACTGACGACAACGGTTAGTCTTCCTTGATTTCAGCTTTTTCTAATCCATTTTTTTTTATTTCAGAAGAAGCTACTCCAGTTGGGGAGGCAGAGGTAGAAGAGCCACCTAAGATTGTGAGAAGGACGCGCAAAAAGGCATCAGAAGACTTGAGCAAGGCAGAGCCAGTTGAGAACTTTTCTGATGACGAGTAAGATTTGGCGATGAGTGATCAGTTTATAAACGAATTCAGTGACATTCCAATTGTTCAAAACACATCTTCGAGAAGACGAAGCGCGAGAGTAGCGAAGAAGGAATCAAAGGCTGCAGTCGATACGCCTGAAACTGTTCAAGAAGAACCCACAAGTGAAGGTAATGGTTTAAGGCTTATCATAAGATTATATCGATCAACCGTTGGTCTCTAGACAAAATCCGACTCTTCAACTCTGCTTTAGAAAAACCTAAAGAAAATGGTGATGCACAGCCAGCAGTTGAAGAACAGAGCGTCGAACAGGTTGTTGAGGCTCCT
>Ga0115008_10003233_pt1 | contig 13482 bp, 10 predicted proteins | sample FraStrMetagenome_FD_87164 | JGI IMG/M metagenome (GOLD analysis project Ga0115008, IMG submission 87164) | Marine eukaryotic phytoplankton communities from Arctic Ocean - Fram Strait ARC3M Metagenome | ecosystem: Environmental > Aquatic > Marine > Oceanic | place: Fram Strait | collected...
ACAGTAAGTATTTTTAAAATGATAGGGATCATCAATACTTAAATCACTGCTGGTTTGTTTAAAAATATAACGTTGATATTGTTGTATAAGCAAGCGCCTATCAATTTTGTTTAGCACTAGGCTGCTAAGTAATCCTAAACCTTGTAATAATTGATTGTCGAAACTGGTTAAGCCATTACATTGTGCGACTAAAAAATGTGCTTTGAAGTCTTTATTAGCAATTACTTCTTTAGCGCCATACTCACCAAATAATGTATCGACTATTTCGATTGCATTGGTTGAAATTTCACTCGGTGTTGGTTTTTTAGAATAGGCTGTATTGGCGTAGATATAAGCTAAGCGCTCAATTGCTTCTACAGGTTTTTTTTGGCATAAAGCTGCAGTGCGAAAAGCACCAGCACTAGAGCCTATTAAGTTTAAAGGCTTACTTCGGTTTTTAAAAAAATCACCAAATAAGTACTTGTCTAAGCCAAATAAAGTAAACCATTTAGGACCGCCACTAGCGCCTAAAAAATTAGTGAATAATTCTTGTTTAAAACCTTGTTCTTGAATAGTTTTGAAGGCATTTTTGCCAGCGAAAATTTCTAACATGTGAGTGGTTTAAATCCTTTTCTTCAAGTTTTAATTTAATTGGTAATCAGAAGAGTTATCAGCACTAAATAATGTTTGATAAAGACGAATAGCGTAGTCGTCGGTCATACCAGCAATATAATCAGCAATAACGCGGTGCGCATTTGTTTTATTGTGCATGGCAGTTTGCCACCTATTAGCGCTGTTTGACGGTAATAGTCGCATGGGGTCTGACGATATAGCTTCAAATAGCTCCATGACTATTTGTTGACCTCGATATTCTAGGCGTTGTAAACGGGTTAGCTTGATAACGTAGACAAAGACAAATTCTTTGAAAATTTTTAATGCTTGTGCGGTAGATTTTGATAGTGTCGCATTATAGCGAAGTAGTGGCTCATCAAAGTCTATTCCTACTTGGTTATTTAAGTCGACTATTGCTATACCCGTAATGAGGTAATTAACCAAGCCTCCGATAGCATCTTTTTGTAAATGATGATGTTCACTAAATAACTTATCAGTTAATGATTCACTATAGGTTTGTATCCAAGGTTCATCAATTTCCTTTAGTTTTTGAATAACTTCTTTGTCAAAATCGTTACGATTCACAACCTTAGTGACTATGGCGTCTTCTAAATCATGGATACCATAAGCAATATCATCAGCTAACTCCATAATAGAGCAATCTAACGATTTAAATTGGGTTTTGTGATGTTTATTCGTATTGTTTATATTGTGTTGCTGTTCAGTAATAGTTTGAAATAAGTGTCGATCTTTTTTCGATAAAGGTTCAAGCACCCAGTCGATAATATCTTGGTCGTCACTGTATAAACCTTTGGGCGGATGCCATTCGTCAGCTTTTAAACGACGAAAGTTATCAACACTCTTTGGTTGTATGGGGTGTGCTAACTTGGTTAACAGTTGAGGGTATTTCATTAAGCCAAGCAGTGTTCTTCGGCTTAAGTTCATGCCAAAATGTTCACTAAACGTTTCTAATCGTGCAACTATCCGCAGAGTTTGGCCGTTGCCTTCAAAACCACCGTGGTTACGCATCATATAATTAAGGGCTACTTCTCCGCCATGGCCAAAGGGCGGATGGCCAATATCGTGCGCTAAGCAAATGGTTTCAATTAAGCTATCACTTGAAGGAAAGAGTGCTTTGCATAATGTTGAGTGTTTAACACGAAGTTGCGCAGTGATACCTGAACCGATTTGTGCTGCTTCTAAAGAGTGTGTAAGGCGTGTACGGTAAAAGTCACTTTGTCCGCTCCCCATAACTTGCGTTTTTGATTGTAAACGCCGAAAAGAGGCCGAGTGAAGTACTCTAGCTCGGTCACGCTGGAAGGGATCACGATGGTCTTGTTGTCGTTTGGTTACTGATGTTAAGCGCCTTGCTAACCATACCTCTGTCATCACTTTACCTCGTTAATCTTTACACTTTAGCCTACTGGCTAAGTTTTCACCGTTGTTGTTAATAACTTACCCTAAATAAACAGGTATGGGTAGCTAAGTCATTGAACCTTAATATTTTACTAAAAATTTTTTAGCTTTTAGCTTTAGTTTTTAGTTCATCATTAATTGGCATTAGCAATAAAAATAGCGCGTTTGGGAGCAGGGTAGCCTTCTATGGTTTTACTTTTATCATTTGGATCGAGGAAATCTTGTAAAGATTCGGTATCAATCCACTGTGTTTTACGCTGTTCATCTAGGGCGGTAATATCGGTATTAACAACGCGAATATTAGTAAATCCACAACGCGCTAACCATGCACACAAGGCTTTTTCACTGGGTAAAAACCACACATTACGCATTTTAGCGTAACGTTCACCAGGTACAAGTACGGTATTTTCATCGCCATCAACAATTAAGGTTTCTAACACCAGCTCTCCACCTTTCGTTAATTGTGCTTTTAACTGATACAAAAAATCTATGGGTGAGCGTCTGTGGTAAAGAACGCCCATAGCAAAAACCGTATCGAATGCTTTAAGCTCTGGTAATTGCTCTACACCAAGGGGTAAAAGGTGTACAGGTTCATTACCAATAAAGTGTTTTACCGCATTAAATTGCATTAAAAATAATTGTGTTGGGTCAATACCTACTACAAATTTGGCACCAGCACCACGCATTCGCCATAAGTGATAGCCGCTACCACAACCAATGTCTAATACATATTTGCCGGTTAAATCGCTAATATGTTGTTGTAACCGTTGCCACTTAAAATCACTTCGCCATTCGGTGTCTATATGTAAACCATGAATATGATATGGGCCTTTTCGCCAAGGTTTAAATTTTTTCATCAAGTTTTCTAGGCGTTTAAACTCGCCTTGGCTTAAGTCTCCCTGCTTACCAACACTTACCGATTAAATTAAGTCAATATCAGCATTATTTTTAGGTTGGGGTAATGCTACAAGGGTTTTTTGCCAATGTTTAAATTCACCATGTAGTTGATGTTGCTGCCAATCACTGAGCTGTGCGGGTAAGGTATTTAACCAATGACCTAAACGGCTGGTGGCGATTTGTTGGTAAAAGTGGGTAAATTGCTGCATAAGTTGTTTACGTCTTTAATGTATAGTATTTGTCTGGGGTTTATTATGATTAGGGCTTGTCTGTCTATTTTCGTGATACTAACACCCTTTGCCGTCAATTTTATTTGATAGCAATCATGGAAGTAAAATTAAAACATTGAAACCACAAAGCACTGTGGGCAAAACCTGCTTTTTTTAATCGCGTTTGGTGCACGGCAAGTGAGTCGGTTAGCATCACTTTTTCAAGGGCACTGCGTTTTTGTGCGACTTCTAGTTCGCTGTAACCATTGTCTCGTTTAAAAGTATGATGTAAGTCAACGAGTACTTGATCTATTTGACTGTCTTCATTGCTAATTTTTTCTGACAGTACCAGTAAACCACCAGGTTTCAAGCCTGTGGCGATTTTTTTAAGCAGAGCTTGTCGCGCTGACTTATCAATAAATTGTAGGGTAAAATTTAAAACTACCATGGACGCATTTTCAATACTAATATCTTGAATATTACCTTCGATAATAGTGACTGGTGTATTCCCTTTAAACGCCTCTACATGCATTTTACAACGTTTGACCATGTCAGATGAATTATCTACACCTATAATATTACAGCCTTTTGCCGTTATACCTTTTCGCATAGCTAAGGTGGCAGCGCCTAGTGAGCAGCCTAAATCATAAATATTGCTGTTTTGAGTAACAAATGACTGGCTTAGTCGGCCTATGGTTTCAATAATTGTGTTATAGCCAGGAACAGAGCGTGAAATCATGTCTGGAAACACTTCAACTACTTGTGCGTCAAAGGTAAAGTTTTTAACGTGCTTATGCGCTTGCGAGTAAATTAAATCTGTATCAGAATTATGCATAGTGTTGCTATATTCACCATTTTGTAGATAATAGTTTATTTTAACCGATCTTAGCAGCAAGGCTATAATAATAGGGTGTTTTTTGACTATTTTTTTTACACAAAGCAGTTCCATTACTTTTACTTGTTTGCTATCAGCATTGCTTAAGGTGTTGCTGATAGTATTGTTAATGGCTTTGTTCAATACAAAAACACATGCAATAGAGGTATTTGAGAATAAAAGCAATGACCTGTCAATTACTTATTTTGGTCTAGAACGGCCATTAACTATTGCTATAAATGAGACTTCATTTCCTTATCATGCCCTTGATAAAGATGGCGATGCGATTGGATTAATGGTTGATATGTGGCGTTTATGGGCACAAAAGCAGCAGGTACATATTCAGTTTGTTGTGTTACCTTGGCTAGAAACCCTAAACCAAGTCGCTGCAGGTAAGGTCGATATTCACGCCGGTTTGTCTATTATTGACTCACGACGTTCAACATTAGCATTTAGTCCATCGATTTTTTCTATTTATACCAATTTATATGTTCATCAAAAGTTGACTAATGTTAGTGGTTTATCTGATTTAAAACCGTTTAGTGTTGGTGTAGTAAAAGGCTCAGCTCATATTGATAAATTACAAAAATATCATCCTGAATTAGTGTTGAAAATGTATTCAAATCGTCATGATTTATACCGTGGTGCGTTAAATGATGAAGTATTAGTCTTTACTGGCTTAGAAAAACTTGCTGATGATTTTCCTGATTATGATAAATTAAGACACAGGTTCCCTGTTCATAAAGTGTTACGTTATCACCAGGGTGCTTACGGAGTAGCGGTTGCCAAAAGCAACAATCAATTGTTGAATTTTATTAATCAAGGTTTTACTAAGATATCTCGCCAAGAACGTTCGCAAATTGAACGAAAGTGGCTTGGTTTAGATAAACAAAAAGATAGTTTGCTTGTGGCCTTTGCTCCGCAGTACCCTCCCTATATGTCAGTTACACCGTCAGGAGAACCTTATGGTTTATTTATTGATGTCTGGCGTTTATGGTCTAAAAAAGTAGGAATTAATGTTGAGTTTGTCGGACGAGATACCACTGAAATAATTTCTTTGATTGAAAATCAAAAAGCTGATGTTTTAATGGTTTATCCAAACAATATTATTCCAACAAATAATACACTTTTTGCTAAACCTATATACTCATCAAAAGCTAATGTTTATTTGAGTTCATCAATAAAAAATATCGATGGCCAAGAATATACTTCCTTAACTCAATTGCAAAAAATATTTAGTAAGCACACTCTTGGTATATTGGCGCAATCAACCCTTAGCAAACAATTGTTAATAAAGTATCCTAAGTTAAATCTTCGCTATTTTAATAGCGTTACGGCGATGTTAACTGCTGTTGAAAAAAATCAAATATCAGGGATGGTAGGCTTGGTTGATTTACTGAATGAAAAGTTGGTTCAAAATAATTTACAGAGCTTATTTTATCGGTTAAAAAATCCACATATATTAGTCGACTTGGCACCAGTTATACATAAAGAAAATAAGAAGTTAACTGAAATCATTAATAAAGGTTTTAAAGAACTCGATATTCAAAAATTAGCGGCCATTGAAGCACGATGGTTACATGGTAATAGTAATCAATCTTATTATAAAAAACTGTCGCAAAAAATTAATTTATCAGTCGAAGATATTAACTTTATTAATACCCACGGAGACATTCGTTTAGGTATTGTTAATGATTTAGCTCCAGTAGAGTTTATTGATGAAAAGGGGAGTTTTTCAGGTATTAATCATGACATTTTATCTTTAATTAGCTCGCGGACAGATCTTACTTTTAATGTGGTTACCTTTGATAGTTGGCAACAATTATATCAAGCCATGCTTAACGATGAGATTGATATGCTTGCTAGCATTACCCCCACTGATGAGCGTCGTAAGCAGATATTGTTTTCACAAAGTTATTGGCAAATGCCTTGGGTTATGGTTCACCCTCAATACGTAGGGCGAAAAACTTCACTAAGGGATTATTACGGCAAAGTTGTTGCTATTGTTAAAGGTTATTACTTAATTGCTCAGTTACGAAAAGAACACCCGCTTATTAACTTTAAATTAGTAAATAACCGTAATGAAGCACTGAACGCTTTGCAACAGGAACGTGTCGATGGTTTCATTGCACCTCTGGCTACTGCGACACAGTTATTAAAACAAGAAAATTTTGTAACTTTAATGATGTCGGTAATGGATGGCGTTAGTTTAGAACAAAGCCACTTTGGCATTAATAAAAAGTTACCCATATTACAAAATATTCTTAATAAAGGCTTAACGACAGTTACCGAACAAGAGACACAAGATATTTATGATAAGTGGTTTACTTTAGCCATTAAAACAGGGCTTGATAAAAGTGTAGTGCTTCAAGTGAGTGCACAAATTGGCGTTATCATTTTGTTAATATTTACTGTGGTTATCTTTTGGAATAGACGACTACAAGTTGAAATAAAGCACAGAGAGCAGCTTGAAAAAATTATGAAACATATGGCCACACATGATGAATTAACTGGTCTAGCTAATAGGGTACTTCTCAAAGATAGGATCAACAACGCCATTGCTTTTCATCAAAGGCAATCACTTAATATGGCGGTATTATTTATTGATTTAGATGGCTTTAAAAATATTAATGATAATGAAGGACATGATGTCGGTGACGAGCTCCTCCAGCAAGTGGCTCAGCGTTTGCAAGGTTGTGTTAGAAGTGCCGATACTGTTGTTCGTTTTGGTGGCGATGAATTTGTAATATTACTTACCGGTCTTCACAATAAAAACGAGGCGGCGTATGTAGCTGAAAAAATATTAACATTAATTCAAAAAGAATTTTTGTTATCGCAAAACAACGCCTCTATAGGCTGTAGTATTGGTATTGCCATGTACCCTGATGATGGTGAAAATGAAACTGAGCTACTTAAAGTTGCCGACACGGTTATGTATGAAGTTAAAGCGTCTGGAAAAAATAATTATCAATTTAACCTAAATTAAGTTTGCCTTTGTATTAGCACAAAAAAAGTACAAACCACACGTTCTTTTGCTATTAGGTCTACAACTTTTGTACTTGTTTTCTGCTTAAATTAACTTTCAGCAATAGAAGTTATATAGCCTCAAGTTTACGCTATTTACTTACCATAGATATTTTATTTTTTCATCTAAGTTTCTGGGGTGACATTAACAATCTTTGCTTTATAATATGGCCAAAATTATATTAACAAATACAACTTTGTGTTTGTTTAACATTTAATGACATTGGTATAGGGCAAAATACATGCGCAGTCTTTATTGTGGTGAGGTTAACGAATCTCATATCGGGCAAGAAATAACATTATGTGGTTGGGTGAATAAGCGCCGTGATTTAGGTGCAGTGATTTTTCTAGATTTACGTGACCGAGAAGGCCTAGTGCAAGTCGTTTATGATCCTGATTTACCCCAGATTATTAAAAAAGCTAACACCTTGCGTAATGAGTTTTGTGTACAAATTACCGGTAAGGTGCGTGCCCGTCCTGAAGGACAAGTCAATAAAGATATGAAAACCGGTGGTATTGAAATTTTGGGCTTAGACCTAACCATCTTGAATAAATCAGCGCCACTCCCGCTTGATTCAAATCAAATTAACTCTGAAGAGCTACGTTTAAAATACCGCTACCTTGATTTACGCCGTGTTGAAATGACAGAGCGTTTACGTTTTCGTGCTAAAGTTACGTCAGCGGTTCGTTCGTCTTTAGAGTCTCAAGGCTTCCTTGATATTGAAACTCCTATACTCACTGCCGCGACACCAGAAGGTGCTCGAGATTACTTGGTACCAAGTAGAACTCACAAAGGTCAGTTTTTTGCGCTACCGCAATCACCACAGTTGTTTAAGCAGTTGCTCATGATGTCGGGTATGGAGAGATATTATCAAATTGTGAAGTGTTTTCGTGATGAGGATTTACGTGCAGACCGACAACCTGAGTTTACTCAAATAGATATTGAAACCTCATTCATGAGCAGTGAGCAAGTCATGGCGGTTACTGAAACTATGATTCGTGAACTGTTTCAAACTATGTTACAAGTTGATTTAGGTGACTTCCCTCGTATGCCATACTCTGAAGCGATGGCGCGATTTGGTAGTGATAAACCCGATTTACGCAACCCGTTAGAGCTGATTGATGTAGCTGACATTGTAAAAGATGTTGAGTTTAAAGTTTTTTCTGGGCCAGCAAACGATGACAAGGGTCGTGTTGCGGTTATATGTGTACCACAAGGTGCGGCAAAATTTTCACGTAAAGGGCTTGACGAGTTAACAAAATTTGTTGGCATTTATGGCGCTAAAGGTATGCCTTGGTTAAAAGTAAATGATGTAGACGCAGCCTTAGCCACAGGTATTGATGGCTTACAATCACCTATTTTGAAATTTTTATCCAGTGATCAAGCTATTGCCTTATTACAACGTACTAATGCGCAGACTGGAGATATTATCTTTTTTGGTGCCGATCAGTACAATGTAGTGAGTGAGTCTTTAGGCGCACTTCGTTTAAAATTAGGTGAAGATCTTGATTTACTTGAAGGCGAGTGGAAACCATTATGGGTAGTTGATTTTCCAATGTTTGAACAAGTAGACGGTCACATGCACGCTATTCATCATCCATTTACTGCACCAACTAATTTAACCGTAGAAGCGTTAGAAGCTAATCCTGTTGGCGCTTTGTCAGATGCTTATGATATGGTGTTAAATGGTTGTGAGTTAGGTGGCGGCTCAGTGCGTATACATAACCAAGATATGCAAGCGGCAGTGTTTAGAATTTTAGGTATCAGTGATGAAGAAGCAGAAGAAAAATTTGGTTTCTTACTTGAAGCATTGCAATATGGTGCGCCACCACATGCAGGCTTAGCGTTTGGTTTAGATAGGTTAGTCATGCTGATGACAGGGGCTAGTTCTATTCGCGATGTAATGGCATTTCCGAAAACAACGACGGCGGCTTGTCCGTTAACGAACGCCCCAGGTAATGCAAATCTAGAGCAACTTAATGAGTTAGGAGTGGCCATATTGCCTCAACCAGTAAAAGGTTAATTTGATTCAACTAATTATTAAAGTATTGTAATTAAATTAGCGTAATTAAAACAGTGTAACGAATACACCATAAGTAAAGTGGCAGCAGTAACGTTATGTTGTTATGGCTTAGAGGTAAAAGCCATGAAATGAAAGTACTCAACTCAAAGTACAGAACTAAAATTACTAAACAGAAAGCTTTTTATCAATAAAGTTGCTTGATATACAGCTCAAAAATAAAGCGTATTGACGGAACACCATCAATACGCTTTTTTTATGGTAGTATTTTTGTGATCGCTTGCATGCTTTACTCTTAGAAAGGTAGTTAATGACAATAATATTGGGGATAGATCCCGGCTCACGCTTTACTGGCTATGGCGTTATCAAACAAGAACACCAGCGTTTTACCTATTTAGGTAGTGGTTGTATTAAAGCCCTTAGCCAAGGGGAAGATCTTGCCTCTCGCTTACAAACTATTTTTGCTGGTGTTTCTGAATTAATTATTCAATTTAAGCCTGACATGTTTGCTATTGAACAAGTATTTATGGGGGTCAATCCAGGTGGCGCACTTAAACTTGGGCAAGCACGTGGTGCAGCCATTGTTGCCGCAACTAATACCGGATTGACTATCGCTGAATATTCGGCCCGACAAATTAAACAAGCCGTTGTTGGCTCTGGTGCTGCAGACAAAAACCAAGTACAACAAATGGTCACTACGTTATTAAAATTACCCGGAACCCCGCAAGCGGATGCCGCTGATGCGCTTGCCGTGGCTTTATGTCATGGTCATAGCTACACAAGTCTGCTTAAGCTCTCAGGACAGGCCAGTAAAATGGTGCGAGGCCGTTTACGTTAAACACAGTGACAATACTTTACTGTATAAATATATAGTGCTAGTATTTGCAACATTACTAGTGACGAAGAGTACTTATTTTGATTGGTCGTTTACGTGGCACCCTTGTTGAAAAAATATCTCCTGAAATATTAATAGAATGTGCAGGTGTTGGTTATGAAGTCACTATGCCAATGACTAGTATTTATGCACTTCCTGAACTTGAACAGCAAGCCACTATTTTTACCCACTTTGTGGTTCGTGAAGATGCACAATTATTATATGGTTTTGCTAACAAGGTTGAACGTAAGCTGTTTCGTTTATTAATCAAGGTGAATGGTGTTGGTCCTAAGTTAGGCTTAGCTATTTTATCGAGTATGTCAGCTGATCAATTTGTTAGTTGTGTGCGCCATGATGACGTTACCGCCATTGTAAAAATACCGGGAGTTGGTAAAAAAACTGCAGAACGTTTATTAATAGAAATGCGTGATCGTTTACAAGACTGGCAAACTCAACAACTAGAATCTTCTGTGCCCAATGATGGTTTACATTTATCACAAGAATTTGCTGATCCTAGTCAAGAAACAACCTTCATTAGTGATCATAAGGGTGATGCAATTAATGCCTTATTATCGCTAGGTTATAAGCAGTTACAAGCTGATAAAGCCGTTAAATCTGTCTTTAAAACGGGTATGTCTAGCGAAGCGATTATTCGAGACGCCTTAAAGTCGATGGTGTAGTTAATTGCATGTTCGACCTTGCTCATATACTAATTGAGTGAGTATTTTGTATTAGTATATGCATGTTATGATACTAGTTTTTGGCTTTTTAGAGTTTTAACCGACTTTAGAAACGCTATTAACTACCATTTTATGGTATTAATTTAGGTAACCTATGATAGAAGCGGATAGATTAATTGAGCCTGTAGCGTCGCCTGAGGATGAGGGCGTAGACCGAGCTATTCGGCCTAAAATGTTGCGAGACTACACTGGTCAAAACCATGTTAAAGCGCAGATGGAAATCTTTATTCCGGCGGCTAAAAACCGTGATGAACCTTTAGACCATCTCCTTATCTTTGGTCCGCCTGGTTTAGGTAAAACTACACTTGCCAATATTGTTGCCAATGAAATGGGGGTTAATATTCGTACAACTTCGGGCCCAGTGTTAGAAAAAGCTGGTGATTTAGCTGCATTGCTGACCAACCTTGAAGAAAACGATATTCTGTTTATTGATGAAATTCACCGATTAAGTCCGGTGGTTGAAGAAATATTATATCCAGCGATGGAAGATTACCAGCTTGATATTATGATTGGTGAGGGGCCAGCTGCGCGCTCTATTAAATTAGATTTACCGCCATTTACCCTGATTGGTGCTACTACTCGTGCAGGTGCATTAACGTCTCCTTTGCGCGACCGCTTTGGTATTGTGCAACGACTGGAGTTTTATAATGTTGCCGATTTATCAAAAATTATTAGTCGCTCTGCACACTTTTTAAATTTAATCATTGATGAACAAGGAGCTTTTGAAGTCGCTCGCCGTTCACGTGGTACGCCACGTATTGCCAATCGATTATTACGTCGAGTTCGTGATTATGCTGATGTAAAGTCACATGGTATAGTCAATCAAACAACTGCGGCAGCAGCACTTGATATGCTTGAAGTTGATAATGAAGGCTTTGATATTATGGATAGAAAATTATTACATGCCATTATTGATAAATTTATGGGCGGCCCGGTTGGTTTAGATAATGTTGCGGCCGCCATAGGTGAAGAACGTGAAACTATTGAAGACGTACTTGAGCCTTTTTTAATTCAACAGGGTTTTTTACAGCGAACACCGCGTGGCCGGATTGCCACAGACAGAGCTTATCAACACTTTGGTATTAGTAAACCAGAAGCTAAGTAATTGATTTATTAATAGCTTATACTGACAAAAAATTAGTTAATAAACTAACAGCACTATGCTGGCATTTATTAACGATGGGATCTTTTTCGCCACGCTTTAATAGCTTGATAGCGCCATAAACCTTGAATAATCAAATAACCCAGTATTGAAAAAATTACCGCTAGTACGCCACAACCTACTAAAAATGCTGGACCTATAGTGGATAAACTATCAAGCACCCATTGCCAACTGGCTTGAAAAGCAAAATCTTGTTCAGGAACAGCTAAGACCCAAGTACCTACTACATAACAGGCATAGAATATAAAAGGCATGGTAAGTGGGTTCGTAATCCACACCAAAGCAATCGCTAGTGGTAAATTTGCATGAATACAAATAGCAACACCTGCTGCTAATACCATTTGAAAAGGTACGGGTATAAAAGCAAAGAATAAGCCGATCGCAAAACCTTTTGCGACACTATGACGGTTCATATGCCAGAGGTTGGCATCATGTAATAAATGGCCAAATATCTTAAGGTATTTGTTATCTTTTATCGTTTGATGATCTGGCATCATACGTTTTATTATTTTTTTTGGCATACGCTTTAAAAGTCCTTATTAATGAGCTTATAAAAGACAAAATAAAACGAATTAAATTTTTCTCGTTTTATATTTACTACACTCATTGATGCACTCACTCAATTTTGCTTCATCAGTACTCATTTACTGAGTCATTGGCCCAATAAATAAAGGATTTATATCACTATGGATAGGTGGTTACTGACATTTTTCATTGGTGCTATATTGTCCTTGTTTTTAGCAGAAGTACCAGCAGTTTTTCAGCTATTTTTGTTATTTTTTATAGCGATAAGTAGTTGCTTGCATAAAAAATTGCGTTATACCTCAGGTTTATGGTTTGGTGCCTTGTGGATGTTAAGCCATGGTTATGCATATCAGCAGCAATTACCCAATCAATTAGTTGATGCTATTGAACAACGACAAACGATTACTATTGAAGGCACAGTACTTTCGTTATTAAACCAACAAGATAAAACTATTAATGCATCCTCATCAACAAATATTTCAAGTAATATTTCAACCAAATTAGGCATAAAAACATCAACACATAACATTTTGACCAAGTCGAAAAATACTTATCAAGTTAACGTTAATAGTACCCAACGCTTTAATATTAAGGTGTTTAAAGTCAATGGACAACGCCTTAGACCAGCAATTAATATTAGGTTAAATTGGCAAAACCCAAGTACAAGTTTATGGCAAGGTCAACAACTGGCTTTGCAGGTTAAGTTAAAAGCTGCACATGGTTTATCCAATTTAGGTGGTTTTAATTATGTAAGTTGGCTTAAAACTCAAAATATTGTGGCAACGGGTTATGTAAAAAACACCAAAAATAATAAAAAATATGGCACTGATAAGTTGTCATTACAGCAAATTAATCAAAATAAGTTCAATAAGCCAAAGCAAATAAATAAACAATTTGGTGGTACACCATCATGCAGACAACATTTATATGATCAATTTCAGAATCTATTGCCTTCACATGGGTTAACACCTGTTATGTTAGCTTTGGCATTTGGTGAGCGGAGTCTATTAACCGATTCGCACTGGCATATATTGCAAAATACCGGAACAAGTCACCTTATTGCTATTTCTGGTTTGCATATCGGTTTACTCGCCGCCGGTAGTTTTTATATATTCATGCTATTACTTAGGATAATACCGTTTCAACATC
>Ga0115008_10003235_pt1 | contig 13482 bp, 10 predicted proteins | sample FraStrMetagenome_FD_87164 | JGI IMG/M metagenome (GOLD analysis project Ga0115008, IMG submission 87164) | Marine eukaryotic phytoplankton communities from Arctic Ocean - Fram Strait ARC3M Metagenome | ecosystem: Environmental > Aquatic > Marine > Oceanic | place: Fram Strait | collected...
TCGCAGTTGACACCTCTGTTGAAGAGTTTGACCTATTTAGATTTTCTTAACGGTATCTTTGAAAATACGGCAATATGATTGGCTTAAATGTTAGGGGTACGGCTAATGAACTTTATTGCCCTTAGGGGCACGGCTAATGGACTTTATTGCCCTTAGGGGTACGCCTAATGATATAGATCCGGCTCTTTTTCTCTAGAAAGTGTGATGGTTTACCGGTAGGTACAAATACCGGGTAGAGTGTACATAGATATCTACGAGCGTACATATGAAAAAATCTTGTAGATGTACAAAATCTTGTATTTTAATACACATGTAAATGTATTAATACATGTACATAGATATGTACGAGCGTACATATGAAAAAATCTATTCGCATTTCGCATCGGTTGAGTATCATTTTTTAGCAAAAATACCGGTACCGTTTTGCATTTTGAATGTAATACATGTAGTTACAATGTAGCGACATTTTTGCGAATCGGAATGAGAGCTGTCCCGACATCAATGACTTTATAATTTTTCCTTATGTTCGGTGAGGCATGTCTCGAATTCTCTCGAACTGTGAATGTTCTTTTCTTGTTAGGCCTAGGAAGAAATGAGAATTTCAGCACAGTCAGTGTAAGATCTTATGATCTTCCGCTCGCATGAAAAACAAATTTTCCTCTTAAGCTGTCATAGAAGTTTCGAGGATCTTTTAAATAGAGAAAATCAATCCTATGATGCTTTCACATCTCATTAGGTTGGAATCTATGGTCCCGTTGCATCTCATTATCGGTTATCGGTAGTTGAGTCCTCTATCAACGGGTGCTCGATATTTCTCGAATAAGGGACGGGAACAAACTTGTTTTAATTTTCGCCTATATATGTGTTTAAAAAAGTAGCACATGCATCCATCCTCTTCAATTATATTGTACTGATACTTCTGCATTCGTCACATCTATGAGGCACATTGTATATGTGCTATCACATAGACTTCTACATAATTTACATCTATATTGATTTTTCTACTTATGCAGCTCTGTGGTTCTGCTCCACAAGACTTGCACTACGCTGCTCTCACTCATCAAAATATATAAAAACCATTGCTGTGCCGAATCTTTGGGTCTCTTGTTCAAGAACGAAAATAGTAGCAATTTCTACATTCATTCGACCTATCCCAGTAAAACGTGAGAGGGCGTACAACAAAAATTTAAGGCTTAGGCGAAAACACAAGAAGGGGACTTGCAGTTGACTCCGCGTTGGAAAAATCGCTCAGCTGTGATATCAAAATATTTTTTACTTGGCAATATTTACCTCTCTGCGGGGCACATATCCATCGTCTTCACTATAAATAATAAGCAAGATTTTGCAATAGCCAACGCAAATAGTGCACGAAAATGGATCGACTGCGGAGCAGCTTCACAAGCCTCAGATCATCTAGCGATGGTGGAAATGATCGTCTACGGGACAGTATGAGGAGCCGTAATTCCAAAAATATTGAATTATATGAAAATAATCGTCTTCGAAGAAACAGCTTGAAAAGTAAAGGCAAAGAAAGTAGTGACGTAGGTGGAAGTTCCAGCTTTCAACGCCTTAGACGACGTCTATCAACCCAGAGCCAATCTTCGTATTCGTTCGATGGCGAGGCACGTCGAAGCACAATAAGATCCTCCAACGGTCGCGACGATAGGAATGTTGATATCAACAGTTTTCGTGATTCGAGATGTGTGCCAAACAATCCACTGAGTTTGAGCAATCAAAACTTTGCTGGGAGGAAAAGTAGTATGGATATGAGGCCTAGTTACAACTTTGATACAACCCCGAATGAAAATGGTAATTATGCACCTCCTCCCAGTATGAATGGTAATCAGTTGACGACACATGGACGTCTGGAAAGTCGTGATTTGTCGGAAAAATTGAATAAAATCGATCAGGGGAAGTACTTTTCTGAGCAAACTCTATTAAGCGGTGGTAGAACGACTGGAAAATTAAGTAAATTTAGGGAAAGGTTTAACTTTGGTCGAAGAAAGCGTAACGGAAAAGCTATCGGAAATACCAGAAATTCTGTAGGTGGAATGACTGACGAAGGATATACAGAGGGTTATAGAAAAAGTAACAAAAAGTTCGTGCCATACTTTGGTACCATTGATGATGCAATGCAGGCCAGCGTCAGCACACGTGGCGGGAATATGTTTGATGTAAGTCGCCATTCAAGCCGCAGCATGAAGTTTGCGTTTGGGCATAATAGCAAAATCAAAAAAAAGAATGTCAAAAATAAAAAGAAGAAAAAGTGGTTCAGCCGATTGAATTATGGATACGCGACGGGATCGTCAGCAAAAGAAAATGAAGAGGCGTTTTTGGCTGATAGCATATCATGGTTTGGAAGACATGTGCCTGATTGTGTATTAACTTCTTTCTTTCAACCTGTAAACATGATTTCGGAGAAAATGAGATTAAGTGCAGCTGGTGCTGAGGAGGAGTTAATGGGTGGTAATGGGACCTCCGAAATGGTTGCCACCAACTTGGGTGCTGGTGGTGACCGATTGTCAGAGAGCTTAGATATTGATGTAGAATGCAATGGGCTTCAAAGAGTGTCGATGCTATCCACTAACTCTGATTACGCTCCCAACATACATTCTAAATTTGTGGATTTTAAGGCTCTACCAATCCCACACTCGAAGAAATATTTCGGAGCACTATTGTTTGTAGATATATCGGGATTTACCAAGTTATCTACACTTTTAGATGTTGAAACGTTATCGAAAGTTATCAATTCATATTTTCAGGTGATCGTCAACACTATCACTGATTGCAGGGGTGATATTCTCAAATTTGCCGGTGATGCAGTCTTCGCGGAGTGGACATCCTCTGGATTATCGGATGATTTTGAGAAATGTATGGAAGATGCCGTTATGAATGCTTGCTGTTGCGCTGCCACTATCGTAGAAACATGCAGTGATTATCCTGTCTTTAAAAATATTGGTATTGGTGACCAAGGCGAACAAGTAGCCACCCTTAATGTACATTGTGGAGTAGGGTTCGGGAAACTGATCGGTGTTCATGTGGGCGACGACGAAAAACGACGGGAATATTTGATTTTAGGAGATCCGATTAACCAGGTGAGTGAAAATACTGTCTACTTCTGCCGATACAGGCATTAAGCGTCTTTTTGCGAATTGAAGGTTGCTAGAGCCGAATCGGCTGCAGATCATGGTGAAGTTGTGGCGTCACCTGAAGTAATTTCTATATTGGAAGGAATTTGTCGACTCGACAAATCGTTGCAAGACATAGACGTAGATGAACCCGGGCTAATTGCTTCACGGAAAATTTCACACTTTAGTAAGAGGCTTGAACGTCAGGCGTCTGATTTATCGTTTTCAACTGTTGGAAGTGAAAGATATTTCGAAAGGATACAAGAACGATGCGAGGGTTTGCCTCTTGAAAGCTTGAAAAAACTTCGCAATCTTCTATCACTTTATGTCCATCCTGTTACTCGAAATGATGAAATGCACGCTTCTCATCATCCTACGTCGCGTCGAACAACTGAAGAAAGGCACCGAGCAGAGGCCGAGCTTAGAACTGTGTACGTTATATTTGTGAATGTCGAGGTTGAAGTCGACCCCGATTCTAATGAAAAAGGGGCTTTCGACAAACTTAATGATGTATTGAATTTAACTACATCTGTGTTGGACGAACATAAAGGTCATTTACGTCAATTTATCGTTGACGATAAAGGTATGTACCCACTCTAACATGTGTTTATCTATTCATAAATTCAGCGGAACTAATATTATTGAAAATGCTTCTGTTTGTGCTTTAGGTGTTGTCTTAATAGCTACATTTGGTCTTCGTGGTTCATCTACGATGAATATGTAAGTGTTTTGAGCAATGAATATCGTTCATGTAATGCACTTTTTGCTCACAATCATATGCAGGGTTACAGAGAATGCACTTCCAGCCACCTTGACACTGCATAAAAGGCTTTATGAGGATCTTGAAGTTGAAAATAAAATAGGGGCGACTTTAGGCAAAGCTTATTGCGGTGTCGTTGGAGGAGTTAGGCGACACGAATACGCGGTACTGGGTCCAACGGTAAATTTGGCGGCTAGATTGATGGCGAATCGTTCCAATCCAGGTGTTTTGGTCGACAACAATGTCCATAACGAAGCAGGAGAATGCTTTAAGTTCTGTGCCCTTTCACCTGTTCAAGCCAAAGGCTATGCGGAACCTGTTCCAATCTTCGAACCACTAAAAGCCGTCGAGCAACGTTGGGAGAAGGCCAGAAAAGGTTTTATTGGGAGGAAAGATGATATGATGCGCACGCTTCAAATAGCCAAAAAGATAGTTTTTTCGCCCACCGGGTCACGGATGGTGCTCATCAGTGGAGAGTCGGGGGTTGGAAAGAGTACATTTTTGTCTCAGGCCGCCGAACGCTTGAAGAAGCTGGCACTCATGAAAAAGAACAAGGTCGTTATAACCAGAAAAGTAGTAAAGGAGTCTGAAAAATTAGTCCCTTTTAGTACGTTTCGAATAATTTTTTTGAAGCTTTTGAAAGAATATGATCAAGATGATAAAGTTGACGAAGACAACGAACTTCGTCTTTCAATAAGTCAACATGGTTTTCTTAGAAACAATGGTCTCGATTTAAGTACACACGGTGGCGGATTCATGGCTCATAGTACTCATAGAAAAGCCAATGTATATATGAGGCACTTGGCAGACGCAGAGGATCTCTCTCTCTCATCCACAGAAGAATCTGGGTCGGGTTCGGTAATGACCCCGTTGGAAAAACTCCGTTTAATATGTATCGAACTTGAAGAAACTCGGGCAGTTGCAGACATTTGTGCGAAATATTTGGGAATAGTGGTGGAGGATATGGAAGAAGCAAAAACATTACCTAAAATGGACAAGATTATTCAGTTTATGGTCAGCTCATTTATACGATCAGTCAAAAGAGCATCCCTCGTAGTCATTGCACTCGATGACGTACATCACATAGACGTCTTATCGTGGAAAATATTAAGAATGCTTTATGAAGAAGGTCGGAATATAATGATTGTTTGTTCATCTCGACCACTTTCGTCAATCAAGCAATACATTGACGAAGATATGTTGAAATTGTTTGAAAGTGGTGACAATAATCATGAGGATTCCAAATTTAGTGAAATAGTGCTTCGGCCATTTGACCGAGTTGACGTTAGACAACTTGTTTTGTCGGCGACGAGTGATAGTGATACTGACATTGATGTTGATGAGGCTTTTGTTAATTTTGTTTACGATCATAGTGGTGGGATGCCTCACTTCTCAAGAGAAATAATCGATGCAATAATGAAGACGAATATATCTTCTGGAAATAATTCTCTAGTATTCGATAGAGAAAAGGTGAGAGTTGGATTAGTTGACTTCTTTATAAGATTGTCCATGTTCTTGCTCATGCTTTGATTATGCTAAATATAGATTGCTAGGGCGAGCAACGTCTTTTCGAGCATGGATCAAATGATTTTGCATACCATGGATTCATTGGATCAAGAAATTAGACAAATCGTGCAAACTTGTTCTATTTTAGGACGAGAGTTTGACCTGAACGACCTAGTTCTAGTACACAAACCTTGCATAGGTATGCATTCTTCCAATAATCATGAAGAAGAGCTTGAATTTACAAAACCAAAACTTGATGTTGCCATTAAAGCGCGTATAATAGAAATCGCGGAGAACGATGACAGCTTGGCAAGTGATTCCAGCCAAAAGTTGCATACTTATCGCTTTCGATTAGACGTTTTTAGGTTGAGTGTTACTAACTCAATGTTAGAATCCCGCCGGAAAGATTTACATGGTATAGTAGCGAAAGCGATCAAAGCATATTTGAAGAAACATGAGATTGCTGATAATTTTGACTTTACGGGAATGATAAAACTTTTCAATCATCTGAAGTCGTCTGATGACAGCACCAACGCAGCGTCGACCGCTTTAAAAATTGGCAAAAAGTTTGAGAATTTAGGATTAAGCTCACAAAGTTTAGAACTTTACCGAGACACACTTTGTATCTGGACTTCAAAAAGTAATTCAAAGGAGAATCCAAAGAATAACATTGGAGGTAAAAATTTTTCTTCAATCATTCTATTTCCATTGCATTTCCTTCATTTTCAATACTCTTCCTACAGGCATCGATCTTGTTATTATTCAAGCGATGGGACCAACCGACCTCGACTATTTGATTCGCTTGAAAATTGAGACAGGAAAATGTTTCGCAAATGTTCACAATGGAATCGAAAGCTCCAAAGCTTACAAAGAAGCTCATCAGGTAAGTAGGCTACTTTGGCTATAACTTTCTCTTGAATGCTCATCTGATTTTTTTTCGAAAAGATTCTCGAAGAAGCACCAGCATCTGAAGAACTAGAAAACCATGCCATGCTTTTCCCAATTTTTAGTGGCCTCTGTCTTGCATTAAAGTGGGGAAGGCTGAAAGATGACGAATCAAGGTCTTACGAACAAGAAGTCGTTGCAAGATTTGTTCATGAAGCCAAAATGAACGGAGACCCAGTGCATGAGGCTCGTGCCCTCGCAATGCAGGGGGTAATGTTTTATAATTTGGGGCTTTTGGACAAATGTTTACAAACGCAATCCAAATTAGACGAAGTTTATGACGTGAAAAGGCATTCAAAAGGTATCTGCAAAGCTTATGGGAGTGACAGAGCTGCGCAAAACTACGGCTTATGTGCTCAATGGCATGAACTTCTGGAAGATTACGAAGAGATGCTGAAAACGATAGAATTTATACTGGACGTCCTGTTACCGGAAATGGAGGAAAGGAATGTTCATAATCAGTTTATGCTTTTATATCCTATGTTAATTGTCATGAAAGGCCAAGGCATGGCAACACGTGCATTAAACATTTTTGAAAAATATGTGGTAAAAATGTTTGAGGTACATTATGGATCAGACGCATCGACATTTTGTTTAGCCATGTATAAACCAACGGTGAATCTTTTGAAGCTTCTAGCTGCGCGCGACGAGAATTATATCATTGACGATGAAACTTGGGATGAAATAATCGAATGGGCACTATTAGAGAACACAGGAACTTTCAAAACAGATTTGGAAAGCGTTACAGTCAATCTTGGACGAGATGGCATTGGAGCAGTTGCAGAGATTTGTTTGTTACTCATCACGAATGAAATTGCATGCTCACGCATGAATCAAAACCAGAGATCAGCACTTATCGAAAAAGGTCTCGAACTCGCAAATAAGTCTATTGAGAGGTCAGCTAATAACGTTGGATTTCAGTATGCCTTCAAGGAAGTAAAAGTTGTTCAAGAGCAGTTAGAAGAATTAAAAGCAGAGTCTTGATAGAAGTTGCCAATCATATGTGACTTATCTGTTTTCACTTTGTTTGTCCAAAGAGTTGGAAGAAAGATACACATATATATATAAATATGCTTTAAATGTATGTATGGTTCGGGATATGGTAATACTTTCAAGGTTTACAAAGAAATGTTTTTGTATTTGTTTCTTCTTGAATTTTTGCTTCAAGGTGAAGAATTAAGTGACCTCCACTTTAACTTTTCAAAGGCCGTGCGTTTTCGAAACGACTCGACCTTTCCGATGAACTCCGATTGGGACTTTCTAATTTGGGACTAGAACAAAGTACGCTTTAAGTCTAAACATATTTTGATTGATGCTACGCAGTGAGGTATATCGTTTGTTTCATCTCTTTCGGAAGCAATCGTCTACCTTAAAATATTTTTGGTTCGAAGAGGCAGATCATGAGACATTAGCAACATGGAAAGCATTATCATTCATGATTTTTTAACAAAGATATTAATTTTCATTATCATCTATCATCTCAACATACTCTTGTCTTTGAAACTCCTCTGCGTCTGCAAAAACTAATGACAGTTTAGAAGTTTTTCGTCTTCACCCAAAATCATCCATCAGTGTCGTTATATTTTTGCCACTTTGGTCTTCACATCATCATAAATCATAGAATTACATGGGATAGAGAGAGAAGAGTGAATTTTGACATGGGAACGGAACAAAGAACAAACACGATAGACGAAAACGACAGGTCATTTTAAAGTAACACACACAAAAATGGATAACATACATGTCAATTACCAAATAAAGCGAATGTGGTAGACGGAAGTCATCAGAGAAGTATTCAAAGATTTCGGAACAAAATCAACGAAAGGAGAAATAGGACCAATATTCATTCAATAAGAGGCGCTAGTTTTCAACGACAGTATCAATGTCAACATAGGAAACGTTTCCAATATAGTATATGTAAGGAACACATTCACTAGGACGCAATAAGTTATTAACATTTGGCAAGTTGTAATTAACGTATTACATACATATATTGTGTCTTAACTGTCGATTTCGAATTCAAATTAATAGAAATTTTCTATAACACATATTTGTCACCTGTCAACAGGGAGTATCGGACAGCGAGAACGAGAAGAAGATAGCAGAGAAGATACAATTTAGGGGAACTCTAACATTTAAAACCAGCAAGAAGTCCAATACGCACCAACAAGACGAAAAAGACCCTCGGAGATTGGTCAGAAGGAGGAGGAACCACGATCCGATCCCAGCGTAGAGTGCCCAGCCAACAATCATTCAGTGACGAAACATGGTGATTCCAGTGATATGGGACGAACCGGATGATACCTTAGATGATGGCAGCCCAAATTCTTCGCTTACGAGCAGCGATGAGCGGCGACAGGTTCCTACGTCAGTCGATGTGGAAAGTCTCGAATTGGCGTCGTTCGATGCACCGGCAACAGCCACAACGCACGATGGTACGAACACTAATTCCATAATGCTTGGTAGCAGTTCGAGGCGTTTGTGCGTGTCTGGGTTTTCAGGTGGAAGATTTGACGACGAAGATGATGGTGATAGTTATAATGTTGTACGTTCTGCCTTGAATCCATCTAATTCGCCGACTGGAAGTTCATTTGATCGAAGAGCGGCCATGATCTCTGAGAAAGCTCGTAGGTTGTCGAATTCACGAACACGTTCGTTGGAAAGCGATGTTGGTTTGCACCAACGTTCTACTTTGGATATGAAGGCAACTCGACAATTGGTTATAACTCCAACGTCCGATCGAAGCCTAAGCAAGGAATGTGAATCGAAAAGTGAAAATTGTTGCAATCGTTTTCAGAGGCGCTTTGTTCGACGAAGCAACAGCTCGGGACAAATCGCTGTTAAAAATTCATCGAAACGTGCAGATTTGCAACGTTTCAAATTTTCTCAGGAAACTAGTTTCTTTGAAGATGCATCATGCTTAAGAAATTTCCATGTCAAGTGGTTGATTGATCTTTTGACAAGAGCAAATTCATTTATATCGAAAAAATTGTCCAACTTTGTGTGTTACTTATTTGAAACCAATAACTTTCAAATATTTCTCATGGCCTACATTGGTTTCTTCACGTCTATAATTTTCTATGCTGTGCTGATATTTTATCTCAGCTCATCTCATTATTGCACGTTGTCAGCGGAAGTTGCGGTTCATGGAACGGATGATTCCAGTATTAGAAGATTCGGGATAGCCTTATCTCTTTCATGGACTACCTTTTCAACTGTTGGGTTTGGCCATATATTTCCGTCGCAAACCAACAAAGCGTTCGAGTGTAGAATACTGGAGTTTGTTTTGTCAATGGAATCATTTTTTGGAGTTCTGTATGCGAGCTTTTGTGGGGCTATAATATATGCTAGAATACGAAATATACTTGAAAAAGCAAATGTTTTGTTTAGTGAAGTAATATGCATCAAATATTCTCAAAGTGCGTATCCTATTCTTGAGCTTCGGATCATTAATGAAAGAATTAATCGAAATGGTGGAGAAATCTTCAACGGTCATGTCAATTGCACTGTATCACGTGATATGGATGTAGTTGGAAGTAAGAAAAAAGGTATGGGAGATAGCAAAGATGGAAGTTTGAGGTTTTCGCAGCAAGCCATCCGGAAAATTAACGAGAAGGCTACAAGTCCAGCTCAAGATGACCACTCAGTTTTTTACAATACAGAGGATTGTGCCCCTGTGGAACTGAACATTACTCAACCGCACTATCCATACTTTAAGCGTACTTGGTGGATTAGGCATGAGCTCAATGAACATTCCAAGCTTTTAAAACCAGAGGTTCGACGCCTTTGCAGAATACATGGTGTTTGGCCAACGCACATATTGAACCCGTCGCAAATACGAGAATCAATGATCGATTTTGACGAATTGGTGAGATACTTTATTATTTGAAATTCACTCATAATGTGTGCAAACCTACCTAATCACGGCATTCTTTAATGAAAAATAGACTGTCACGCTGACAGGAACTTCTGCAAGCAACGGCCAGCAAGTATATGCAAAAAAGATATTTTCCTTTGCCCATGTAGTTGTCGGTTTCAAGTTTGTACATATGGTTTACAAAGACGAGAAATCTGACCTCTTCAAATATAATACTGATAATCTCAGTGTCGTCGAAGAAGAGTTTAAAGGGAGTGGAGAAGATTTATGCCCAATAAGCGAGTGAAAAAAGTTTGTGTCATTTGTGATGTCATTGTGTGTGTTGGGAGTTGAAATGGTTCTTTATATTTCTGCTTAACCGTAGGGTTTTTATTTGCCTCAACGTTTTTATTAGGTAAATGTTTTGTTTATAACTCTCGTATGATACAATTGTAAAATTACCTAGAACTTTTCTCCATAGGACTGAAGACGTTAACGATAGTGCGTTGCAATGACAAACATTGTCTTCTAGTGCATAAGAACATTCAGCCCCTACTCCACCAAGGAACATTCTCACGCCTCTGCTGCTGTGGGTAAATAACACGATCGGGTGAATAGTAGACGATACAACCCCTTGTTCTTCCTATTCCTGTTCAAGACGAAAATAAGTGTAGATTGTGTTTTGTATTTTCTACATGTATGTACACTTTTGAGGCTAATGTAAAAATAAATTTTTGATTTTACGTGTATTTCAGCTCAAATCTTGAAGTATGGTGTGACATTCAAAGTCTCTAACTAATTCTCACTCTTCAGAAGTTCAAGTCCTGCACCTCCTTCCCAACGAAATCAATTCGACGTATAACTTGCAGGGACCCTGGATCTCTAACTGGAGCGATACTCATTCGAAACCCGTTACTAGTAAATCGGGCTCGTCCCATTCTTCTGTAAGCAACTTTGAAAGCCTTTTGAGAGATGTAACTCCTTTAAAACCGTACAATATCCGTCCGTAAATACCTCAAAAGGTGTCAAATGGCGACGTTGATTCTCGCACAGCTTACAATATTTCTTTATTCTTCTTTTTTTCTTGTCGTTCCAAGACTTTCTTGGGTAATAATTTCCTTTAAGTCTTGCTGTTAAGATTCGTTACGTGGAGATCAATAATAGTATCAGTCGATACCTCCCAAAAGCTGTGAATCAATAGATAATCGCGATTGGCATTCAAAAAGTCGAGCGAAAGAGGAAGTGTTTGGTAGGTGCCTTTTGGTACCATCGGCACGCATCGGAACAGGATTAATCATAGTTTCGTCTCGGAACGGGATGGACTAAACACATGTGCTAGTAGATCGCTGAGTTCATCACGAATTTCTTCGTGTCGCACTGTGACCAAAATACCCTTTTGCAATCAGGAGCGTGATTCACGTCGAACTCCTTGGACTTGCCACAACCGTCGCAAGAAGTTTGTTGGTTCGAAGGTATACGTGTACATAGGAGCATCTAAGATAAAATAGTTCCACTCACGTACGAAGGCATGATGCTGAGCCAGCGTCTTATGGTCTCTGATTGTGTCGAGGGGATCTGCCTCTGGAATAACCTCGTTTTGGCATTCGAGATTGTCAACAGGACTGTTCTGATCTCGACCGCGTAGAGCGGACAATAGGTGGGAGCAGTAAAGAGAGCTCAACTTAAACTCTCTTTAGCATTGGTTGTTTGATTGGTTAGGCTTAAACCGCCGTGTTTAATTGGTAGCTCTGCTAACTTTCAATATTTGCATATGATGTCGCGATCAATACCGAAAATATTACCGTGCGAAGGTTGAGGATCCAATGAAACCGCCCAAGTACCGACAAGCTGTACCAACATTCATGGCGCCCAAATGTTTACTTTGCGGATAATAAGTTCCGTTCACTTGTCACTAGGATATATCTTTGTGGTTGAAATGTGTATCCGTAGGATGGACCGAGAACTTTCAATAGGTCAAATTACTTTCCGGATCGTTGAAGGTAGCACCAACGCCATAGTTATCAGCATACCACATGTGCTGGTCTAGTTCGCATGAGATGTCCAGAGTACGAATTAAAGATAAGGTGACCAGTGCATAAACTACTGTAGAAAGGTGATTGTACAGGGCGCCTTCTGTGTTTGAGTAACAATGATATCCCTGCTCATCCTCTGATAACAAGAGAATTTCAGTGGCTACACCAACTGAATGCAAACCTAAAGTCACTAGACCATGACCGTCTAAAGGATCGCATTGCGGTCAAATTCATAAAATATGTTTCTTGCATCCCCTAAGATGAAATCCCAATCAGTACGAACGCTATATTGACAGATTTGTTCTGGTCAAATAAAATTGTAAAATAGGTATATAAATTTATTCAATATATATATATACATATATAGTTATTATTGTTGGAAGACTCCCTAATGGAAGGACAATAATCTATATAATTTAGTAGTCAGAATCAAATCAAATTGCAAGTTATATATTTTGGTGTGCTATAGTCTACAACATCTAATATAATCTAGAATATCTAAAGATTGAGTTACATCATGATTACAATCATGAGTACAACCAAATACACCCCCTTACTCGTTATTGTCTTCTTTCCTTTTATTTATAATTTAAATATATTCGCCTTCACCGACAAACACTTTAGTCGGAAGTGTGGAGCTGGCAAAATTTTGGTGTATAAATCCGCATCATTTATCTTTCCAGGAATCCATGTCACTCTGATAATACCGTCTTCTTTCAGTTGTCTGATGAAATAGTGTTTGGTATCTATATGCTTTGTACGGCCCATTACACTCCAGTTATTTGCAATATCAACTGTCCCTTTATCATCCAAGTCTTATATCATTGGTAGCTTGATTTTCAGACCTAACGACTTAATAATCTTCATAACAAATAGCATATCTTGAGCACACTGTACTGCTACATATAGCTCTACCTCTGTAACTGAAATTTCCACCGCCCGTTGCATGACGCTTTTGAACGTGATTGGACAGTTTTCTAGCATAACTCGCCTTGCACTGATACTCCTTCTAGTATCAGGACACGTGGCGGAATTTGAATCTGATCGACCTTCAATAATGAATTTGAAATTGCGGTCCTTCCCATCTCATACTCGGTTGGGTTTTAGTGTGAGGCCTCTTTTAGGAGTTCTATGTTACTACCACCTATGGTAGTATTTAGCCACACTGCCGTTAGCAACACATGACGACACAGCGAACGTCGACGTGTCACCCCAAGACTAGCGGTCACTACAATAATCTCATAATTATTATAA
>Ga0115008_10003236_pt1 | contig 13477 bp, 13 predicted proteins | sample FraStrMetagenome_FD_87164 | JGI IMG/M metagenome (GOLD analysis project Ga0115008, IMG submission 87164) | Marine eukaryotic phytoplankton communities from Arctic Ocean - Fram Strait ARC3M Metagenome | ecosystem: Environmental > Aquatic > Marine > Oceanic | place: Fram Strait | collected...
GAGCCTGGTAGCAGGTGGCATACCACTTACGAAAAGGCCTGTGCGGGTCCCTCTTTCTCTAGAGAGAGAAGGTACATATATCAAACACTGTTTGAATTGTGAGTGTGCAACGGCGGCATGATCAATGTGTCTCTACATTAAGTAATTAAAAATATATATGCTTCTGCAATTTTGAAACTTTGTCACTTATACAGGAAAAAATAAGAGGCTATGAGGTTTAGGTTGGAAAATTACTTATTATAAATGTCATAAGTAGAATACGAAATAAAATGTCATTACAAAAACAGAAGTTTAGTGAATTTAACAAAAAAAAACGGAAGTTTAGTGAATTTTCTCTTTCAAAATCTTACGTGGCTAACAAAGGTCTAATTTAACCAAACGGTTAACATCGCGTAAGAAACGTAAGATTTTTGGTTTGACTGGAACGGCTCTTAGGATTAGTGTACTATTTTAGGACTGCACGAGAGCAGAGAAGAAGGCTCCAACGAATGGATGATGATGAAGAATGTCTTCTTACAGAACATATTGCGTTGAAAATTGGACACGAAAAGCAATAACTTTTTCCATAAGATGAAAGTCGCAAACTCTAAAGTCTGAATTACTCAAACATAAGGTTGCATAACAATTATTCTGAGCCCCTTTTTGATATTTCATGTAATAATATACCGTACAATATAATTTTAGTTTTTTAAGGTATTACTTTTTGACTGTTGGCGTCTCTTTTTGTACCAGTCATAAGTTCCATAAAACTTTAGAGTCAAAATCATTCGAGCAGTTAACGTGGATAAAGTAGTGTTAAAATTTTAGTTAACTAATTCGTAAATATTTCAATATCATTCTCTTCTCTTTGTGATGCTACTAACTCTTATTCATGTTGCATTTGTTAAGTAATGCACTTATTGACTTCTCTCTTCATTTGTACTTTACTCTATGTCAACGAAGTGTTGTGCTAGATTCAGTCATTTGGTTAAATCGAAGTTACTTGCATCTGTGATCGGATCTTGAAATCTTGCTCGACATGGAAAGTCTCTAACTAATCCTCACTCTTCAGCAGTCCAAGACTTGTACCTCCTTCCCAATGAATCCGATTCGATATATGACTTGCAAAGGTTCTGGAATTGATATCACCTTTCAGTGTCACCGTAAAACTTACCCTAAAATAACCCTCACCCACTTTCGAAGATGACGAACAGACGAACACACAGTTTCTAAATGCAAAATTCACATTTAGCTAATACAGCTTATATACAGTTCGACAAATTAAACAAGAGCAAGTTGAAGTCACGGCACCACAAACTTCAAGTAGAGTCTGTAGCCTGTAGCTACAAGCAAGAGAGTTTCACCACAACTGACATCAGACAGAAAAAAAAATCTCTTTGGAGGACGAGGATGAGCAAACCTCTTTCACGGCACATCGTCCAAATGACATTTCAATCACTCATCATCATCGTAACACTCGCATGGTTCCTACTCATTGATCGACCAATATTAATCGAGGCAAAATGGAATGCCACAGGAACTGTAAAGAACCTTTGGGCAACACCCGTGATGGAATATAGTGGTCTGTTCAGTGAGGAGCAGTTGGCGGTTTTTGCCAAGGATGTTAAGAAATCGTGGGAAAGTTTCTTAGAAGAAAAAAATAATCCGGCCACGGCACGTGAAACCAAGGCTCAGGCGTATGGAACGTCTACTAAAAATGATAAAGATTTGATCAATGAAGAATTCTTTAACTATCAAAGCAGGTTTCCAGTGAACCCGTATACTCTGGATATTGTCTGGCAAGCATTTGTCTTTGCGTGTAATAAATATATAGAGGAAACAGGAATGCCTCCCATTGAGTATCAACGAGAAACGCTAGAAGGAGGGAGTATTGAGTGGACGACGGAGAAAAATCCACGACGAGGGAAGCAGGTAAGTTTTGCATACGACTTTTTATATTTTATAGGGTTTCTGTAAGGTGCTCACTGTCTATATTAAAAGTATTGTTGGGGGTCTGTTCAATTTGGTGGTACACACCATGATATCCATACTCACCCTGGATCTGCTCTTGCTGGCACCATATACCTGGAAGTTCCGCCAGATGGAGGGCCACTGTCTCTTATGGACCCTAGAGGGCCGTTACCACCATTTACTTACGCTTATCGAGTTTTACCTGAAGCGGGTAAAATTGTGATCTTTCCTGGTACTGTCCCGCATTCAGTCCATGGTACGCCTGGTGAGAACCCTCGCGTTTCAATAAGTTGCAATTATCCAGGCGATTGGCGGAAATTTACTACAAGTAATACTGTTTTCGGCGAGTCAAGTTGGAGTCATGAAATGATGAGTAGAGAAGAAGCACAAGCTCAAGCAAAGCAAAATTCTGAATTATAACTTCTCTAATTGTTGTGGCATAAACTCTCATGAAAATAATTGTTTTCTATTCCTACTTCATGAGTTTGCAATATGGTATAAGGTATAATATCATCTTACTTTTTCTGTCTGCAATTTGCAATTTTCTTCTTTTCTAAGTCACTTACTACAATCACAGTCTACATACATGTAGATCTACTTATACATAAAAAAGTTGTTGACGATCAAAATTAAGAGCTGTTGTACATTTCAAAAACTAAATCGAATAACGCTTGGTATCTTATAAAACTCTTTTTCGCACTTTTTCAACTGCATCATTCCTACGAAGTTGTTGTCCGAAATCGAGACTCCGGATTTTACATTCCTAAACATATACCGGTAGCGATGGGGTTTGAAGCTCTTTCTAATGTTGTCGTGTAACTGACTAACGAGTATGTAACACATATACGAATTCATTATGATAAATTTAAATTGTTTCTATTATTCTCCTTAATTGACACCTGATATTTGGACGAGGGAAACCTTTATACGAAAGATTTACTATTTCACAAGAGGTCACCATTTGAGTAGATGCACAACTTTAAACCACATATTTTGCTTCTATCAACTACTACTTTTGTAACAGTTATTGCTGCGTGAAAAGCAAATTGATCACAAGACATATTTCCAAAATTCGGATAAGCCATCGACGGGAATGTATTGTTACGATACGTAGATCTATATGGGACATTTGAAATTACATTCCGTGAAGAACTATTCTTATATCATAAGGTAAAAGGCGAATCAGTGATATTTGTAGGGATAAGGCCGATGTTTGATAATCATCTCGATATTTTTCTTAAAAATAAAAATAAACAGTGGGAGCATCTGCCTTCGGTTTAGGATTCATCTTCGTTTTATGGTTACTCTTTGGCCAATTCTCCCTCCCCCAATCGTGCAAAAATTTGTATTTGGTTCTTTGTCAAAATTTTTGAAGGAGCTTAATACCCCAATGATGGCAGTTGCTTGAGCACCACATTTACGCAAGTGTTCCACAAATTTCGTTGAGTACCCACTTTCAACAAAGAATAGTAAGCCTCCTGCAGTCTGAGGATCAAACAAGAGAGGATAAGAAATAGGCCAGTCGGTAGCAGCTTCTACATGATTTGATACAGCTCGGCGGCTCTTATAGTTTTCTTTGAACAGAGACGAATGAACTCCTTGCTCGATTGCAGTTTTCGCGCCGCCTAAAAGTGGAACTTCATCTAAGTACAAATCACAGCCGATAGGATCTAAGTCGTGTTCGTCGTCATTGGCAACGAGCATTTCCAGCATATGCCCCATCAACCCAAAACCCGTCACATCTGTACATGCGTGAACTACGACCTTCCCTATCGTTGATTCAAATTCCCTCGCTGCGACTGAAGAAACGTTGTTACTTGTACACATACTTCGTAGTGCTTCTTCTACATGATCCGCACGACACGCCGCCCGCATTTCTGCCGCAAACACGGCACCAGTACCTATTGGTTTTGTTAATATTATTGAGTCACCTACAACTCCACCTTTCTTTTGCCAAAGCTTGCTCTCGGCCGACACATAAGCGTTAACAGCAAAGCCTAATGCACATTCGGTACCTTCGCAGGTGTGTCCGCCGACAAGTTGGCATTTTTCATTAGATAAGACATCATTTGCACCTGACAACATTGTTATCAACGTTTCCTCAGTAATTTCTTCCGCGGCACTGAAAGGCACAACGGCAAGTGCGAGCGCAGTGCTTGGTTGCGCCCCCATAGCGTGACAATCACTGAGTGCATGTATTGCGGCGCATTTCCCGAATATAAATGGATCGGACACAAATGATCGAAAAAAATCAATCGTATGAATTGCATACATATTTCCATTAGATGGAAGAGGTATTACAGCACAATCGTCATAGTCAATACTACTTGCATTAATATTGCCATTAGATCGGGCATGCACTGCCCTCAACACTCTACTTACAGTCTTTGCTCCTACTTTTGCCCCGCATCCTCCGCATCGCATTGCAGAGGCGCGAAAAGCGTCCAGGACATTGGCTTCTTGCTTTATATGAGGGGGCACTTTTTCATGCTCCACATTTTTGGTCATATCGGGGAGAGTTTGGTATTGGTCCATCCAACGTCGATCAATGATATCTTTGAAAATCCACAGATATTTCCCTTTCATTGCAAGATGCGAGCCTCGTGATGCCACGGCCGATCCATTTCCAAGTGAAATCAAGCTTAAAAAATCTTGCTGAGGCACGTATGTCTGCAACTTACAACGGGTCAAATATCTCCAGATATTTTCTAGTAACGGTGGCCCAGCACGTACAGCAAAAACACCAGCTTTTGGACGTGGATGGTTAATCATGGTCGCACAATCTCCGGCGGCAAAGACGCCATAATGACTGCAACATTCCAACGCGTCATTAACCAATATAAAACCACCTTTATCAGTTCGAAAGGGTGTAGACTTATGTGTCCAGCTTGCTGCTCCGGCAGATGTACACCATAAGCATTCATCAAAAGGCATAAGATCTTCTTCCTCTTTTGATTTAAACGATATAACAAGATTTGATTCGCCCCCATCGTTATCCCACACGTCCGTAACCTCCGCATCAGTCAACACTTTAACATTGCATTCATGAAGCGACTCATTTACTAATCGACGAACGCATCTGTTATGTCCTGGCAAAATATGCGATCCTTTTGTTACTAGTACAATCTCCAACCCCGTATTACCTCCTTCTCTCATCGCATTCAGCCTACGATACGAAGCGAGGCATACTTCTACTCCACCTGCGCCTCCTCCAACAACAATCAATCGAAACTTTTCCATATTATTGCTGCTGCTACCATTATTACTCTTTTGTCGCTGTTGAAAGCGATCCAACATGGCATGAAATCTATCCACAAACTTAGCTATCGGTTTTACTGGAGTTACCCGACTACTTCTACGAACATTCGATAACGAAGGTGCACATCCTACATCCAAACTGATACAATCATACCGTATAGGAGGCCTACCATCATCACAAATAATGAAATTGGAAGCATTGTAAAACACATTTCCAATGCTATGACTGTCATACAACATCTTAAACACATCATCATCACCATTACCATGATTATCACCATTACCATGATTACCATTATCATCCTCCTTAACATTAACAGGATTGCTCGAACGTTGCTTTGAAACCTTCCAATTCCCACACGAAATTTCCACAGCACTGGCATGAATCAAACGAACGTTCGCAAACGCACACAACCTCCTCAAATCCAAATGTATCTGATCGTAGGAATACATGCCCGCTAAACATCCTGGCAACATTCCGCTGTACGGCGTGAGGACATCACGCGTGATTAATGTGACTTGAATGCCATGCGATCGAAGCAGGTTTCGGTAATGAGGCATGCCAAACTTCTTAATTACGTGAACGTGCGCGTGACCGCCGCCGACGAGGACCAGAGAGGCCGTTAATGGTGATGGAGGAGGGTCTTGCTTCATTTGGGATTGGGATTGGAATTGTAGTCAAATAAAGAGGTTCACATAAGGAAGATGGATTTTGTGACATGTTTGTCGGATGTCCGATGTCGGGTGTTCGATGATTGGTGCGTATGACCTCGATCTGAGGTGAAATGTCACACAATTCCTTCCTATTGCACGGAAAACCGAGGCAAGGACGATTTTTCAAAAAATCCATTTTCACGAACACATTCCACCAAAATCCAAAATTAACCGACCATGGCAAGCAATGCCGTCGTCCCTCATCGACAGCGAAACGGACGACGACCGCCATCCACTGCCACTTCACGAGCACCACCACCACCTTGCCTCCCCTGCAATCTATGTGCAAAGCCTCTGGTGACGGCGTGCTTTCTCTGTGCCTGTGATTGTATTTTTTGCGAAGGTACGTGTGTAACGGTCCGTAATTTTTACCCGCGCCGCGCCGACGAACGCTAAAATTTTTAAAATATTTTGGATATTGAATTAAATTTATGAATAGACTGCACGTACAAACACTTTGAACAAAATTCCGAGTGTCCTAAATGCAAACGCGTACTGCGCGAGCAGGATTTTACGGAACTCGTCGTGACGGATGATTCGAACGGTGGTAATGAGGCTGCCAATGGAGGAGGAAACTCGAAAAGTAGTCTTCAGACGCTGTTTTCTCGTCAGCGGCCCGGCACGCAGAATCTCCCCTTTAGTGATTTATGTTATCATGTAATTAGACAAATTGATGTGTGTAAGCAGGGGACCAAGTTTTTGTTAAAGCAGCTTCTTATGGATACGAATGCGAGCCACAGACGCTGTCTTCAATCGCGCGGTTTACAGCATCGAATGCGAGATGAAATTACACGACTTAAGCAAGTAAATCAGAGTCAGAAGCTTCAATTTGAGAAGGTTCACACTGATTTACGACGGAAGTTGCAGGCGCGTGAACAGGACATCCAGGAACTTCAAAATAAACTCGCTAAAAAGGAGAAGCAAATTGAACAGTTTCGTATGCTTCATTCTGCCAATATTCACGCCGGTTCAACTACCGCCTCTTCTCGTGATGGTCAACATCAGCAACATCATGCGATTCCATTCAGTGAAGCACATCATCACCATTCACAACGACATCCACAACAGCCTACACCACCTCTTCGTGGTATAATGCAGCAAAAAGAAGCGAAGGAACAGCAACACAGGCAAATGCTTCATCAAACACGCACTGGAGGTAGTAGTGGACAAAACCGCCCATCTTCTATACTAGGATCTCTTCAGCAACGTAGAGGCGGACTTGGGAGCAGTAACAGGCCATTTTCTAATACAAGTAATTCTGGCACTCCCGGTATTCGTGAATTATCATCTGCGTCGGGATATACGTTCACAGCACACCAAACTCATGGGGCCGCGACGCAGGGCAATCAAATGAATAAAAGAAGACGAATACCAGGACATTCGCCTCACCATATCCTATCGCCAAACACAGCTTTTGTTCAAAATTCGAGTGGTAGATCGAGTCAATGGTCTTCTGGTTCGACCAATGCATTTCGTCGCTGAATCATTGACGATGTCCTGTTTTTTTTTATTTCATATAATAAATATAAAGTTGACCGTTGTGTATTTTAATGTATTTTTACAATTGATGAATTTCTGATGAAACTAATTTGGATATTCGATTCAAAATATATTTCATCTAGAGAAGTGAACTCGATCAAAAATGACTGTATTCAATGTCTTCGACACAACTTTATCTGTAAGCGGTTCGTCTTGACGGTGGATGGCTATTCGATCATCTTAAAAACTGCCCAGCTCTTTGAAACGCACTCGACATAAATATAAATATAATCATCCTACGAAAATTTTGAGCGGTATAAACTCTTCTAGGTACTCAAAAGGAACCATTACTGATCGTGATTCATTCACAACACCTTGAATATTAAGGTTCGTTTCAACCTCTTGTTTGAGAGAAACATACAAAACCGAAAATAAATAAACAACACAAAATACATTTCTGAAGCACGTGAGAAATCATAACATGTACTAAAAAGATCTTTGAACGTACAAAACAAACATGTATAAATATATATATATATATGTGTGTATATATATCAAAACTTCCACAATAAAAATCATGACGTCGAAAACATGTTATTAATTTGAGTGGTCTTTCCAATCGAATTGAAGTTTTCTATTATTTGAAATGCCATCCACGACAACGTCCATGAGCTTACCCCGCAGCCGTTCTCTCACACTCAAATCCTTGGTATTCACCCAAAGCTCTAGCTTATACATGGGATATCCCTTACTCTTATCCACCACTCGAATGCCATTTATGACACTACTGCTACTTCCACTTCCAGTACATATTTCTCCTTCCAAATACTCGCCAACAACTGCCAACACTAAGTTATTCCAGTATCCATTCAACTGTTCTGGATCCATATTTCCCCGACAAAAGAATTCCCCTCCTATGCGATTTTGAGGATCACCCCATTCCGGTTCAATACCCTTCTTGAACAACGAGTACTCCTCTACGACTTTTCCCGTAGAAAAACACTTTTTACCCTCGTCCATAGTAAAGAATACCTTAGAGGGCACCGGTAGGTGATTGTAGTGTTGCCAGAAATCTTCCACCGTGCGGAAGCGGCATAACTGCTTCATGTTCTCCTTCCACGCGTTTGGATCCTTACGGGTCGCAGTGGGCGCCGCGTGCTCCCATAACACCCATTCTAATTCAATGACAAAAATTAGTTTAATGGAAATTTAATTCGAACATATTTATAACGGCTATAAGCAAATTAGCTCTATACGAAAACAATTCTCGTCCAAATGGGATTTCCACGTAACACCTCCAACCAAATGAAACCTCCAATATCGACACACTCATTCACTCAGTCAGGTCTTATTTTAGTTTGTGATACGTACGTACCATTATCAAGTTGGTGCAGCTCCGCCTCAGTTACCATTGCCAGCCGCCAAAGGGTTCGTCCGGGGAGTGAACTTAGAGAGAGAGAGACGCGATGCAATCGGTGGAGGATAAGGAAAGCTGCCGGTGTGTGTGTGTGTGTGTAGCATTGGACTTTTTCCGGTATCCTGGAGGCTGGAGGGCCACACACCTCGTGATGACGTCATATGCGAACTTTGTACGTCGGATGTTTTTTTTTTTAAATCACACAAGGATTTTGTAGATATTGTAGATTGTAGATTGTAGATTGTGATTTGTGAGGGCTGAAGAGACAAGAAAAGAACAAATAAAAAATAATATACTAATAGAAACATATGAGAAAATCTGTCGATTTGCCCATCCTATAAATTCCAAAAAATCCCTTTTTCTTTTAATAAATTATCAAGTATTAACTATTAACATTCACACGTAATTGAATCGACGATGAAGTTTCATGCGTTCGCATTGCCATCATCACTTTTGCTGTTTGCTCGTCATAGTACGTCAGCATTTCAATTTCATACATGTTCTGTATTACGAGTGGATTCCTCCTCCTCCTATAAATCATCATCATCATCATCATCATTGTCATTATCGAGAGCTGCTACATCATCAGCCTATCCAACGGCACGAGGAAGTGAAGTGGATATTCGACGCATTATACCTGCAGAACGAGTAGAATCTGTACGGTTGAAACATATATTGTTGGCATCGGAGGATCTTGCCAAGGAGTGTTTGAATAATTTACGTGATGCGTCTGTTGGATTTGAGGAGTTGGCGTCATCGTTAAGCTCGTGTACGTTTACGAGAGATAAAGGTGGTGAGATTGGTTGGGTGAATACTTATGATGATGATCGTGGTGATGGTTTCAGTAGAGACGGTAGTGCAAGTAGTGATGCAGAACTTTTGGAGATGGATTTTCTCGAGGAAGTGTTGCCAAAGAATGTACGTGATGCAATTCGCAGTGGTAGTAATGATGTTTCAGGTGGATTGTTTGCACTTAAGCCGGGCGATGTTACGTTAATTGAAAGCTCGAGAGGGTATCATCTTCTGAAGGTCGAGGATGTCATGCTCGATGGTGAGCATTTATTTTCTTTCATTTTTGTTTGATATGAAAATTGAATATTTTTTGTAAAATGTTCCTACATTTATATTTCACTTGTACTGTTAAACTTCTACTTCTCGTTTAAGTCCGAAAAATGGCATTTGTACGCCAACGAAAGAATTCGTCTTACAAAGATTTTACCAATAAGAAGTACGCCATGGAAACCATGGGTTGTCAAATGAATGTAAGCGATAGTGAGCGAATCGAAGGTCAACTCCAAAGCCTTGGTATGGTGCCTGCCAATAGCGGGAAGAAGAGTGACGTGGATGTTGTCATTCTAAATACATGCAGCATTCGTGATCATGCTGAACAAAAGGTATACAGTTATATTGGACCATATGCTAAGCGAAAGCGCGAAGGCGAAGATGTGACTATCATCGTTGCAGGATGTGTTGCTCAACAGGAAGGAAAGGCTTTGCTGCGTAGAGCGCCTGAGGTTGACTTGGTGATGGGACCTCAATACGCCAATAGAATAGCTGATCTCCTCGAAGATGTCCAGAATGGGAATCAGGTAGTTGCGACGGAAGCTTCACATATTATGGAAGATAGCACCAAACCTAGACGTCAATCGAAGGTCGCGGCGTGGGTAAATGTCATTTATGGTTGTAATGAGAGGTGCACTTACTGGTAAGATCGCAATTATATAATCACTTTCTTTTTAACAAAACTAAGCTGTTGCTGCTGTACATGTCGCTGAATAGTATTGTACCCACTACTCGAGGGGTTGAACAATCTAGACCTATCGAGTCAATTTTGCAGGAAGTTAAAGAACTCGTGGGTGAGGGTTACAAAGAGGTTACTTTACTTGGACAAAATATCGACGCATATGGTCGTGATATGACTCCAAAACGAAAATTTAGTGATTTATTACGAAGCGTAGGTAATGTTGAAGGGCTGAAACGGCTTCGATTCGTAACATCTCATCCCAAGTACATGAGTCTGGGTGTAATCGATGCTGTGGCAGAAACACCTGCCGCTTGTTGGAATTTCCATGTTCCATTTCAGAGTGGAAACAATAAAGTATTGGATGATATGGGGCGTGGCTATACCCGTGAAAAGTTTTTGAAAATTGTTGAGCGAATTCGATCGCGGTTACCCGAAGCGTCGATTACAGCAGACGTCATTGTTGGCTTCCCTGGGGAAACGGAAGAGCAATTTCAAGATACTTTGTCTTTAATGAAAGAAGTTGTCTTTGATACAGTAAACACTGCTTCATACTCACCTCGTCCTAATACTCCCGCTGCAGAATGGTAAATTCTTCAACTTTTAAATTGACATATTTCGTGCCTCAATTCACTAATGAAAATACCTGTTAACAGGAAAAATCAATTATCTGAAAATGTGAAAGCTGATCGACTAAAACGTATCAACGAATTAAATTTAGAGCACGCCGCCGAAAGACGGGCAAGACTTTTTGGAAGAACTGTAGAAGTCCTTGTAGAAGAGAGAAATGTGAAAGTGCCAACTCAAGTAATGGGCCGAACAACTCAAGGGTATTTGGTTTATTTTGACGGTGACATAGATGAGTTGCGTGGAGAGTTAGTCAATGTAAAGATTGAAAAGTGTCAGACATATTACTTGTCGGGTACCGATGTTGATGAGTAGAAAAATTATAGATTTTATCAATGTATTGCTATTCTCTTGTAGTTTTGGCATTAATGAAAATGTAATAGAACGGCAGATATCATTTTTGAAAGCTTATGCAGTGAGAAATCATGTTGCCCTCGGTATCAGCGTCAATCCATGTTTGATGAATTTTGTCCTATCTCTTGTAACCTTTGTAGAAATGAAATATAGGATCGATTATCAGTCGATTTGTAATCGCTTGCTTTTTAGAATTCGTGACGAATTCTTAAATTGAGTACTGAGTATAGGGATATATATATATATAATGTTAAACACCGAAAAAGAAAAAGATTCGTACATGGAAGAGTACAAAAAATCAATTACCATCGATTTAGCCGAATGACTAACACAAGCATCGAACCTCGTTGCCGTAAAGATCCATATGAATGTAGAGAGATGAAAATAAGCATAATACATAACAACTAAGATTCTTCTTAGAAGATAAAAATTACATATATTACAAAACGTCTTTTCCTTCCTTAGAGACAATCGAGGTGGGAATTGTCGCGATGGAAATAATTTGTTGCTCCTACTGCTGTCGAGAAAATTTGATGGCTACGTAAGGAAGCTAAAGGATAATGTAGTCCTCAACATACTTAAAAAAATAATCTGTTAATTTGTATTAATATTAGCTGTTGCTATTGCATTTAAACTACATTAACAAAATAATTAGAAATGCTAATAGTTATTTAAAAAGGTTCAAACAAAGTGTCATTTCTGTCAAAAATACTTGTGTGTTTCATGTGTGTATCTGAATATGTCAGCATGATATCTTACACCTTACACTTCAAATTAATTTCCGACACACTCCTGTGAACTTGATCAGATATTAAATAGATCTGATTCAAGTTCATCAAACAAATTGTATTGAGTAAGAACGTCTTTATAATGTTGTTTGTACACATCAAATTCCTTCTGATTGATCCCCATAATAAGATCTCGAAATTTCACGAATAACACACCTTGTGAAGGTTTTGTATTATAATCGGCAATCATGTCAGATGTCGGACAATACAACACCTTAACTTCTCTCTTCTATACTTTGTCCGTCACAAAGAAATATCTGATATTGATGTGCTTGCTCCCTTTCCCTACAGAAAATGGATAGTTCTTTTCTAACAGCATTGCTGTCTGATTATCCTGCATTAAAATATCTTCTTTCGGAAATTCTCTTTAAGCCATACGGAAGTAACGAAACCAAGTACACTTTGGTTAATATTGTCCTGTTGAAACTATCTCCGTCTCTGTTGAACTAGTGGTTGTTAACCCTAGCTTCCCTGATTTGCTCAACATTGCTCCAGTTCCAAAAGTTCCGATCAATCCGCCTTGTCCTCTGCAATCTCTATGGACAGCATGTGCTCCATCTATGTAAATTGTGAAAACACCATCTTCCTTCATTCCAATAATTAAAGGCAAAAACCTTGTTTTCCAAGGATATTGCATTAAGAATTTCAGTCTATCCCAATCATCTGCATTAGGACATTTCACCTTCGTGCAGTGATATCCTGTTGCCAATTGGATATCCGGCCTGGATCTTTGACTCAGCCAGAGAGTTTTCGCTGTGATCGTGTGATATTCTTCTTTTTTCTTCTCATCGAGCTCTGCTGAGTCTTCCGCCACCTTAAACAGATTCAGAGGTGCTGCATTATTTTTATATCCGTTTCTCCAATTATCTGGCAATGAGAGCCATAATTTCTTGATGCAATCATACTGTGCCATCTTACAAAGTCCAGGAACAGAGAAATCCACGGTCGTTCCCAAATACTCATGTAACTTGCCTCTAGTTACAGTAAGCGGGTCCTTGACACCATATTTTTTTCTATCTTCTTGATAAACAACGACACTACATCGGCATACCTATGACTTATCAATAAATCGTCAATGTGAAAAAGAATTGACAGCTGAAACTTTCTGATCTTCTTATTCCATACACAAGGGTCGTATGGGTTCATCAC
>Ga0115008_10003237_pt1 | contig 13472 bp, 13 predicted proteins | sample FraStrMetagenome_FD_87164 | JGI IMG/M metagenome (GOLD analysis project Ga0115008, IMG submission 87164) | Marine eukaryotic phytoplankton communities from Arctic Ocean - Fram Strait ARC3M Metagenome | ecosystem: Environmental > Aquatic > Marine > Oceanic | place: Fram Strait | collected...
ATATATTATATTAATTAGATTATTCAATTTCCCAGTACGATTTCTATTTTAAGGCACTGCAATCATTTTTCTTGGCATGTTTTGGGGAATATTTTGCACATCACTCGTGTAAGCAATTTCTGCTGCTTGTGATAAAAATTTTACGAGAAATTGTGACGACTCGACTACTTCTCAGACCTATTTTTGAGTGAAGACTGCTCATGTCAAGAAACTCAACGATGAAATCTAACGTCTCTAGAAGGTATTATATACTTCGTTTATGTACTGAGTTCGTTGTTGAAAATTAATTAAGATAAAATGAAATTTTAGCGATTCGGCACGTGCACATAAATTCTTCTTCAGAATATTTACTCAAAAATGAATGGGATAACATACATACTCCACGCTCTACCGTTCCACAAATCATTCTATATTAATGAGAATGGAGACATTACAATCAAATAGATCATATGTTGTGTCTCAGGGCTTCACATCTTCAGAAGATGATGATCTCGCCCGAGCTTGTGCGACAGCGCTCCATTTAGGTCCAACAGAAGTAGTCAAATCTGATGCAACCGCTTACAATCTTCCTAAAACAACGCATAAAGGCATGTACTACTCAACTTGCCGTGACTCACAAATGAACTTTGCATCTCCTCAAATCAATTCTTTAGCACCCAATGAAACAAACAACGGAGTTCCTGGTTTTCCAGATTTTCCGTTCTTTTGGACTGGTGAAGATGGGGGATCGAAGTTACGAAAAAAACTCAAAGAACAGATTCGATCTTGTAATTCTAAAGCGAAACGTCAACGTCTTGGCAGCGAGTGTAAAAAAGTAAAAATAACTCGAAAGGTTGTGAACACATATGGGACCTTGGCGGCTCATATTGTAGAAAATGCGAAACATCGGGGACGTGTGCATAAGAAGATGAAAAAAAGTCGTCGGAAAGAAAAGAGAGATCTAGCCAAGGCCAAATTTGAAAAAAAGCGGCAAATGAAGAAAGACATGAAACAACTGCGAAAAAGTTTAGCTTTATTGAATTGTTCTTAGTCGTCTCATTTTCCTCTTGTAAATAAATTATATCATGGGAAGAATACTAGCATGCAATAAAAACCGAATGGTAAAAAGAAATAGTGTCTTTCCCTTTTTACGCTAATTGAATGATCCAATGAAGAAATACTTTTGCTTTGCCTTCAGAATCAATTCGAGACAAGCACATTTTATAATTATATAAAGCTTTCAATACCTTTATATCATGACAAAGCACGTCATAAATATAATGAACCAAATTAATCTTACACATTTATGAATTATTCCAAAATAAGGTAAGTTCCTTCTGATTTTAAGCTTTGTGCACTGTTCCCTTTGACCGGCTGGTCTTTGCCAAAAATAACAGAAGAATTAGGTTTGATGTACTGCAGCATTTCATCTTTATTCAATCTTACAAACGTATCCTCTTCTTTGTCTACTTTCAATTTCTGAATAAGGTTCAAGCTTAGAACTATGCACCCAATTCCTATGCTCAAAGCTACGAATAACTCAGTAGCGATAAGAGCAAATACCCAGTAATTAGGAAGGGGTGGCGCTGGTTCATACTGAAATGGTATATCAGGGATAAGAAGATTGTAAACCACTGCCGCTGTAAGGGTTGAAGAATTGGAACAAGCAAGATTAGAGAAAGAGCCAAGAATTGGGAAGTGGCTTGTTGCATTGTAGGCATTTGCAAAAACTCTCTTTTCAAGACAGTTATCTGAAAAGTTATCATTATTCGTATTCGGAAGAGAGCAAATCAAATTTAGAGTAGACATTTGGAGAAAATGGGAGAGAGCTATTTCGTTATTTTGATGAAATCCTTTTGCTATATAGTAGTTGTAAAGTGGAGATATCAAGGCTTGATCAAGCTCTTTCAAATCACATCCGCCAATTGAATAGATTGGAAAGTTACCACAATTGAAAGAAAATTTTCCCTCTGATTGAAGTAGAGAAAAGGCAGTGGACTGTATCTTTTGATTGTCCAATTTAATTGTACCATATAAAGCCATGAAGTTATCAACAATGGGCACGGGCAAAGATCTCGAAGAGTATGAAGATAGAAGAGAGGCATCAGAAAAGGTTTTTTTCTTTTCTGATCCTTTCCATTTGCTAGGAGCTTTTTTTGTAAACATGGTATCTGTAGGCAAATATGAAGCTTCCAATTTCTTTTTTTCCTCAACAATTAAATTTGGTAGAAAAGATTGATATTTTTCATTCCACAATGTTGACTTTAAAATGAAGTTTGATTGATTCCACCATTTTTTCATATTGTTCATTTGGGCTGGAGAGGGCTGTTGAGGAAAATCTTTTTGTACTAAAATCTTTGAAATTTCCAACAAGCTCTCATCTGATTTTGCTAAAGCTGACGCATACCCAACATCCAGCATAGCAAAAGGGCACTTCTGCAAAATTTGATTTTCGTAGTCAGACGACTTTCTATCCATAAGGTTTTTATCATCGGCTACATTAATATCAATTGTTTTGGACAAACACTCCAGGAGATAGAGGGTGATATTATACATTGATGCACCTGGATAATTAGGACTATTTTTCACTTCTTTCGGAATTGAAAAGTCAGGAGTCCAGTTCTTTTCTTTTATCTCTTGTTCCAGGTTCAAAATCTCAAATATTGATTTCCAAATCGGCGAAGATGAATCAATCATGCTCTCCCAAGGATGAATTATATTATAGCATGGAAGTTCAGATGCATAAGATACTTTTGGGATTTCTTTTTCATTAGATGATGCAATGATTGGACAACCTCTCATAACATCTTGGTGCAAAAAGCCATGCCAATTGTATAATTTTTTGGAATATCTTGCGAGGGACTTAACATCATGTTCCGTTTGATTAGAAAGATAAAAGACGTCTAACACGATTCGTGCATGAAAAGGTGGAGAAGTGATTCTTCCTGATGATGCGATGCCTATTCGTTGCGATATGGATGTTAGTAAGGGTTGATAAGATGGAGGAACCATTCCAAAGAGACGAGAGCTTGGTAAACAAGTGCCAGGGATATATCGGCTGCTATTTTTTATTGTTTCATTGGTACGTTGCAAAGGAAAGACTTTAGAATCATCATAAATGTATTTGGGTAGAATTCCATTAGATCCTTGAGAAGTAAAAATATACTCCAGAATTTCCCAAGCTTTGGAAGAATGTCCCGCCTTTGCCAATGCTCTTGCAGCTAAAAGTGCAGACGTAGATTCTTGAACGTACACACATCTTTCTGAATGACAGGGTGCAATATGAGTGAATTTATACCTCTCAAAGTGGGTTGAATTATTTATTATGTCGTTTTTTTCGCTAGAACTGTCATACGTGCAATCTTCATTGCATTGGACTCTCTGATTTGATATTGCAAAAGTATGTTGTGCATTGTGGCGTTCATATCCTGAAATAGGAACAGAAAATTCCTCAGTAACCAAGTTTGATAAGATAAGCTCCAGGGAAATTTCCTCAAGTGTGTTATTCTTTTGTCCATTATGTGTAGAAAGGTTCAATAGAAAGTCTGCTGACATCTTGCTTTCTACACATCAAATGATTATGAAATAGTTGACACCTGTTTTAATAATAATAACAATCAGTTTTTCAACTGGAACAAAAAACTAAATGAAACCATCTTCTATAGCATATTACACCAACGTACCCCAAGATTTTCAGTTTCGAGAGTGGGTACAAAACCTATGTGTACATGTACACGTCTTCGTTCTATTAATTAATTAAGGTCCTACTGTATCCTACTATTTTGACAGTTACAGTATATGGCTCTGTTGCTGCTGCTGACATCAATCGATTTTTATTAGAGAAAAACATTGGATGAATTAATGAATGGTTGTCTCAGGAAAGAAATTATTGCAAAACAAATTTGGGTAATCCAATGTCTTTAGAAATTGACAAGCTGTCCGACAATAATGAAAACACTAAACTTGGAGTTCTTGAGCTATGCGCTGCTCTGAATGGTGATGACAGCGAAGTAGCTTTAAAATGCCTGCGGAAATTTACAGCTACTGTTCGCAAGGAACGTTATTTGGCCTTATTTTCCCATCAATATGATGTGGGACAACAAGATCCCTCTCATGGGATTATAGTCGATCAAAGCGAAGATGATAAAATCTTAGATAATATGGATACAGATAGTGACGATGAGGAAAATAATGATGATGAGTTGAGTCCACCAAAGAAGAAAAAATCTAAAATTGATGAAGAATGGAAATTAGATGTGAAATCGTACAATGTGCCATTTGTTGGAACTAAAGTTTCAAAAGGTGACACTGGAACTGTCGTAACGAATGAATGGCCTACAGGATTTTTATCCGCCTATTTACAAAAGTCTCCAAATGCAATAGAATTGGCAGGTAGTACAGTATTTCTTCCACCATCTGGTGCTTTTCAAAAACCACTGATACGAGCTGGAAGGCATAAGCTCTCATCAAACCTATACAAAGCTTACTTAGAAGCTTTGATAGAACTCGTGACTGCAGAAATTCCGAAGAACATTCTTGTAAATATCATGCGCATTCAATCTGAAAAATTATCTTCTAAGTCATTCTCGTCCCTACTTTTAGATGACAAAACTCTCTCAATTTCTTCATCTGATTTTAATATGGAATCTAGCCATCCCATGATCATTTCTATTATGAAAGAAAGACTTTCTGAAATTTTGCAAACTCTATCTACCCAAGTATCAGGCCATTCCTATAAAGGGAATAATGCATCGAGAAATGATTGTGGTCCATTAGCTCCAACTATATTCAATTTACTCACTAATCTATCTTATACTTCCATAAAGATATCTAGACAGATAGCGAGAGCAATGACTTCTTTGAAAGACGGCGCACTCAATAATACATTACGCCCATCATTAAAAAAAACTACAAAGAATCTCAATACTGGTGACCAAAAAGACAAAAATAATGAAGAAACTACAAAATCTACGAAAATAATGTTCAACAAAGATCATGAACGAACTCGACGTTCTTGCCTCTCTCTTGCTACTGCTCTCATACAAACAAATGACTCACAAACCTTAAATATAGTTATGTCACCTGGGAGTAAACACCAAAAAACTTGCCCTGGTATTATATATGTTGTCTTTCGAGTTGCAATGACAGAACGTGCCATAAATTCTTATGACCCCAGTGAAGGAGATGAAGACGCAAAGTATTTGGAAGCCCATCAACATTTTTTCAAGTCTTTAGGTTTGTTTTTGGCATATTTTAGAATACTCATATTCCCAAAACAGAACGAGGATTCATCATTTGACGTTCTAAAAAGCGATATTAATCATCGATTAAAGGTGAGATTTGAATTCGACTTAAGTTGTTGAAAATAGTTTCATTTTTGATTGCTTAAACAATTTATATACTTCTATATTTTGGTGTTAGGTGGACCTCTTTGGGGGAGATGTATTGAATCGTTTAACAAATCTCTCAACATATTCTCCATCTTTGTCGAGAAAAGATGAATTAGATTCAATTCTATCATGTGTCGATCAGTACACAGAAAATGATCCGCTTTCTTCCATGCAATTTTCTGCAGTACAATGCCGTCGTCTTCTGTTTTCTCTTCTCACAGATACTATAAGATCTCCTTTTTACTCTCGTTCTACTCAAGCTAATCGCGTGGAATCACCTGGTCGCAATTTCATGCAAAAAATAGTCCGATCGTTAATAAGTCTATCCTCACCGGCTAACATGACTCTTGGCATGCGTTCATTTATTCTTCACTGCTTCAGCCTTACTCCTGAGTTGATGCCAATGTTTTTTAATTCAATTTCAACAGTTTCAGATCCTAAACCGACATTTGAATGCATTTCCTCCTTAGCCCATTTATCTTTCTATATAAGGGAAGGTCCTACCATGTTACAATGCTTAGTTAAGGAAAATGAATTGACACATACTTCTTTGAGTAACTTAAAGTCGAAAAATGATGAATCTTTGATTTTAACCAGTATTCCCAAATCTCTAACAAAGAACACCCTTAGCAAATCAATCCAGCACCCTAATCCGCTAGTTGTGTTCGAATCTATGAAATTATGCATTAGCATCCTTCACAGATCGAAAATTTTTCTCGATAGTCTATTTGCATTTTCATCAGATGAAAAGGATGAAAATAATGAGGTTCTAGAGTGCATATTATCTCGATTTATGGGTGCATTAATTCATCGTCTTCCAGATACTCAGTCCCTACTTGCCATCCGGTCAAAATTCGAACAATCCAATAAGAAAACCGGAAAAAAATCTATGCATCTTATATTATCAATGCAGATCTATGAAGTCCTCCAATTATATAAAGAATGTCTACCTCAATTTTTCTTCTCTGTAAAATTTGAATGGACGAAGCTAGTACCTGAAAAAGAAATGTTTGACTCCATACATCCTGTTTTACAATATAGATCTTTGAAAACTTTGCAGAGTATCTTGACTCCATCAAAATTTATAATGAATGTAAGTAAAGAAAAATCCATGCCATCTGAAATCTCAAGGTCTAATTTTTCTCTTCCTTTGATACCAGGGTCAAAATAGTTTACAAGACACTCAACGATTTACAGCTAAATTTTTCATCACATTGATATCCATCACAATTTCCTCCAACATTAAAGATGTGAAAGAAGTAGCGAGGGATATTGCCATGATGATCATTACCAATCGTGCGGACTCGAAAAGAATACCCGTACACATTGTCGATTGTCTTCAACATGAAGCGCAACTTTGGGTGGATCATTCATCTGAACCAATTTTGCCCTCTTTAGAGAAATGTTTTGATAATATGCAAAAGAATCCAATCCAACACTCTGTCCTAGCTGCTCAAGCTTGGTCTCACTTCTTTCCATCTTCGTCTTTACCTAAACTTTCATTTTCTCCGCTGCTTATGTCATCGTTTCTTTATCTGATTACATCAACATCCCATGAATCAATCAAAGATTTTGCTACTTGTCTTCGTTCCATTTTCCTGAAATCAATTTTAATTCAACTAAATCCATTGCCTCTTGCGACAATCCTTTTGTATAGTATGGAACTTCTAAAAGAAAACGCAACCAAAGGAAATGATTCAAAGAATGAAATTCGGACTTTCTTAAACGATCTGTTTGGAGAAGCACTAGAATACTCAAAATTCATTGTGAAAGTAAATAGCTCCATGCATTCGAAGGTTGATAAGAAAGAATTTTATGGAAGTCTCAAGAATTTGGAACCTCTTCTCAACAATTCTTCGAAAGTCATTGTACACAAATTTTTAAAATCTTGCAGCCCAAATCAAGGCTCACAAAAGGAGTTCATATATGACTTAGCAATGCCTCACATGGATAGCAGCAATTCAATTATACCTAACTTGTGCCAGAGCCTTCACCATCTTCTTCTTCTCAATAAGTGTTCATTAGAAGCAGAGTATGACATTGCTTCAAATGATATTCAAAAAATGATACGTTTGACTTTCATCAAAGCAATTCAGGTAAGATCATTTGTAAACGGAATGTATTTCTAATTTTAATTGTCAATCTTCTCGCAGACTCAAATGATTACAATTTCCAAAATAGAACCCGGATAGAGATCTTTGCATCTCAGGACTTGAGGCTATATTTCAAACGTTTGAGCATAGCTATTCGTGTTACACTGGAATCTTACTCTCCTTAGCTTTGTCAGCTCCTATTCTGAGCGCCGAACTTTTAAAGCAATGTCCCTCCTTTCAAAATTATTTAAAGAGTACATCTGCAAATATGATTGCTAACATGAAAAAGTTTAAAGTTGAGAAGAAAAATCCTTTTTCACAAGAAGGAAGCAATGCATTCATCCAGATTAGCCTTATTTGTTCCATGGCAAAAGCTCGTTTTTCAATCATATCTCAAAGCAGCATTTTAGAAAACTTATTAGGGATTTGCTGCGTGATTGACGGCGCCGATTACACATCAGGAGTAAAGAATTTCTTTTTTGCCTTACTCCTCGAATTTATTGAGGAGCAACAACCTGCATTGAATTCCAATGCCATTTTAAATCAGGAGTTCTTCACAAATTCTTGTTTTCATCTATGGGAAATATTAAGTGAAAGAAAAAATATTCGCCTGCATACTTTATTGTCCAAATTAGAAAAGCTCATAACTCATATCCTCACAAATGCAGAATCATACGGGATCGGAGCATACACTATTTACACCATCATCAAAAGTAATCCCTCAAAACTGATGCATTGCTTTGTCTCATCAAGGGAATTACTACCTGAAGCTTCTTCCTTGAGGAATGATATAAGTCTTTTGAATGCCCTAATTGCATACGATTGCAAAATATTTGCTGGCCCAATTCTGGATGTACTAAGTGCACGTCCCAAATCTTCTAAAGTGGAACTAGAAATAATGGAAAAAGCTTTTGCGGAGCTCATTGTAAGATCGAAAGGTACCATTTTCAACGAATCTACATGTATTCACCCACAATTGCACCAACTCTCGATTCAAATTTCTAATCAATTCCTAGAAGACGTTAAAGAATTCGTGAGTACTGAATTTGAAACATTTCTGTATATCTTTCCGCAAATAAATTTTTGACTCTCTCAATTTTTTTCATATAAGTTACAGAATGGGAGACCAGAAAATATTCTTGTATGGAAGTTGCAAGTGAAGTGCTTACATACTTTGTTTGGAAACCAAAATGTTTCAATTGAATTGAAGAATAATATAATACTCTCATTTTCTTCCATAGTTCAATATATGTTAGACAAATCGATGAATAAAGCAGGTCCTGAAGTGGACGCAATTTTGGTAATGAGTTTGACCTCCATTGCAAGGAAAGGAAACATAGAATCAAAGGAGATAATGAAATTGCGCAGCAACTTGTTTAGTTGGTTGTGTGTAATACTTCCAAAAAAATTGAAACGGGAACAAAAAGACTATCAACATAACAAAGTGAAAGACGACTCTTTTCCTGCCTATTTAGTCCTTATGTGCCTCATAAACATCATAAACATTACAATAGCAACGAAAACTTCTTTTGACGAGGATATTATTTCGGGCTATTCGAACCAAATAGTGAAAGCTGTTATTTCTTCTCTTAAGATTGGAATTTCGAATATCTGCAGAGATGAGGTATCGTCACTTTGTCTACGGTTCGTTAGAGTTTTAGTGACTACCTTTTCAGGATTAAATTCTTCCTTGTCGAAAGTTTTGAATGCATTTCAAATTCATATGATGATTGCAACACATTCTATGTTCAAATCAAGCCTGGCTAAGCAAGAAAGTAGCGACATAAAAAACAACGTGTTCGTTGAAAATCACAAGAAGAGTCTATTGCATTTTAACATCATGGATCTTACGAAATTAGACTTGAAGGATACCAAGCTCGAATTAGTATATCTTTTACTTTGCTGTGTGTCTGTAAGCGATAAATATATTGACATAGATACTTATGGCATGAGTAGTTTGATAGGGGCCTACAATGCAGGACTTAGTGAATTTGACAGAGCCTTGCGCCGGTTATTTTATCTTTATGAACTAAATTCGACAAAACATGAAAAGGTACGTTTTAGAAGTCAAGAATGAAACAATCAAATACTTTTCTAAATTCAACTTCAATGGTGTCTTTAAATCATCAGCCAAGCCGAAATCTCTTCACTGACGAGGTGAGATGGGGCATTTATGAAAATGAACATTCTCCTCTTGTTCAAGGTCGTGATATGAATTGGGAGTGGTTCATAGAAAATCTTTCGCCAGAACGAATTCGTTTAACTTTATCTCAATTTCCTTTTTGGGAGAGCCTAAACCCTCTTCCTCTCATTGAAATTGAAAGATGGTATTTAAGTACGGATGACGACCATGACGATAATCAACATACTGAGGATGATGATAAATCTAAGTCAAGTGATAGTGCCACCTCAGAAACCGGAAGCAAAGGAAACGAGACAAGGTCAGAAAATGATGTTCAAAAGAAAGTTGTCAATATTATACGAAGAGATTACTGGCAAGGAGAAGGTACTGATGGGCGATACAGTCCATCTTTCATCCTACCAATGATACTGAGTATGCTATTAGCATTTTTACCCTCCGAAGGACTACAAAGAATGTCTAAAATATCGAAGATGAATGAACTCAATGATGAAAATGATGAAATCTGGAAAAAAAATACAGAAACAGATGAAGTTATGCTTGATAACGAATATGAATCACAAAATGATCAATCCGTTCAGTGTGAAGTATACGTTGATATTTGCTATCGTCTTTGTGAAAAGGGAGGTGCGGCATTGGTCCTTGCGTCATTATCTTGTATCGACCCATGTTTGCGCCAGATATCTGTTGCTATAATCGGGCTTCTTTTGAAAGGGATTTATTCAAAAGAAGCTCACGAAATAGATTTGTGGAAGCAAAGACCTCAAATTCAGATGATTCTTGATTCAATCCAGAGAGGCCTCACTTTACGAAGAGATGGAATTAAATCAAAGAACAAGGAATCTTCATTATCGGATGTTTCACGTCTACCTCCTGTGTCTGCTATTTTCCTTGCCCAGGCTTCTTTAATTGTTTCTAAAGTAGACCATGACATGTACAGCAGCATTAATGGTTTTTTTCTAAAGTTAACAGAAAACCATGGTGCATACAAAGATACAGGGTCACTGCCTGCGTTCATTTCTTTATTTTGCTCCTCAAGTGATCGTCCTGATCAGCTAAAAAAGGAAAAGATATGGGCTTTGTCTTTATTGTCAGAGGCAGTTCTTGACAACTTTGATTACGTTGTTGCATCCCGCCGTCATGTGCCAGCTCTTTTGCTCACAACTTTCGAAACTACTGCACGAAGAAAGGAAAAAAGTTCTTCATTCGAAATGGAAAGTATACTCAAGGCTATTATTATTTTGGTACGCAACGGTGGACGAATTGCTTACTCCCACTTTACTCAAAAAGTTGGTTTAACATCGTGGATAAAAGGATTCCTAGCGAGCGTTGATGTCACCAAATGCCTATCCACTCTATCACTTCGATTTTATATCCTTCGTCTTGTTCATGAAATAATGAATTGCGGTGTTCGTTATTGTGAGGATACTGTATCAGACAAATACCTGATTGCCGAAGCGAGGTTTTTGATGAGAAGCGTAGTGGACTTCTTTATTGAGACTACGCATACAACTTTTTACAGGAAAGAAAGAGATTCAATGAGAAGTCAGTTTCAAAGCCTTTTTTGCAAAACTATGTGTTCAATGCAATCTGTGGTTCTACTTTCATCAAAAGATGGAAAAGAAGGTGTTGAAATTGAAAATAGACTTGCTTCTCGCGGAGTGAACATCAAATCTATTCATGCCTTACTTGAAATGCCGTGGGCAAATCATAAAGAATTGGTACGCCTGATTGGATCTCTATCATCATTTTCTTTTTTTGTCAACAAATCAGATATGGACATGGTTGCTCTAATATGTGCCTCCATATTGAAAGTACTCTTGGCTACTGATTTCGTTGAAATGAGTTCTAACTATGAACGAATACTAAAAATGATTGAGTTGATGCTAGAAAAAGACAAAGACAATGTGGTAGGCAATGCAGTGTTGATTAATTTATTTCTTTCCCTGAGATTCAAAAGCACAGTTTCCAACGAAAGCATAGAAATATGGAAGAGATGCCTGGAAATGTTGAAGAATAAGACATAAAATTTATGGGATAAATAAGGCATTGATGAATGGAGGAGTAATTTTTAGATTTCCTTTAAAAAGGAAGCAAATACTTATTCATCCTAATATTGAAGGTTTGCCTTGTATAATCTTAAAAATAAACTCAAGTTTGTACCCTTTTTATCATTGTGTAAATTTGCGTCCAATCAGAAATGTAGCGAAAAAGTGAGACTTTATATCCAAAAAAGAGAAAGACGATCATAAATAATAGTACTGAATTCCTATTTTTAAATTAGACAACAAATATCATTTTTTTAAATACTTTGCAGCCTTTTTCAAAGGTGTAACTCGCTCCAAGATGCTAATTTGGATAGACATAGGAAGCATCCTAAATAACATTGATTGATACATAGCATTACTTCCAATAAGTACTTGACTTGGAGGCTTTGAAACCTCAACGCAATGAACAAGTTTATCTTGCACATTCTCTGCTTTCCACATAACCTTGATGTGATCTTCACAGATGAATTTATAATACCTTGAAAAAAAATCTGTTGAAAAAAATGAGCTAGCATAAGCTCACATATCTCGAATAATCAATTCTTGCAATTACGTAAATCGAATGCTTCTTTATGTGTACTTACCCATGCCATATTCTTCCTTTAATTCTGAGCTCAAATTTTCCCAAATGCCTGAGATTTGTTTCCCAAGACCATCATTCATTGGTGTTTCGTGTACGGATGGGTTCACAGTAACCACATCTATATCAAAAGATTTTAATTCCATCCTGAGGCATGATGTGAAAGCTTCTTGTGCATGCTTTGATCCATAATATGATGATATACCTGCGTTTGAAACTAAACCTGCCATCGAAACCATATTGACAATACGAGCATTGTCATGGAGATGTGAACATGCCTGTGCTTTCAATATGGGTAAAAAACTTTTGACGGTTCTAATTGTTCCAAAGTAATTAACTTTTGTATTGGTTTTGGAAACGAAGTTGATGAGTATTTGTTGTATCGATGAAACACACAAAAGCAAAAAGTAGACAACATTTTGGGATTTGAGAATATTTATCTCACCATCCATTACTTTTTGGAAAACAGACACATCCATCCAATCAATCAATCCACCAATTCCAATACCAGCATTATTCACAACAGCATGAAGATACCTTGGATTTTTGGCAGATGATGAATCAAGCCACTTTTGAACATTGGTAGCAGCTGCCAAAGTATCCTCATTTTTTGTAACATCCACTTTCTGTGGAAAAATTGAAGAAACTCCTAAAACAATTACAAAGAACATGAATGTAAAGATTAATGTATGAACAAAATTATTGTGACTATCTCACCTTCATATTGTTTCATTCCTTTCTCGGTAAGACATCCAGGGAAAACAAAAAAACCCTTTTCAGCTAAAGCAAATGCCAAATCTTTTCCAAATCCTGTATCACAACCAGTAATATAGACTCCTAATTCTTTTCCACATGTTTTTGCATTGATAACTGCAGAGTCACAATCTTCTATCTTGAGAGCTTTGTTTTTAATGAATCTGAAACCTGATCTCAATATCAAGTATATTCCAACCAAAGGGCATACAACTATAAATATGAATCCCCAGAAAAAAGAATGAAAGATATAGGAATAAGGCTCAACATGAAGTAGGCTGTTGATTTTTTGTGCCATATCACCTGGTGGCTGGACTGCACTTTCTTCACTGTTCTGTTGTGCCGCTGTCATCGGTGAACGTTCAATTTTTTTCACAATTTGACAAAAAATAAGCCAAAGATGTCACAGCAGCCGATCCCACGAGCTTTCAATATCAACAGATTTTAATCCCGTGACTCAAATCATTTAAAATGAATTTCTCATAGATC
>Ga0115008_10003238_pt1 | contig 13471 bp, 15 predicted proteins | sample FraStrMetagenome_FD_87164 | JGI IMG/M metagenome (GOLD analysis project Ga0115008, IMG submission 87164) | Marine eukaryotic phytoplankton communities from Arctic Ocean - Fram Strait ARC3M Metagenome | ecosystem: Environmental > Aquatic > Marine > Oceanic | place: Fram Strait | collected...
GAGTTCTAGAGGATGTACCGTTGTATTATTTATTTTGTCATTAGAAACTACTGAGTTACTTTCTGTACACCAAGCCCAAACATCTGCGCGACCTAAAGGTGGCTCACCAGTTTCGGTTGGGAGATATTTTTCTACATCTGGCAAACGAATTGGCAAATGTGCTTTATCAATCATTTGTGGTTTTTCATTGACATAATAGACTGGGAATGGTTCTCCCCAATAACGCTGTCTAGAAAATACAGCATCTCGTAATCTATAGTTCGTTTTGCCTTCGCCTTGACCTAATTTTTCTAAATCATAAATAGCAATTTTACTCGCTTTTTTATAATTTAATCCGTTGAGGAAATCACTATTGGCAATTTTTACGTTGTCTTTTGACCCATAAGCTTCTTCGGAAATGTCTACGCCTTCAAATATGTTAGGAATAGCAATATTGAAATGGTTTGCAAAATCGTAATCACGTTGGTCACCACATGGTACAGACATGACTGCTCCTGTCCCATAGCCAGCTAACACATAATCACCAATCCAGATTGGAATTGGTTCTTTCGTGAATGGATGTTCTGCATAAGCACCAGTAAAAGCTCCCGAAATAGTTTTCACATCTGCCATACGATCACGCTCACTGCGTTTTGCAGTGGCTTGGATATAAGCTTCAACTTCTGCTTTTTGATCTATAGTTGTAATTTTTGATACGAGCTCGTGTTCTGGAGCTAAGGTCATAAATGACACTCCGAAAATGGTGTCTGGTCTAGTTGTGAAAACATCAATGACTTCGTCGTGGTTATTCACACTAAAAGTTACCGACGCTCCAACCGATTTCCCAATCCAATTACGCTGACTTTCCTTTAAAGACTCTGTCCAATCAATGGTTTCTAGGCCTTGAAGTAAACGCTCTGCATAAGCAGAAATTCGCATACTCCATTGCGTCATTTTTTTACGCATTACTGGATGTCCTCCGCGTTCTGAAACTCCGTTGACGATTTCATCATTTGCTAAAACGGTTCCTAGTGCTGGACACCAGTTAACTTCCGTTTCTGCGAGGTAGGTTAATCTGTATTTTAATAAAATGTCTTGTTGTGTTTCCGAAGAAAAATTGTTCCATTCTTCCGAAGAAAAAATATTAATATCATCGTCACACGCTGCGTTTATTTGCGCATTACCTTCCGAAGAAAACTTTGAAATTAAAGAATCTATAGATTCTGCTTGATTTGTGTCTTTATTATACCAAGATTCAAACAATTGAATGAAAATCCATTGCGTCCATTTATAATATTCTGGACTACTAGTGCGCACTTCTCTACTCCAATCAAATGAAAACCCGATTTGGTCTAGTTGTCTACGGTAGGTTTTTATATTCGTTTCTGTGGTAATTGCTGGATGTTGACCCGTTTGAATAGCATACTGCTCTGCAGGTAAACCAAAACTATCATAACCTTGAGGATGCAACACATTAAAGCCTTTGTGACGCTTATATCTTGCATAAATATCACTCGCGATATAACCTAATGGATGACCAACATGCAAACCTGCTCCACTAGGATAAGGAAACATATCTAACACGTAATATTTAGGCTTTTCGCTTGTGTTTGAAGCTTTAAATGTTTGGTTGTCTGCCCAATATTTTTGCCATCTGGCTTCTATATCATTAAAATGATAACTCATAGTTTCTATTCTATTTTAGAGCGTAAATTTAAAGGTATTACAACACAATTAAAAGTTTAAGCGTTGTTATCATTAAACAAACGATTTCTTTTATATTTTTACAGTATTAATCTAACATTTTATGGCGTCATCTTTTGATCAATATCAAAAACGAAAGTTAATTTCTTCTTACTTTTCTGTAGTAATCAGTATCGCTTTGGTATTGTTTTTATTGGGATGTTTAGGATTATTGGTGCTTAATGCTCAAAAAGTGGCTGATCATTTTAGAGAACAGGTTGTGGTAACCATTTATCTAAATGACTCATCTAAAGAGGTTGAAGTGAACCAACTTCAAAAGAGTTTAGCTATGTCAGATTATACTAAAGAAGTAAAATATGTTTCTAAAGAGGAAGCAGCTCAAATTGTAAAGTCAGATATTGGTGAAGATTTTATGGAATTTTTAGGCACGAATCCTTTGCAAAACTCCATTGATATCTACCTTAAAGCAGATTATGTTACCAACGAAACTTTAGATGGTATTACAGCAGAGTTATCCAATAAAGCTTTTATTGAAGACATCAAATATGATAATGATTTAGTTGAAATCATGAATGAGAACGTGAAAAAAATCACGCTTTGGGTTCTTATTTTAAGTGCAGTATTTACGTTAATTGCGGTTTTATTGATTAATAGCTCCATTAGATTAGCGGTATATTCTAAACGCTTTATCATCAAAACCATGCAAATGGTTGGTGCGACTAAACGTTTTATTAGAAGACCATTTGTTTCAAAAAGTATTCAATTAGGAGTCATTGGTGCTATCGTTGCACTAATTGGAATGAGCATAGTTTTATATTATCTCAATATAACGTTCCCTCAACTAGAGCTACTTCAAAAACCTATAATAATTGGCGCTTTATTTACCGGTATATTTCTTCTTGGAATTCTTATTACATGGATAAGTACCTTTATTGCGACACAACGTTTCTTGAATTTAAAGACCGACCAACTTTACTATTAATTTCTTTTAATTTTAAAAAACTCTTTTTCACATTGGTTATTGCTGTGTCATTTTTTGGCTGTGATGAAAAACAACAAATTCTAGAAAACTTAGACAATATATAAGGTCATTAAACGTTTGGTTGTTAACAACCACTACAAAAATGAATAAAAGAACTCTAATCCTAGCTCTTACTATCACATTACTGTTTACTGTTTTTCTATCTCTACACTCCTGTATTATTAATAACCCACAACCAGAAGAATGCGAAATCAAAACCGTAAAAATTACAGATATAACGGAAGGACCAGGGTTTGATATTGTCTTTAATGATGACAGTGTAGATCGTTTTTATATTAATCGTGGTTTAGAAAATGGATTAAATTTAGAATCTCTTAACGCAAATATTTTAAATAAAACTGTTACTTTGCACCTACCAAAATTATTTTATGGTACCTCAAATCATATTGCACAATTGGCAATTGACGATGAGATTATTTTTACAGAATTTTCCTCCAACTAATTAAGAGCAGAGGATAAATAGGAGAACATGGGAGAACAAAAACGTAAAGACGTATCTAAAGGGGATTTTATCTTCGGAAAAAAGAACTACAAATTTATGCTCATTGGTTTAGGAGCTATAGTACTTGGTTTTATTATTATGTCTGGTGGCGGAAGTGACGATCCCAATGTCTTTAACCCTGAAATCTTTAGTTGGACACGTATTAGACTGGCACCAACGCTGGTATTGTTAGGTTTTGGAATACAAGTCTATGCCATTTTATTAAATCCCAACAAAGAGAAAAATTCGCAATCATAAATCTCAATTCTCACAAGTAAGTTGCATTCTAATTTCATTTTACGTTAATTTTAAAAGGCAATTGTATTATTTGGAATTTGATATTGGTTAGTTGATATTTGCCCCATGGATATTATAGATTCAATCATATTAGGAATTATACAAGGACTTACTGAATTTTTACCCGTATCGTCTAGTGGTCATTTAGAATTAGGAAAAGCTATTCTAGGCGACGACTCTCTACCAAAAGAAAGTTTATTATTTACTGTTGTTTTGCACTTTGCAACAGCATTGAGTACCATCGTCATTTTTCGAAAAGACATCTTAGACCTTCTTAAAGGCGTTCTAAAATTTGAATGGAACGAGGATTTACAATTTGTTTCTAAAATTGCATTATCTATGATTCCTGCCGTTATTGTTGGTCTCTTTTTTGAGGAACAACTTGAGCAGTTGTTTGGAGGTAATATTTTATTAGTTGGTTGTATGCTAATTGTAACTGCTGCCCTATTATTTTTAGCGGATAGAGCAAAAGACACTAGTAAAAAGGTAACCTTCTCAAATGCTTTAATTATTGGAGTGTCTCAAGCGGTTGCTTTATTACCCGGAATTTCACGTTCGGGAGCTACGATATCGACCTCTGTATTGTTGGGAAACGATAAAACTAAAGCTGCACGATTTTCATTTTTAATGGTGGTGCCTCTTATTTTCGGGAAGATTGCCAAAGATATTTTAGGCGGAGAAATAACCTATGACAGTGCAAATTTTACGAGTCTTGGGGTAGGATTTATTGCAGCATTTGTTGCTGGACTATTTGCATGTACTTGGATGATTGCATTAGTTAAAAAAAGTAAACTCTCCTATTTTGCGATCTACTGTGTCATTGTTGGAATTACTGCAATAATCTTTGCACTACTAAACAAATAATAGGATGACTGCCGAAGACTTTCAATCTGGTCAAGTTTTATTAATTGACAAACCTTTAACATGGACCTCTTTTCAAGCAGTTAATAAATTACGATGGGAAATTAGGCAAGCCTTTAACATCAAAAAAATAAAAGTTGGTCATGCAGGAACATTAGATCCTTTAGCAACGGGATTATTGATTATATGCACTGGAAAAATGACCAAGCAAATCAATACGTTTCAAGGTCAGGATAAAGAATACACAGGCACATTTGTTTTGGGTAGCACGACACCCTCTTACGATTTAGAATCTGAAATAGACCAAACATTTCCAACCGAGCACATTTCTGAAGCACTAATTCACAACACCACAACACAATTTACGGGAGAGATTGATCAATATCCACCAGTATTTTCGGCATTAAAAAAAGACGGAAAACGATTGTATGAATATGCTCGTGCTGGCGAAGCTGTTGAAATTGCATCAAGAAAAGTAACGATTTCAGTATTTGAAATCACTAAAATAGAAGGTCTCAATATCGAATTTAGAGTGATTTGCAGCAAAGGTACTTACATACGTTCACTGGCTCATGATTTTGGAAAAGCCTTGAACTCTGGAGCACATTTATCTGTTCTAAGACGCACTAAAATTGGGGACTATGATGTTAAAAACGGAGTTTCTCCAGAAGATTTTATTAGTTCTCTTGCTTCGGAATAGTTATTGATAAACACATTGCTTCAAATACGATATCGATATGAAGCGACTCTCGACATTACTTTTACTATTATTTTTCTCAATATCACAAGCTCAAGATGACCAAAAAACTAATGGCATTTTTTACAAAGTATCTTTATCTGCTACCTTAACAACCAACGAAGATTACACAATTGGCAATGATGATGACCAATCATTTATCAACCTCAATGGAATTTTCTTAAACAATACTATGGGCTACCAATTTGACACAAGATCAAGTATTGGGCTTAATATTGAGTATGATCACTTTCTAGATCAAAACTTAAACTTCTTCCCCATTTACTTAGACTTCACTTACAATATTTTTGATTTTGATGATCAAATATTTGTTCGAGGTGGCTATGGTAAAATACTTGACTTAGGTAGCGATTTTGAAAAAGGAAGTATGTATAAAATGGGAATTGGGTATCGCGCTTACGATGATAATTTTAAAAATTCGCTACTTATTGGTTTTGATTTTAGCAGAAGACGCTTTAGTTTTAGAGAAGAAGAAACCTTATCTAGCTTCGCTATTTTCTTAGAGTTTATGTTGTGCTAATCTTTTTTCTTACTTTAACCGTATATATAATATCAAATGGGTTTTATAATGATTCATAAATAATTTGAATTATCTTGAACTTATATAAATTTAAAAATCCAAGCATAGCATTAGCTACGGTTTTATTTTTTAATGAAATAGAAGTTTAATAGAAACTAATTTTGTGGATTATTTTGAAATTCATTTGATATAAAAACTAACTTAATTTAATTTCGCCTACTTGAACTTTGTTGAAAAACATATAGCACTTATTTTGACGTCCCTTATAACAGGAACGATCGTTCTTGGTATGTTTAGTCTTAGTTTAACTAATAAAGTAGAATTAATGACTGAAAGCTACTTCGAAATAGAACCTCAAACCGAAGAAGAGTTGAAAGAATTAGAGGAACTGAAAGCCCTTGAAGCTAGTAATCAAGCCAGCACTAATGAGGCCTCAAATGAAGATGAAGCCTTTAAGGAGATGATGCGTAATTTCAAAACAATGAGTAATGCGCCAACTCATGAAGAGCAAACCCAAGAAGACGAAGCTATAGAAAACCCTTCTCAAAACAATGAAGACGTATTGACTAATGCATCTAACCAATCTTCAAAACAATATGCACTCAATGATAAGGAACGGGAACGTTTTAATAAAGCTAATGATATCCTAGCCATGCAAACAGCAAAAAAAACGGATAAGGATACACCTAGAAACTCAAATAGTAGTGTGTCATTTTCATTGAAAAATAGACAAAAAGTAAAGTTACCGCCTCCCGTATATTTATGTGAAACTGCTGGGAAAATAGTAGTTAATATTACCGTTAACGCTCAAGGACAAGTTATTGATACGTATATAAACTCATCTTCTTCTAGCGATAATCAATGTTTAATTGATACTGCTATAGAATATGCAGAAAACGCTATTTTTTCTGATGCTGATCGTAAAAATCAAATTGGATCTATTACGTATTATTTTAAGGGCAAATAGAATTACAAATTAAGCATTTTCAAAACATCACTCATTACATTTTGACCTTTATCCTTGTTGTACCAGCTTTGTAAATCCTCTTTAAATTCTGGTGTTAGCTCGCCATGAGTTTCTTTATAATCAGTAACGAGTTTTGTAGCAGCAGTTGGTCTTGGACCAAAGGTATCAAGGACATCTCCAGTTTTATTATCAATCATAATTAGCTTGGCTATTGACCGTCCGCCATTGGTTAAAAACTGATCCATCAGCGCTTCGTTTTGATCTCTTAGCACTAGTTTTAACTCAATATTTTGAGAGAGTTCAGCTATTTTGTTTAATGCAGGAATAACATGTGCAGCATCTCCACACCAACTTTCTGTAATAACTAACCAAGTTACATTTCCGTAGAAATTAGAAACTTTTTCTTTTATCTCCTCGGAAATTTTAAGCGTCTTATCCCAGCGTTTCATTCTTCTATCGTTAAGCATGGTATAATTTGCTAGTGCTTCGGTCTTTTCGTTTCCAGTTGTAGATTCCTCTATAACTAACTGTTTTACCAAATCGCGATATTCTTGGTATGACATCGTACGTTTTAAACTCTCAGTAATGATATCTGTAACTAATATATTTTTCAATGTATCCATAGTATTTAGTTTTGCAATTTAAGCGAATTCGCTTTTTTAGAACATGATTTAGGTCATAAAATTATTACTCAAATCGATTTGTCATACACTAAGACGACATATTAACTTAAAACTTACTATTTTTAAAATTCAGGTGATGTAAACTTTAATTATTATGGAAAAACACAGATGCGGATGGTGCAAAGGCAGTGACCTTTATGAAGCCTATCACGATGAAGAATGGGGAGTTCCTGTTAAAGATGATGATACCTTATTTGAGTTTCTTATTTTAGAAACCTTTCAAGCAGGTTTAAGTTGGATTACGGTTTTAAAAAAGCGAGACAACTTTAGAAAAGCATTTGATAATTTTGATTATAAACAAATAGCCACTTACAATCAGGAAAAAATTGACAGTCTGCTCCAAAACGAAGGCATCATTAGAAACAAATTGAAGGTAAATGCAACTATTACAAACGCTCTGGCCTTTATGAACATTCAAAAAGAGTTTGGTTCGTTTTCAAAATATATTTGGGGTTTTGTTGACGACACTCCAATTAAAAATGCATTTGAAAATTACAAGCACGCTCCTGCTAACACACCTTTGAGTGATGTTATAAGTAAGGATTTAAAAAAACGTGGATTCAAATTTGTAGGTTCAACCATAATCTATGCACACATGCAAGCTACAGGAATGATTAATGATCATGAAGTTAACTGTTTTAGATATAATGAAGTTTAGTTGAAACTCTAAATGCTCAATCCTAGCAAACTTAATTAGTCACTTTACAAGAACTCTAAAAACACCTCTCTAGAAATATCTCTTGCACCTAAACTTTCGAGATGATTTGTATAGACTTGACAATCGATAAGCTTGTAATCTGAGTTTTGAATAAATGTTATAAACCCTACTTTACTCGCGTTACTAACCAAGCTGAACATACTCTCACCACAAAACACGCCATTATTGACGTCAATACCATATAATCCGCCTACCAGTTCATTCTCTAACCAAACCTCAACCGATTTAGCGTAACCTAATTCATGTAGTTTAATGTAAGCTGATTTCATGTTTGCAGTAATCCATGTCCCTTTTTGGCCATCTCTTTTAATTTTAGAGCAGTGATCAATTACAGCCTCAAAATCCTTATTGACAGTGACTTCAAAATCACTATTCCGGAGCACTTGCTTCATACTCTTAGATACTTTCAATTGCTTCGGAAATAGAACAAATCGAGGATCTGGAGACCACCAAACTAGGGGTTCTTCATCATCAAACCATGGAAATATTCCGCTTTTGTATGCGAGTAATAAACGTCCAGGGGACAAGTCGCCACCTATTGCTAAAACACCTTCTATGGATGCCTGAGAAGGGTCAGGAAAAAACATGTCGTCATTAAGAAAATACACTTAATATAGTTTTAATCTTTAGGATCGTATTCATTAATTATGATTCGTCTCTTACCAGAACTCAGCAACGGAATTTCATTAACATACTCCACATCAATTTCTGCATCTTGTCCTAAATAAGATTTATAAAAGGTAAGTAACTCATCCTCATTAGCATATTCCCCATTTACATTGACCTTGAAAGTATAGTTTTTTTTGCTCTTTTGTATCACTTGAAACTGAGTAATCTCAGAAAATTGCGCCACTCCTCCATAAATAATGCTTGGATTAACTAACTCACCAGAAGTATTATAAAGTATATCTCTAATTCTACCTGTAATGGTTTCAAATTTTGGAATATTATCCTGTTCGAAATTACAAAATTTACCTAGATCTCCAGTATCATATCTAATTAAAGGTGTAGCAAAATTAAAGTAGTCTGTCACCACGATGCGCCCTAATTCTCCATGCTGAGCTGGTATATCTTCATCAAGATGTAGGATTTCGACATAGAAACTGGCCCAATTAATAGTAAATGCTCTATCATTAATTTGTTGCTGAGCTATAATACCATTTTCTTCATTTGAATATCTTGACACGACGGGAGCACCAAAATAATATTCCATTTTATCACGAACACTAGGATAAAGCAACTCAGATGTTGCTATTATTGTTTTAATATTACAATTCAACGGAGGAGAATTGACATTATCTAAGTGTGTACATATTTGCTGGAATCCTGAGACATAACCAAGAATGGTTTTTGGTTGCTGGTCATGCTGAATACCTTTTAAAAACTCCTTAATATTTGGTTCCCTTAAATCTTCTTCAACTTCAATTTGTCTTTGATTTTGTAGGGTTAACATAAATACGTTTTTTCTGTATTTTTTCAACCATAGTCTTACAAATAATAATTGATCTCCTATAGTATAACCAACCATATTCATAAAATAAAGTAAATCTGCTCTACTTCTTAAAACCTTTTGTTTTGTTTTATATACTCTAAAAGGTGTTCCTGTAGAGCCACTGCTACTCACTTCTAATAAATCTGAAGAAGTTGATGGTATAAGATTTAAAGCATCTAAGTTTTCTTTTACTATAAACTTATTTATGACGGGAAAATCATCAAGTGAATTGTACCCAGAATAAGATTCATAAAATTTAGATTCTTTAACAACGGTATCTAATAAATGCTTCAAAACAGGTTTATTTCTTTCTTGAACCTGATTAAATGATTTTAACTCAAGAATCTCTCTAACAGCATTCATCTCTTTTCTTAAATAACCTCCTTTTACAGTATCTAAAAGCCAGAAAATATTAAAACGCAATTTATTAAGCATTTGTGAAGCGTGTTTTATGTTTCAAGTAGTCATCTCTTTAGATTTAAAATCAAAAATAGAAAATTACGAACTCTAACTGTCATTGGTAATTACTAAATTTCAAATTAATGTTTGTTAAATCTTTAACCAAATTTTGAAAAGTATCCTTTTTTCGCCATCTTTGATACGATCTTTGTGAATTAAATTTTGTTCATCATTGCTTTTTTTTGAGTTTGTTTATAAAGATCAAACCTAAAACCACAGTGCTAAGTCCCGAAGAAATTTGGGACTTTTTTAATTACGAGCCCAGAACTTACTAAAAAAGTAATTCTAACCTCTTAAAAAGAGAGATAAAAAAAAGCCCTAATTGTTAATTAAGGCTTCTTTTTCAATTATCGTTTCAGTTACTAAACTTGTTTACTCTGAGCGCAGTCAAAGCAACAAAACCTCAATAACTTAAAACGGTAAATCGTCGTGATCTTCTTCGTTTAAATCTGTTGCTGGCTCAAAGGCTTCTTTTGGCGCAACAGGAGGTGCACTATTACCTTCAACAGCTTGTGCAGCTTCGATTCTCCATCCTTGCACAGAGTTAAAATATTTAGTTTCACCTTGTGGATTAACCCATTCTCTACCTCTTAAATTGATATTTACCTTTACGGGCTGACCAACTTTATAGCTATTTAATAAATCTGTTTTATCTTGAACAAATTCAACTAAAATATGTTGAGGATATTGTTCTTCAGTAGTTACTACTAATTCTCTCTTTCTAAACCCATTACTTCCAAACGTTTGAGTTTCTCCAATCATCTTGATTTTTCCTTGTACTTCCATTGTTGTATTACTTATATTTAATTATAGATTGTTTTCTATTTAAGATAAGAGCAATTTCCATGCGTTATCTACATCGCCATAACTCAAGTAGTTTCTGGCAATTTTATGTTTTTCGCGATGAGACATTCCCTTAATATTGGGATGATTCTCACTCATTTTATTCACAAATTTTTCAATTTCTGCTTTGCTTGGTAACTCTTCTACATTACCTAGCATTCCTAAATCATTTCCTGTTAAGATCATGCTGTTTTTAACTTCTGTAGGCATACTATCAACTCCAATTCCTAAAGTGGATAATGGTTTAGGTATTTCAAAAAAGCTTTTATTAGCTCTACTGTAATAACTACCACCAGCTCTGGCAACAAGATCTAATTTATTTTGATCTATTTGATCATTCTCGTCCAGAACCTCATCAGCTATATGAAGTTTAACAACTTCACAAATGACTAGATTTCCTGCACCACCTTCTGTTCCTAAATGAATAATATCATTCACCTTACATTCGAACTGAACTGGAGATTCTGCAACTCTAAAAGGTTTAACTAGGTCAGACTCTAACATCGTTAATCCTGCTTTATCAAACTCATTGACACCTTTAGCATAATCTGTGCTACTTAATGACATTTGCTGCACAATATCATAATTCACTACATTTATAACCACTTCTTTTGTAGCTTCCACATTCTCTAAAGTGTGCTTCGTTGTATTATCTCTGACACGACGCGCAGGAGAAAAAATTAAAATTGGTGGATTCGCACTAAACACATTAAAAAAACTAAAAGGAGATAAATTAGAATTTCCATGAGCATCAATTGTACTCGCAAAAGCAATAGGTCTAGGTGCTACAGCACTTAATAAGTAGCCATGCAACTTACCAGTAGAAATGTCTTTTGGAATAAATGATGTCATTAGTTTGATTTATGGTTAAATACAACCGTTTCAAGATATTGAATTGCAAATGTAACACTATTGTAAATGCTATAAAAATGAATTCACCTTCTATCAAGACAATATTATTAACATAAATCGTTTATATTTAAAATCAAATTATTCATTTAATGGCATTATCCATAAACCGCAATATGACACGATGGATTATTATCGTGGCCTCTTTTATCATTATTTCACTTATTCTTTGGAATACTTATGTGTTTTTTCAATACTTCAAATCAGAGGAGAGAGCAAAAATGAAAATTTGGACAAATGCCTATGTCGAATTTTCAAATGATTTAAACGGTATTGAATTAGGCTCAGGTGATCTTGATATCAATCTTATTGCTGAAGGAATAGTTGTAGACTCTACACTTACTACACCTCTTTTACTTATAGATAAAGATGGAGAAATAATTAGTTCTAGGAATATCTCACCGTATACAAACAGTACTGATCCAAATGATGTGAAAAAGGATTCAGCTTATGTTTCTGAAAACTACAAAGAACTAATCGATAAATTTAGTGTAGAAAACGAACCTGTAATACTTAAAAATTTAGGTCAAACCCTTTATTATGGTAATTCACCATTACTCAACAATTTAAAATATTACCCATTAGCCTTACTACTCATCATATTCCTCTTTGCAGCTGTTGCTTATTTCTTTTATAAGAGCACTAAAACCGCAGACCAAAATAAACTCTGGACAGGGATGGCCAAAGAAACAGCACATCAAATTGGCACACCCTTATCTTCATTAGTGGGTTGGACAGAAATATTGAGAGGCGAAAACGTCAATCCAGAATATCTCATTGAAATAGAAAAAGACATCACTCGATTACAAATAATTACGGATCGTTTTAGTAAAATCGGATCACTACCAACCCTAAAACGATGTGATATCGTAAAAGAGACCGTTGAGTCTTACGAGTATTTAAAATCAAGATCTTCAAAATTAATCGAATTTGAAATAGAAGCACCACAAGACAAATTATACGTCAATCTCAATGATCAATTATTTAGTTGGACCATTGAAAACCTAGTAAAAAATGCTATTGATGCCATGAAAGGTCGAGGGACCTTAAAATTGGTTATCTCTAACGATGATAAGCATGTAAATATTACTGTTGAAGACACAGGAAAAGGAATCTCTAAGCAAAGCTTCAATTCGGTATTTCAACCAGGATATACTACAAAGAAAAGAGGTTGGGGATTAGGGTTGTCTTTAGCGAAACGCATTATTGAAGATTATCATAACGGAAAAATAAAAGTATTGTCTTCGGAAATTGGAAAGGGTACCACCATGCAAATTTCATTGAAATTAATAGCTTAAAAAAATGGCTTCAAAGAATTATTTCACATTAAAAGAAGTGCAGCTTAATAATAACTGCCCGGAATGTTATTCTAACAGCGGTTTGGCACTTACATTTAAGCAACGGTTTATTGAAAATGCGTTTTATAGAGCAATTACTAAAGAACGAATTAATGAATTGCACTGTAAAACTTGTAGTACAGATATTTTCCCTGTGAGATGGACTAATGAAATAGAACAAGTTGTCGATTATCAAAAACGTGCCATCCAACCCAAACCAAAATCACTGAAGCTAAAACAATTGGCTTGGATTCTAATTATTGTAGATGTTGCACTACTAGTTGTGATTCTCTTGTTTGCTTTTGGAATTTTAAAAGTAGTTTAAGATCTCAAAAACGACGTAATCCTAGCAGCAATAGCCTCAAACTCTTCTTTCACTAATGTTGTTTTATTAATAAAACGAGCATCCTCCATAGTGTTTA
>Ga0115008_10003246_pt1 | contig 13456 bp, 10 predicted proteins | sample FraStrMetagenome_FD_87164 | JGI IMG/M metagenome (GOLD analysis project Ga0115008, IMG submission 87164) | Marine eukaryotic phytoplankton communities from Arctic Ocean - Fram Strait ARC3M Metagenome | ecosystem: Environmental > Aquatic > Marine > Oceanic | place: Fram Strait | collected...
GATGAACCAGTATTCACCACAAGGCTCAGTGCGACAGTAACCGTACACAATCTAAATCGTTCGTTTAATGCATTATTAGATGAACTAGGTCTCAAAACTGGTGCTGATGGCAGAACACGTACGCTTTACAGTTGGCGGCACTTCTACGCCACGCAGGACTTGGAGCGTGGCGTGACGACACACGCCCTAAGCAGACAGCTGGGTAACAGTACACAAATGATTGACCGTCATTACAGCAAATACAGCCCGCTTATAAATGCTGAGCTGCACAGTGGGCGGAAGAAGAAACATTGATGAGACACCAGTTTTTCAAAACTGCACGGTTTTATGACCGTACCAAAATTTGAAAACGTTATTCTTAGCCAAATGCGTAAAGACCAAATTAAACTTATTTTTTATCACTGCCTACGCAACACTCATTGGAACAGGCAACATTAAATTCAAAGCTTACAAATGAAAATATCAGAAGTTGTTAAATGTGGTGCTTTGCCCGTGTGCGTTAAACCAGCAGTTCACTTAATTCTGTTTTGAGATAAAATTTAAGATATATGCATCAATCACTGCAAAATCCGAACGTTGTGATGTGAGATGATGCGGAAGTTATCAGTTACTTGATCTCGAAAGCTGAGCCACTCTTGTAGAAGCACCACTCGCATAAAGTTCAAGATTGCGCTGGCAAGTTGAATCCACGAAGTCTGTTAAAAAAACCTGATATTTTTCTCATTCGGCTGACAAAAACTTTTACGAGCCTACTCTGCGGCAACTTTGATAACAGGTTCCATCCGTTTAAGCATCCCACCGCTCAGGTGACATTTTATATGATGACCGCTAGCCAATACCTGATTTTTCGGGACTTCTGTTTCGCATAAGTTATCTGGGACGTGCTCTTTCCAATGGCATCTGGTCTGAAACGGGCATCCGCTGGGGGGATCCATAGCGGAAGGAATATCGCCTTCCAGAACGATGCTCTGCTTTTCAATGCTCGTATCTGCAATTGGTACGGCCGAGAGCAGGGCTTGGGTGTAGGGATGATAGGGAGGCGAAAAGACTTGGTTTGTTGTTCCAAGCTCGACCACATGCCCCAGATACATAACCATTACCCTGTCACTGAGATAACGAACAATAGAAAGATCGTGACTAATAAAGAGAAGTGTCGTTTTTTCGTTGCGCTGGATCTCCATCAAAAGGTCAGTAACTGCAGCTTGAACCGAAACATCCAGAGCAGAGACGGGTTCATCGGCGACCACGATCCTTGCGCCCCCAGCAAAGGCTCGTGCGATTCCAACACGCTGCTTTTGACCCCCTGAAAGTTGGCGCGGCATCCGTTTGGTAAAGGCTCTGGGCAATTTGACCAGATCCAAAAGCTCAAGCATACGATCTGAACGCTCTGTATCGGATGATCCGTATTTGAAAATTTCAAGTGCACGAATAATCTGACGCCCAACTGACATGGATGGGTTCAAAGTATCAAACGGGTTTTGAAAAACCATTTGAATATCAGCAACTGTCTGAGTGTCCCGATCTTCAATTGCAACAGCCTCAATGTTGTTGCCGTCTAATAGAATTTGACCATCCGTCGCTGTTTCGAGCCCCATGAGGACTTTGGCAAAAGTTGATTTCCCGCAACCAGACTCGCCAACAATGGCGAGTGTTTCTCCTTCACGTGCCTCAAACGAGATTGTTTCGTTAGCTTTGACGACGCGCTTTTCTCCCGCACTGCCAAAAAGCGCATTGGCGGCGACTTCATAATATTTTTTGAGCTTGTCAATCTTTAGGATCACATCCCCAAGTTCTGACTTCAAATTTAAATTTGAGGCAACAGCCGGTTTAGACCAATCGATATTTTGAAATCTTTTACAGCGACTTAAATGTTGCTCATCCCCTTCGATTAGAACCATATCAATAGCCTCACTATTACATAACCCATCATTAAAGTAATCGCAGCGTGGTCCAAAGTTGCAACCTTTTGGTCGTTCGTGTGGCAGTGGGAAATTCCCGGGAATAGCCACTAGTGGGCGCGCATTCTTATTTGCCCCCGGAAGAGGAATAGATCTGAAAAGTGCCTGTGTATAAGGGTGCTGCATCTTATCAAAAACGTCTTTTATACTACCTGTTTCCACAGCTTCACCAGAGTACATTACGCATATGCGGTCACAGGTTTCCAGCACAAGCCCAAGGTTGTGGGATATGAAAAGCATTGATGTACCGTATTTCTTGCCTAAGTCTTTTACCAGTTTGACAACGGCAGCCTCAACTGTGACATCAAGAGCGGTGGTTGGTTCATCCAATATAAGCAAAGCCGGTTTTGACATAAGGGCCATAGCGATAACGATCCGCTGCTGCTGACCACCGGACAATTGGTGAGGATAGGATTTGAGAATGCGTTCCGGGTCTGAAAGTTTGACGTCTTTGAGTACTTCCAAAGCGCGTTTATAGGCTTCAGCCTCGGACACCCCTTCGTGTATCATTGGAACTTCCATGAGTTGCTTGGCGATTTTCATGGCAGGGTTCAAGGACGCCATCGGTTCTTGATAAATCATTGCGATTTCATTACCCCGAATATGAAGCAACTCTTCGGCGCTCATCTGACCCAAGTCTCGGTCCTTGAATTTGATCTTGCCGCCAACAACTTTCCCATTCACACCAAGGTCTTGCATCACGCCCAATGCGACTGTGGATTTCCCGCAACCAGATTCTCCAACCAGCCCCACGGCTTCACCCGGCTGAACGGCAACAGAAAAGTCCATAACGGCCGGAATTACGTTCAATCTGGTAAAAAAGGATATGGAAAGCTGATCGATTTCCAAAATTGGACCGTCAAAATCTGTTATATCCATTTTTACCTGCCTATCTGGATCAAGCCATATGAGTAGCAATGTTTATCGACAGTAATTCAATTGCTGACGAATCGTAAATTTCTAGTCCTTCAAACTTTCTTCGCGCAAACCGTCAGCCAGCAGATTTAAGCCTAACACAAGGCTGAGCAAAGCAAAGGATGGTACCAAAGCCGGGTGGGGATAAATTGAAAGCAATTTGCGACCATCATTAATCGTTGCCCCCCAGTTGGGATCCTCGGGAGAAAGACCCAGACCGAAAAAGCCAAGGGTCCCAAGTAAGATGGTAGTGTAACCGATGCGCAAGCAAAAATCTACGATTAGCGGTCCTCTGGCATTCGGCAGTATTTCCCATAGCATAATGTACCAAGCACCTTCACCCCGGGTCTGTGCCGCGGCAACATAATCTCGGGTTTTGATATCCATCGTCAGCCCTCGCACAATCCGAAAGACGGTTGGTGAGTTTACAAAAACAACGGATATGAACACAGTAAGTAGTCCTGCATCAACATCAAAAAGGTCTATAAACGTAAAGAGATCAATTTTACTTCCAGTTTCATTTATCAAAGAAACATACAGAATAGCTAATATTGCCAAGCCCACAGCAAGCAAGACATTCCGCCTCGCGGGGACAATGTGATAGCGCGAATTTATCAATACGAAATAGAAAATTAATGGGAAAGCAAACAGTACAATAGCCATGTATTGCGGCAGTCCAGTTAATCTAATTTCCGGAGTTACCAAAAGGTAAAACAACAATATAACTGGAAACGCCAATATCAAATTTGCGATAAATGAAATCGTTGTGTCTAGTCTTCCACCATAATACCCGGCAGGAATACCTAATGTTATTCCCACCATAAACGCAAATAAAGTGGCTAAAGGTGCAATCACGATTACGATAGTCGAACCAGCGATCACTCTGCTAAAGACGTCCCGCGCTAAATGGTCACCGCCCAACAAAAAATGTTTATAGTTTCCGTCTTCGGCGCCTCTCAGTGGTGTGCCGGGAACTTTATTCTTCATACCTGAAAATTGTGCTAATGGATCCTGTGTAATTATCCAATCCATTGCACCTGAGAAAAACCCCGTGAAAACCCAGAACATTACGATAGCAAGCCCTATCATCCCAATGACCGAGTCAAATAGTTTTCCATATAAACCGAGGGATCTTTTGTATCGCATAGAAATAACAAAAAGTACCGCAAGAGAAATCCAGACTGGCCCAAGTTGGGTTAACATACCCAAAAATATTTCCATCCACGATAACGAAGTCATTGCAGGGTCCTTTTCAAGTAACGCTTATGCGCGGATTCAAATAAACGTAACCGATATCAGATATGAGCTGTGTAACGAGAACAACCACGACAGATACCACGGATACCCCCAACAGAAGCTCTATATCATTGTTGCCAGCAGCTTGAATAAGGACCCAGCCAAAGCCTTTGTAATTGAAAAGTGTTTCAACAATCACCACGCCGTTTAAAAGCCACGGAAATTGAAGCATGATCACGGTGAACGGCGCAATTAAGGCGTTTCTCAAAGCGTGTTTCAAAACAACATTCGAGAATGAAACCCCTTTTAGCCGTGCGGTTCGGATATATTGGGAGGTCATAACTTCGGTCATAGACGCCCTTGTCATCCGCGCTATATAACCCATTCCGTAGATCGCTATCGTTAAAACCGGCAATAAAAAATTCTCAAGATTAGGGTTTTCCATCGCAGAAGTTGCAGTTCCTTTGAACCATTTAAGTCCTACGGCGCTGGATGCAAAAATAGATATTAGGATCACGCCTGAGACATATTCAGGGGTTGCTGTTGTCAGAATCGCAACCGTTGATAACGATCTATCTGTTCGGCTGCCTTCGCGCATTCCCGCCAGAATACCTAGAATCAGCGCACTCGGCACCATAAGGGCCATAACCCAAAACATTAAAGTACCAGTCAAAGCAAGCCTTGTGCCAATAATCCCCGAAACGTCGTCTTTAAAGCGCGTTGAATATCCCCAGTCGCCTTGTAAAATTCCACAATATTTAGGGGCGTCACTCGGGAGAAGTTCAGAGCTGATGCATCTGCCGCGCACTTCTCCATCTGTTCCTTCGATCACATAACCCGGCAAGATACCAAGCCACTGACCATATTTTACAGGGGCTGGCAGCAAGTAACCTCGGTTGAGCAAATAAGATTGAACTGCCTCATCGCTCATTCGAAAATTGCCTTGGGTTTTGGCCAATTTTTCTAGGTTTGGATAGAGATTTGTCAGGGAAAAGACGACGAATGTTAAACATAAAGCCGTGAAAATCATGATCACAAGACGCCGTAAAATAAACAACCCCATTCCGTCTCCTGCCCTTCCTAGTCATATTTTTATATTTGATTTAAGTACAAAAAGGCCGCCCTTCTTTGAAGAGCGGCCTAAAAACATACAGCTTTTAAACTTTGAAACCCCACTTATAATGATGTGAATGATAAGCAATATGCTGTTCACATTGGAGATCAGGTCTATGACTTCTATAAAGAGATCGCCAATATGGCTGGATTGTCACGCCTTCTTCCACAATGAGTTCCTGACATTTACCAGCAACTTTGCGACGTTCATCTGCATCTGCGATTGAATTAGCTTCTGCTAAGAGGGCGTCAAACTCTGGATTATCCCATGCGAATTCATTCCAGGCTTCTCCGGATCTGTACGCTAGGCCCCATACCTGAGTTGCGAAGGGGCGGTGGTTCCAGTTTGTTGAGCTGAAGGCATATTTTGTCCAATCGTTCCAGAACGTAGAACCTGGCAGAATTGTTCTTTTTACCTTAAAGCCCGCATCTCTAAGCTGCGCCGCAACCGAGTCAGTTGTGTTTTTTCGCCAATCATCGTCGATCGACACGATTTCATGCTCATAATCTTGCATGCCGGCTTCTTTCATCAAAGCCATAGCTTTATCTGGATCATATGGAAGCCGTTCAACGCTTGGATCGTGCTCCGGATGCATAGGCCCAGAATGGAAATTATTTGCCGGGGAACCTTTCCCAGCATAGCCCAATTCTAAGCACAGTGCATTATCAACAGCCATGGCAAGCGCCTGTCTGACGCGTTTGTCAGCATAAGGTTTATTCCCATCTGCATCTTCTGCAACCTGATTTGGCCGTATCACAATCGTTGAACCCGTAGCGATTGTTGAATTTTCCCATCCGATGCTTTCCATCAAATCAGCATATTCTCCAACAGTTTCATAAAATACATCTACTTCATCGCCTTCAGCCGCTGCAACCCATGCAGAAGGGTCAGTTCCGTAGTCGATAAATTCAATTCGATCCAAGGCAACTGTTCGACCAACCGAATAGCCCCACCAATCGTGTGCTTCGTTTTTAACAAGCGCAGCTTTGACCCCTACCTCATAACCGTCTGGCATGAACGGCCCAGTCCCAACAGGATTTGTACCCATTGTTTCCACCGAGAAAGTTGAATGAACAACTGCTGCAGGATAATCTGCCATTCCTGCAATAACGGTAATATCAGAAGCAACACATGTGAGTTCAAGCGTGTGGCTATCTACAACTTTAATCGACCCGGCAGCGGCTTTCCCAGTGTCAGGATCAATAAGGGATGCCATACGGCCAGCCATTGAATTGCCTTCAACTGATTTATCACACCAACCCTCAATATTACGCGCGACATCTTCGGCTGTGAAGTCGTCACCATTATTCCACTTCACACCTTTGCGAACGTTCAGTGTATATTTTGAAGCGTTGGCGTTTGTGCTCCAGCTTTCCAAAAGGTTAGGAGTGATTGACCCGTCATTATTATATTCAACCAGATATTCTAAATAGCCGCCGGTGAAGTGTGCCAGTTGTGTCCAATCAAAAGTTCGCGGATCTTTTAATCCAAGAATATCCATCTGCATTCGCATTGTTCCGCCCTGCTGCAAATGACCACCAGCAAAAGCCGGTTGGCTTAAGCCACCTAGCGCATACGCCGTTGATGCAGTAAGCCCTAAAGCTGTTGCTCTCGATATAAATTCACGTCGGTTTAATTTCCCTTCCTTAAGTTCTTGCGCATACATCTTTGCGACGGGATGAGTATTTCCATAATTTTTTTTAACGTGTGACATGTTAAGGTCCTTTAGAGGAGTTTTATTTTTTTATATGACGAAATTATAGTGATTTTTTGAGAGAATGAAAGTCTTGTTATGTGTGATTATTCTTGCAGCCTAAGTACAGTTTGAGATAAATCCAATGTCAGGTCGGATCATTAGCCGTGTATAAACTGCATCTAGGCGTCAAAAATCGACACTCAAGCGCGCTGTGTAAGTGGATGTTTTCACAGCTCATCACTCCCAAATTTCACGCAATGGCAGGTGGCAGTGGCGCAAGAAGACATGAGACCTGGCGGCTTCCCTTCGAAACGTTGGATCAGGTCGGCGTTTTGGTGGTGGTAAGGATATGCCTCCGCCCATCAGCCAGTGCCGTAACGGTGATAGTACCGCCAGATCAACATCAACAATATTGGCAAGGCTCACTTCGGCAAAGACCTCGCCCGTTGAGGGATCAATGTTGCCCAATAGTGTAGTCGATTGCACCCACTCCCCTGCAATGAAATTGGCCTGAGGTTTGCTTGCGTCGTCCATAATATTCAGCCTTTGATTGCCATTTGCGTGAAAAGATTAGCCAAGCAACTTTGCTCTGGTAGGGCCTGTGCGTTTGCTAGGAAGGACTGAGCCCAAGTCGATCCAAGCACGGGTATAGTCAAGGCTCCAAACTTGTCCCAGATGACTTGGTTGGAGACTTTTTTTTCTGGATCGCCCTGCGCTTCTGTCGTATCAGATGACACCGTGCGACCGTCCTTTAGAACCAAATGGACCCGTGCAAACCGCCGCGCTGGAAACGCTGCGTTGAAGGCGTCAGTTTCGAAAATATCGACCAGCGCGGCAAGTCCGAGAACCGCTTTGTCGTCCAGCCCGCTCTGCGTTACCTCACGCACACCAATCGTTCCGTGCACCAAAGCAGCAGCCACAGAAAACGGTAACGAATACTGTGCTTGTTCTGTGTTTGTCGGGATCGTATTCAGGCGTTTAGCCTCGTGAAAACTCTCTACTTTAATCTGTGCAATCTGATCCGGTGTCACTGCGTGATCGCGCACCAAAGCCATGGCCCCTTCGGCAGCAGGCTGGGCCCAACGACACACTGGGTAGAGTTTGATATATTGCTGCTCAACGTACCAATTCTGGCCCAAATCATCCCAAAATCCAGCCAAATCGGGATCTTCCATGGTGATTGCAGGTGCGCCCGTAAAACCATCCTGCGCAAGATACGCCGCAGACACACCCACCATTGCACCCCAGCCCGATCCGTCTTTGACCATCGTGGGCGCATCAATGCAGCGCATCATTTGACTGCGGGGACCGTGATATTCAGCAATGCCAACCGCCTGGCGGGTTTGTGCTTTTGTCAGCCCAAGTTGGCGCGCACCTAACGCCGCCGTCGCAAGCGCGACCCAAGCGCCTGAGGTATGATAATCACACGCGCTGGCGTGCAGCGCGATGCCTGCACGGGTGCCGATCTCGTAACCAATGACAATTGAGGTGAGTAACTCGCGCGCGTTTGTTTTGCCCTCGGCTTCCATCATCGCAATAAGACCGGGTAATACACCACAACCAACATGGCCTTTTGTCAGCTTATGGCCATCATGTGCGTCCAACGAATCAATCGTCATAGCGTTCGCCAATGCTGCACCGGCAGCACTCACCCTGCGCCCGTCCTGCCACAGCGTTGCAGCGTCGCCTCCAAACTGGCGGGCCGCATGATTGTGGATGATGTGCGCAACTTGGGTTTGTGATCCACCAACAGCGACCCCAAGTGTGTCAACGAAGCATCGCACCGCCTCTTTTATCGTCGATTTTGGGAGGCTTTCAAAAGTGGTGTCATGGATAAAATCGATTGAGGTCATGTTGCTATTCTTTCTTAAAATAGGATTGAAATGCGTTGATGGTGGCGTCCAACCCTTCATCCGTGACATCGCGGTGCAGAACCATTCGGACCGCAGGGGATTGCCCACCGATACGAATGCCCGCATCCGCCATGTGGATGCGCAGCGCGTCGGGATTGTTGTCATGCGGGGTAAAGAACAGCATGTTGCTGCCCAGCTGCACATCCCCTGCGCCCATTTCAGTCAACGCTGTGGCTAAAGCACGTGCGTTGGCATGATCACGTTCCAGATCGGGCAAATTATGGTCAAGCGCATGAAGGGCAGCTGCTGCGAGAACGCCAGCTTGGCGCATCGATCCACCCAGTATTTTGCGGTTCCGCCGAGCTTGCACAATGAGCGCGGATGATCCGACAAGAACAGACCCAACCGGCGCACCCAATCCCTTTGACATGCAAATTGAGATGCTGTCCGCGCAGTTCGCCAGTTCAATCGCCTCACATCGAAGCACTGTAATCGCGTTGAAAAACCGTGCCCCGTCCAGATGAACGAACAGGCCCGCGTCCCATGCCACTTCCGCGGCGGCCCGCATGTCATCCAAGGGGATCACTTGCCCGCCTACGGTGTTTTCCAAACACAAAAGCCGGCTTCTTGCGTAATGTGGGTCATCGACTTTAATCGCTGTCGTCACCTCCGCTGGCGACACCGCTCCATTTGCTTGCGTGGCAATGGCATTCATCGAGATACCGCCAAGCACAGAGGCCCCCGCAGCCTCATCGCAATAAATGTGGTACGCGTCTCCGACGATGATTTCGTCGCCACGCCCGCAATGCGCCATGAGGCCAGCCAAATTGCTTTGCGTGCCGGTGGGCATGAAAACCGCGGCCTCTTTGCCCAGCAACGTTGCCAAACGACTTTCCAACGCAGTGACCGTCGGGTCCTCGCCGTAAACATCATCACCAACAACCGCCGAGGCCATCGCTGCACGCATTGCGTCATTAGGCGCAGTCATCGTATCACTGCGTAAATCGCACAGGCAGCTATTGCTGCCCTGTACTGTGTTCATGCCACCGTAAAGGCTCATTTAGTGATCTGATCGTAGGCAAGCGCTGCAACAACATGGACGCGTCGTGTTTCGCCACCATTAAGCGCTGTGTGATAACCACGTGTGTCTGTAAAATAGACAGATCCGTCAGCAGGTAAATGCGTGACGTGATGGTTAACAACGAACAACGATCCTGGGTTGGAAACAACCGGAATATGCAGGCGTGGTTCTGGATCGCGGTGCCAAGAATTGCAGTTATACAGCCCCTTGGACAACACACGCGTGCGCCCAACAGGAAAGCGCTTGGCAAGCTCCTCATGCACATGTTCAAAGTAGGTACCCGTGAACTTAGGGTTAAATTCCGAAAAGTTGATCTCTGGAACTAAATCTTCGCGCGGTTCTTCAACATAGCGTTCATCGCCACGCAGCCAGTACCGCCCAGAGAGATCGTTTTCTGTCCATTCAGTTTGGCCGGGGCGCTGTGTCAGTGGCAATGCCGCAAACCCTTGGTCCTGCATGCCACCCTGAAACTCTTCACGCTCCAGGCATTCATCCAATGCCTTTTTCAGTTCAGTGATATCAAATTTGAGTGCGAGGCGTTGGATACCTGGTCCAGGCGTAAATTCTGCGACAGAGGTGGTATTCGGTTGCGTCGCCATCCAACCTTCAACTGCCTGTACGTCCGCATCTTTAATCTGTGCATTGAAGCCCATTTTTCCATCCTTATTTTGGTTGCTTTTCAGAATGAGCGTAGATCGAAGTCACAACGCTCAAAAGCAGCATTTTGGAATGAGTTGATACGTTAAAAGTATCAACCTCCGGGCGATATTTGAGCACCCACGCGGCGCAGCAACCATTTTCGGATGCGTTCAATCTTTGGAGTCCCCACTTTTACGCTTGGAGTCAGCAAATAGTAGGCACTTTCCGGTGTGTGTTCGTGAGGATGTGCCAGCACGAGCTTGCCATCTGTGAGTTCTTTTTCAACCAGCAATTTTGGAACTACAGCGATACCGTGCCCGCGTTTAACTGCATCAATCAACATCTCAAACTGAGAGAACATTGGCCCAATGATTGGTTTTTGAAGTTCGCATTCCTGGCTGTTCAGCCAAATCTTCCACGATTCTAAGCGCGTTGTATGTTGCAAGATGCGCTGTTCGAGTAAGGACATTAGGTCATCACCACCGACTATGTCGAACTCGGAGTTTGCAATGACGACTAACGTCTCCGAGAAAAAATAGTCAGCGCGGAACTCCTTCCAGGGAGGGTCACCCTGCACGATTGCAATATCGATCAAGCTAGGGTCGATGTCTTCATTTGCGAGATAGGTGATCGTATTCAGCGTGAAACCAGGAAGCTCCTGCGAAATTTCCATTAGTCTGGGCATGAGCCAACGACTACCGAATGTCGGATACGTGCCGATGTTCAGGGCGCCTTCCAAGTCGCCGTGACTGCGGATTTTAAGAATCGTTGCTTCGATTTTTTCAAGCTGAGGCATCAGTTCTGATATGAGTGTCTTGCCGGCACTTGTTAGCTTAACCCGCTGTTTAGCGCGCGTGAACAACTGCTGTTTGATGAAGGCCTCTAGAGTTTGAATCTGCCGACTAAGTGCACTTTGTGTCATATTCAGATCATTGGCCGCTTGTGCAAAATTTTCTGTCCGAGCAGCTGCTTCAAAACACAATAATGCGGTCGTAGATGGGATACGTCGCCGCATATTGACCTCCAATAGTATGATACTACCTGTTTGATCCAATTATTGCATTAACTCATGCAAATTTCAAAATATATTTCTTTAATAAAAGGGCTTAATAGACCACGTGTACCGCACACCCATGACTTTGACGCACTAACATTCAACTGTTCACACCGCAAACTGCGGTCATAGCAAACGCAAAAAGATTCTCCGAAATGACCTATCTCATCACGCTTCGTACCCCGACCATTTCCTCAAAATTCTTGAACGGAATTAGTTCATTTGTCAGATCGTGTTTAAACAAGGTGTCGGACACAAAAATGCACCGCACGACCCAATTGGCGCTCTCAGATCTCGACGCGCACCAATTGCATGACATCGGTTTAACGCGAACCGATGTGAATGCACTCGACACATCTGCCAAATGGGCGAAAGCCAGCCCGTCTCGTGCCGCAACAAAAGGTGGTAGATCAAATTAACCGCGTCATTGCCCCCGTTTCTTTCGCGAGACGGGGATCAAGGCGAACATTAGATTTCAGAAAAAACGAGGGACATCTAAAATGAAGACGCACGCACAAGCAGTTGTTATTGGCGGAGGCCTTGTTGGGTGCTCAATTCTGTATCACTTAGCAAAACTTGGGTGGAGTGATGTGGTTCTGCTTGAGCGCGATGAGCTGACATCCGGTTCAACATGGCATGCAGCGGCAAATATCCACGGATTGCATGACAGCACCAACATCAGCCGCATCCAACACTACACGATGAACCTGTATAAAGAGCTGGAACAAGAAACCGGACAAGGTTGTGGCGTTTTCCAGCCCGGTTCGCTTTATCTTGCGCAAACAGAGGCCCGCGAACATCAGTTGCGTTTGCAAGAGGCCAAGGCAAAATACTATGGCATGAATTTCCACGAGGTGTCGCGCGAAGAGGCCCAAGCCCTTCACCCGCTCGCGAACTTTGATGACATCCGATGCATCATGTTCGAACCCGACGGCGGCAATGTCGACCCTTCCGGCGTGACCCAAGCCTATGCCGCTGGCGCACGCCAGCTTGGCGCTGAAATTGAACGATTTTGCCCCGTCACGGCAACCATTCAACAGCCGGACGGATCGTGGATTGTCGAAACACCGAAGGGCAACATTCATACCCAGTGGGTGATCAATGCTGCGGGTCTTTGGGGGCGCGAAGTGGCGGCCCTTGCTGGCATCACCCTTCCCTTGCAGCCAACCGAACATCAATATTTTGTCACCGAATCAATGCCAGAAGTGGAAAGTATGGGCCGCCGCCTCCCTTCCATCGCGGACCGTGACGGAGAGTATTATCTACGCCAAGAAGGCAACGGCCTCCTGATCGGCGCATATGAAAAAGACGTCCGCTTTTGGGCAGAAGAGGGCACACCGCAGGGGTTCGGGCACGAGTTGTTCGCTGATGACCTCGAACGCATCATGGACAACGTGATGCGTGCCATGGACCGTGTGCCTGCTGCGGCTGAGGCTGGTGTCAAACGGGTAATCAACGGCCCGATGATCTGGTCACCAGACAGCAACGCGCTTTATGGTCCTGTGCCTGAGTTGCGCAATTACTTTTGCTGCACTGGCATCATTCCCGGCTTCTCACAGTCTGGCGGCTTGGGGCTGATGTCCGCACAGTGGATTATTGAGGGCGAACCACAATACGATATGTTTGCTTGGGACCTTGCTCGTTTTGGAGATTGGGCGGACAGGAAATTCACCAAGGCCCGTGTTGCGGATCAGTACGCGCACCGCTTTGCCATCCACTTCCCCAATGAGGAACGCAGTGCGGGTCGCCCTGCCCGCGTTCGCCCTACTTACGAAATGCTCAAAGATATGGGTGCGGTTTTTGGTTTGAATTCTGGCTGGGAACATCCGCTCTGGTACGCCGATGAGCCCGACGTCAAAGAGACGAACGGCTTCACCCGCCAAAACTGGTTTGAACCAGTGGGCCGCGAA
>Ga0115008_10003252_pt1 | contig 13446 bp, 8 predicted proteins | sample FraStrMetagenome_FD_87164 | JGI IMG/M metagenome (GOLD analysis project Ga0115008, IMG submission 87164) | Marine eukaryotic phytoplankton communities from Arctic Ocean - Fram Strait ARC3M Metagenome | ecosystem: Environmental > Aquatic > Marine > Oceanic | place: Fram Strait | collected 2012-06-18
GGAACCAAAAAAAGAAAATTTAGGCTTCTTTACAACTTCGTGTTCAGCGGATCGACTGACAGCTGCCTCATCATAATTTTCTTCTGTTTCTCCTTCTGAGGAGGGTGACACAACCTTGGGGGATTTCGCGTCTTCTCCTCCTTCCCTCTGATCATTACTTTCTTCTTCCTCCTCAACTTCCACTCTCATATTTTTTGACTCTGTCGTATGAACGATTGGCGGCCCAACCACGGGCACGGGAATGGAGATATTCCTTTGCACTCTGGGCTTCACAACTTTTGGCTTCTCCATGGCAATCTTTGCCCGTTCCCGAGCTGCAGCAACCATAGCAGCCTTGCTCATCGAATTCGAAATAGCAGGAGAAGATTTCGGCGGCGCCGTCACACTGTCCGTAACCACCACAGTAACATCGTCATCTTGATCGCGTACGTTTCGGTTGATATCCTGCATTTTATGAGACGACAACGGTACATTTACATTGCTACGACTGCGCTTTGCACTCTGAGACGAGACGGTAGCAGCAGCAGCAGCAGCGGGGGAAATAGGACCATCGTCATCAGCCTTACGCTTTGTGCTACGCTGACCTTTCGCCTTTTTAGGTTCTGATGCCCAGGCTGCGGCCCGTTCTCGTGCTAGACGGATGGCTTCGGCTTTGCTAGATTTTACTTTCACCATTATGTTGGTACTGTTTGGAAGTGGAAGAAGAAATATAGTATGCTCTGAGTATACAATTGGCTCGGCGTTTTGGTTTTTGGTGTGTCAAGAGGTTGTCACAAACTCTATATGTAAATATTTGTGACAGTTGTGCCACGCGTGTAATGATTAGAGCCGTTTGTGAGAGATTGCGCACCCGCAGAGCACGTGTAGCTCTGCTCTCCGTTTATTTTTATAGTTTTAGCTAAAATAATAAATTGTATGGGTTTGAATTTATTTATGGAAGTACCGGTATTCAAGTGTGATATTTGTTGACATTGGAGAGGTGGGACTCGAAGAAATCTAGGGGGAGGCGCAAGGCGCAAGTTAAAACTCCCTTCTTCTCCGTTAAAAGAAAAAGACGAATTTCTCAACACTTTGACAACTCAAGACGTCAGTCGCGCATTCGTTTCGAGATTTTAGATTTCAAGATACATGGTCTCTATTTTCTTATGCTGGTAGATGAATTTCTGTGCATTTTTGATTCTACAGGAACACTATATCATCCACAGGGGTGCTGGATTGTCGAACTCATGAGTATGATAGCTCCAGTATGGAATAAATCAAATCCTCTTCGAGAAAGACACAAATGAAAAAAAAATCAAGCACCCTCAGCAGAACGTGGAATTCATGCAATGTTTTCTTAACTTTTCCTGGAGAATTATATAAGAATATGGGTGAGATCAGTTACGAGAATAAGGCACAGAATGTAGACGAGAAAAATACGCTTTGCATTTACTTAGACCTGCGATCTCGTGCTGATTCTCTGTTGCTGTCAACCAACAATTGCTTCAAGTCTTTTTGACCTTGATTTTTTCCTTTGAATATTGCTTGGATGTGATGTTTGTCTACCATGGCTTTCTGGAACAGATCTCGCAACATTTTATGCTTATGCTCCTCGTCTGTTAGTTTCTAATATGTGTTGGATATAGAGGTCACTGCTTTCAGTCGTCCAATAAATGGCTTAGTTTATGATTTAAGCATGCGTTGTAGAAGCATTAAAAATCGTTACCAACAAAATAATAGATGTTAACGAAGTACATGTAAACATTTCAAACAATTTAACATATACAGAGAACTATTTGAACTTGAACCCTCTCGAAGAACTCTCTGGTCCCGAAAATGCTTCTTTTGGAACATCTCTATTCGGAGAGAGAGATTTGAATAGACTCTTTAGATAGTCGACAACCTGCTAAAGTTTTCGGGACTACGTTTATAGGGTCGACGTACAAATGAAAGGATTCCAAAAATATTGATACCTAAACCACAATTGAGAGCACAAGATAGCTTGCTCATATCATGCGTGCAGCTGTGAGTACTGAGCTCTTTTCGTTTTCGGTTCAGTCTCATCCATAGTCTCCCTGTCCTGCACTACACTAGAGTCTAGATTTGACAGTTGTAGAACTCGAAAGCAACATCTCACCAACCTTTCATTGTGCAACTATCAGAGATTGTGTATCTCATTGCATAAAGTTTTCATTTACAATTACACAATAATTATAATTCCGAGCAAAGAAATCCGAGTCATGTCTTGACATTTTCAAATTTAATTTATGTTCCTAGTCCTTCGACTTGCGGATCTCGGCAGCGATACGTTGTCCGACAATGGCGGTCTCTTTCCTTGCGACCTTCATTTGAGTGAAAGCTGTGACATCTCCCTTCTCAGGAATATCTTCAATGACTACACCGGGCGCCTTCTTCTCAATAGGCATAATAGTTCCAGTAATCTGAGCAGGCATATCACTTGGGTCTTCGGCAGCGTTACTGGAAAGCAAAACTAAGTTCGCCGTGTATGCCTTGAGACGGTCTACATTAGCAGCGTACGAATCCTCACTCTTGTTTGTTCTACGCTTGTCTACAGCAATACCAACACTTCGAGCATATGCAGCGCTTTCCAAACCGGCACCCTTAATCTCCTCGAGAGAAAATCCACGTCCAAGACGAACCTTCGTGTTGTAACGCTGGCTAGGACAGTGTACAAGCGGACGAAGTTTCTGTAGGGGAAGAGGGGCAATGGCAGCAGCTTTCTTAGCGCGAGCAATACGACGGGACTTTTTCTTTCCAGCCTGGTTAAGAGCAAGTCTGACCTTCAAAGGTCCTCTAGAAGAAGCACAGTACTTCTTTCGAAGGTGGATGTTCTGAATTACGTTGTTGTGCTTTACCATCTTTAATTATATACCTACCTGAGTCTGTACAAAACGGTCAATAAAAAAAGTTAGCTACAATCGATACACGAAGAAAACCCAACCTTCCATTAATGGAGAATCAACCGATTCACCACCTTCCTTCTCTGTGTCGATTGGACATAACTGACTACGATAAATCAGTGCTTCCTTTCTACCTTGCTTTGGCTTACCTCCGATAAGATGCGTGCAATAAAGACTTCGACTGTGTTGTTCAGTGCCCGTTTTTCAATGTATTGGTGTGTCTGCCTGATATTTAGTAAGGCGATAAGTTACATTACGAACTATTGGCGAACTTTGGATCGATGACAATTTTTCAGCCAAAAAATACGAGACATTCAATGACGCTTGCCGCGTACGCGTACATCTCTACTCCCATCTCCCATTTCCCATCTACCGGTAGCATGTCAGCATGTCACATCACATCTAGTATCTCGCATCTCGCATCGTAGACCAACGAGAAACTTGAATCTCATTTTTAATCAATATTATTTCAACCTTATATCGGTACCTTAATTGTTAATATTTGGTTTAAGTTTGAGTGATAACCGACGAGCAAGTCAAAGTTGGTCATGCTGATTGTGATGTATGAAGTATGAACCACTCATCGTAATAATAAACTAGTATCTTTCTTTTCTTCTCATGCTTTGTCTTCCATACCAAAAAGAAAGAAAAATTCAGGGAAAAGCGAATATGGTTTTGAAGATTTTTTGTAACTTTTTATCTATGGTGATGATAGAAGTTTATTCGCTATATCCTTTAAAGTTAAAATTGTGGTCATAATGACTCCTTAAATCAAATCACACTATGAGTAAGCAAGCGATGTCGGCTACGTTGGTGCCTGTTGGTCCTGTCTTTACTAAGGCATCGGATTCTTGGCCTAAATAATGGTACGAATCATGGTTTTTTAACGCAGTCTCTGCAGTGTAAGAGGAGAGGGCATCTATTCGATCCACTGACCCACCATCTACAACAGCACCGGCGGCATCTGTTGGTCCATCTGTACCATCAGTACCAACGCTTATAAGGACTACGTCACGCGTATTTGATTCTTTAAGCTTCATTGCTGCGATCAAAGCTAACTCCTGGTTGCGTCCACCTTTAAACCCATCGCATGAAATACTTTGATCTAGAGTTACGGTCGTCTCTCCTCCACTTATCAGGGCACAAGGTAGTTGAGCAAAAAAGAAGGAATTGGATTCTTCCCCGAGTCTTCGCTGCACCAACTGCTCCGCCATAGCCACATATAGCGCGGAAACTGTAGCCGCTTCACCACTAACATTAGTGCTTATGATTTTTGTATCATACCCAAGTTGCGATGCTTTATTTGCAGCGGCCATTACTGCGATTGCGTTATTTCCCACCAATACCGTTTCGCTCAGCTTTTGGTCAGTATTCTTCTCAACAAAAAATGCTGGGTGGCAGCTCTTTGGCGTGTCATGAAGCTCGCCGCGTTCCCCCCTTTCAAGCACATCCAAAACAGCAGTCGGTAATTCATGTCTCTGGCCCCTACCTAGACCAAAAGAATCCACCAATTTGAGAGCATCTTTCCATGTGCTATTATCATCAGGAACAGTTGGTCCACTAGCGATCAAATCTAATGGATCGCCAATTATATCTGATAGAACGAGTGTGACTATTGTTGCTGGATACGCCGCTGCGGCGAGCCCCCCACCTTTTCCTCGTTCCAGACGTTTACGAATTACATTAATTTTTTCAATATCCATTCCTGACGCCAAAAATGCCTGGTTGGCTTGGGACATATCATCCAAAGTTAATTCATCACGAGGTGAGCAAAATAGAGCACTACCACCACCACTAATACAACATATGATGAGGGATTTTTCGTCAGCATCTTGAACTTGATGTAGCAAAGTTTCAGCAGCGGCAATACCTCGTTGATCTGGTACTGGATGCGAAGCTTCCCTAACAACTACATTGTATCGATCGTTAATTCTTCTAATCTCTTCTTGAGTTGCATGATCATCTTTTACAATAACCACACCCTCCATAGATGGCATGAACACTCCTTTTGCTAACATACTTTCCTCTGCTTCACCGAAAATGTCACATACTTTTTGTGCCATTGGCATACTTGCTTTCCCAAATGCAATTACGTTAACCTTCTCATAATCACGCAAATCATACTTCAAATCTTTCCCATCATCTTTTTGCACACCAAGTTTGAACATCTCGTCTTGTTCAAATATCGAAAGACGCGTCTCGATCGCGACTTTCGGATCGACCGCATTTATCCCAGCCTCTGCTATGCTCCACGCATGCTCATGCATCTTTATTTCGTTCACCGTCCTTTCACAACTGGATACCGACAATGCACGTGGGTATCCGTGACTAAGACTCTGCATGAGATGGCGTGTGTTTCTTTTCGTCGTCAAGGCAAACCCCGTTTCTCGTTGCAGCGGTAGAACAAAGGTTGTAGAGGTCGTCGATGTACTTCTAGAAAACGATGATGATGCTCCTCGAATGCTCGTCCCTAAGATGCCAAGTAAGCCCACAGATCGTGGCATTTTCATGACGGATGGTTTATGGCTCCATTGGATACTGGTATACCGGTATTTTGATGATGCATTTCAGTGAAGATTGGTGATTGGTGAGTGTGTCAAGTCCATCCCTTTCACATGTTTCTCTTTTTCTCAAGAGAAAATACATACCCGGTACTTCGAAGTACCTAGTATTGTACATATGTTATAAGTGGATTATCATTTCGAGTCCGTCTGCCGGGAATAATGGCCCCATAGTTATGAATAGACATACCGGTAGTCATGTCTTCGTCCATGTACATAATACATAATACATAATACGGACTACATGATGTGGATGACCTTCTTGATAAATCGAAAATCGAGTAAAATATTCGTAGAGAAATAAGAAGTAGAGAGTGTGCAAATTGGAACCAGCAGCAACACCACAAACACAAACAGGTCCACAATTCATATCACAAACGCATGACTTTCGCCACAACATGTCGCAAAGAGCGTTAGCAATATCAAGCAAGGCTTTGAAATCTGCAAAGGAGAAGCAGAAAAATGGTACACAAGCTGATATAACCAGTCTTACGGCGGAGGAATATCTAGCATTAGTTTCGTTGGAAGCTCGATCCATAACTCAAAGGAAACCCGTAAAAGCAGAGACGACAGATTCAAATGTTAGAGCTGCGACATTGAAGAATACCATGGCACCAATAGATGGATCTTTGGCTTCTTTGCAATATTTGATGAGTTCTCGGACGGATATTGAGCCTGTGAAGGATGTTAACAAAATGCCTTCTGGTAATATACAAGGGTTCTGTGATGGGACCATTGCTGATTTTAGTGCACTCAGGTTGTACATGCATAATTGTGCAATAGGAGGTGTTGGTGTGAAGAACCTCGATGTTTCAAAACGGATACCTGTACCACCTATGAAAGACGGAGCAGGATGGCATGAATTTATTCTTGGCAAAGATGAAGCAGAGGGGAATGTTGGTGGATACTTTGATGACGACGAGTCATCAAAAAGTGAGAACGACAGTGACGCAAACTTAGCAGACATTCCAGAATGGCGAATGAATATTCCAAAGGATGGGCACTTGCCAACGGTTAGCCTCTTGTTGCAAATGGAACAAATCATGGCGAGAAGAGTGTTAGGTCATCATGCTGATTGGTTGGAACAGGGCTTTCCGGTTACGAAAGCCCGTTGCGTATGGATTTATGCACTTTTAGCACGACTTGATAAACCTATACATAGAGATGATGCCGCTGTACTGCGGAGAATATTAAAAGAATTGTGTAAAGCCCGTAATATAGATAAGCAGAGAAAAGTTGATACTGAAGCGATAAACGTCGTAATTGCTATCATCGGGAGATATTTCGAGCAGAGTAGTTTTGACGAGATATTTCGAATATCATGAATGCAACCCTTGCAACTTCAAGGATAATGACAAAAATCAATGTCTTTTATCGTATAGTAATTTGAGCTTCGTCAATCAATGTAGTGGCAACTCAGTAAAGCGTAAAATATTTCTTCATGAACCCATTTCACGTTCGTTGTCTGCATCGACTTGACTCCTTTGTTTAACTTGCTCCTACATTTTGTATAATCTATTAAAATGTAAGAACTATTCAGATCAAAGGAAACTACGTCTATCCAAATCTTTTGATTGATAGATTGTGCGACTATGTGTTACGTCCGAATCAAACACACGAACCAACTTTAAATCGTCTACCTGAGAAAGTAGTATTATGAGTTATAGCTCCAGTTCATCAATGTACGGCGACGTCGTTTCTGATCTTGATCAACTTCTAGTCCTAATACACTATCTGAATATTCAGTCTTCTGTAAGGTTTCGAATATTTTAATCACATATGTGAAATAATAAAGATCTGGTAGATATACATCAACGATATTGTCTTTTCCAAAAGATAGGACATCTCGTTATGAGGGGGTTTTCCATTGATGACTACATGTAACTAAACATACATGTTAATAGTGATCTAATCGTTACACATTATCAAACTCAGTCAAAATTAAATCAATTACATGATCTTAGATTGGACCACTGATTTGATTAGTTGTCATCTCAAAAAATTTAGCACAGGAGAAACTTTTGTTGAACATGAATCTATCTTTTCCTACATACATGAACGATGCAGAGAAGGTATAGTTCAAATTTCGATCGACATTTGATAATAAAGGATGAGACATTATCTTGAAATCTTGTATAACAGCTTCTTAGCTAATTTTCGCATTGGAAAAATCCATTTCGGGATGCATCTTTTTGAATTTATCCAGAATATCATGTTTCTTTTGCTCATCGCTTGTAGGAAATCCCAAGCTTTTTTGTCTTTGATCAAACATCATCTTTTCTACAGTCTGTCTCGTTTCACCATCCAAATCATCTAATTTACTATTTTCTGGTTCGACCTTCTTTGTATCTATCGCTGGATCTCCATCGCACACGTACTCCCACCATTCCATCTGGTTCAACTTTTGTAAATTAATACATAATTTATTTCCATCTTCCAACGTCCAGAAGCTATCGTCCATAATTATTGTTTTGCAAAGTTTGGCATCTACCTTTGTTTCATTGCGATAAACAACCTTCAACTTATTCTTAGCAATTACAACTTTCAAATCTCTTCCACGTGATCCATCCGGCAAGGGCATTGTAACATTGACTTCTTGCAATGTTTGAGTCCACACATATTTTCCAGGCACCGTTCCTCCATTTCCTTTGGAAGGAGCCAACTTCCCATCCTCCTCTCCTTCCTCTTCTTTTTCCGCTCCCTCTTCAACTTTTTTATTCACGGCATTTTGAGCAGCAACTGGAGGAGAAACCGATGTTGATGACGATGACGCACTATCCTGTGATTGTGGCTTCGCCTTATCATCTTCCGATCCCGATGTAGAAATGGAAGAAGATACATCAAATTCACCATCCGGACCCATTTCCATAATATCCGCGTTGTCACTGCAGCTGCTACTGCTACTTTCCTTTTCTTTCTTTGCAACCTTTTCCACTGCTGCCTTTTTCTTCTTCAGTTGCTGCTGCTGCTCTTTTCGTTCCTGATCCTTTTTATAAATTTGCACGTGCTTCGCAAGCACCTCGTTCACTTTCTGTACAGCCACATCCGTTCCATCCTCGCTTCCTTGTGGACCGCTGAAGAAATCCGTCTTTCGGCGTAAAAAGGAGAACATCGTATCCAGGAGAGGTTCGATGCCTCGTGCAGTCTGTGCTACGTTGAGATACAATCCGTCAAATCGGTCGTCATTTGTGGGGTTGTTCATGTTGAATGAGTTATTACTGATTAGGTATAAATATTGCTGTTTTTGTTTTTTGTTTGTATTTGGTCCTTATCCTGTTCTGCGTTCGGAATGTGATGGTGATGATAGTGTGTATTTATTATTAGTAGTGTGGATGGAGGAAAGTCCAAAACGAAAGATTTGATTTTTTGAATGGACGTGATTTTTGAAAAAAAAGACCTTCATCGAAAGACCTCGCTGGGATTGAGAAGGCTTCGAGGGTACTAGGGACTGCACAAGTATTGGTAGGGAGATTGCGTGGATTTGCTATCAGGAAATAACTTATCCTAAAAACAGATGCCACAATAGGAGATAGGAGATAAGTTCATCTAACATCACACGCGAATGACTGCTCAAAATGATTCGTTTTTCATTAGGCAATGGAGGCGTGATCTGGTTTGTTATTATTTCCAAAGGAATACGACTAGTTGCGCATGAGACACGAGAACGAATATTGATCTTGCTTTTCCGGTACAATATCCATCTACATGTACCGCAGAAACTTTTTTTCTGTCGGAAGGCAATTTTGTTAAATATTCTTATTGAAAATCTTGTAAATTTGTTGTGAACATTATGGATCGGTAGTTTCGTATCTAATTATCTCTCTCGCGAGGAGAGTTTTTGAGAGTAAATACAACTGAATTAACCAAATGACTAACACAAGCACCGAACCTCGGTTACATAAAGAGACGAAAATTATCGTAATACCTAACAACTAAGTAAACCCTTTACATAATTTAAAAAAAAACTATTGGATAACTTACAATTTAAACCCCACACTGAATGAACCCGTTAAAACGTGCACAGAGTCGTCGACAAAAGTAGAGATTATTGAAGAAAATATACAGCAAACACAAGTTATCATCGAGGGAAAACAAGTTTGGAGCAGTGCCATTTCCTTCAGATCGAGAAAACTTGAGAACCATACAAATCTATATGCTACACTTGTGTGAAAATCCAGTGAGAAAAAGAGAGGGTAATCAATCAAAGAAAAAATGTAATTATGGCCTTCGATGCGATATCATTTTTCTCCCTGATTACATACCTCACATTTGCTAGCGGCTTTCAATCGGCATTTGATGGAGTCTGGCATAATAAATCGTCGTATTTCCGTAAAAGTAGGGAAGCTGTTGCCAATATCGACGAATTGCGGCAGGTTTTTGTTCGCGACGCGTAAGTGCTATATACATATATTGGATTCTGCCTTACCGGTATACCAAATCAAATTATTCTATTTTTGCCAAAACATGTCTCTAACGTTCTTTTTCCTTCATATATTGAATAGATATAGACAATCGTTAATAGGTCTTCAGAAATCCAATGTTTCAAGAACATCTAGGTATCTCATATCACCGGCTGATTTTGATGAATTGAATGATCTTTTGTCGAAGATATATATATCAGTGCCGTCCCTCGAGCTTGATTCAACAAGTTTTGGAGAGATAGACGATTCTAATATTCCATTTAACGCAACCATTTCCAATTTGTATTGTGATGGGTTTGGCGTGGGTGGTTTTCAACTCTTAGCACCATCTTCACCGACAACGTTTAACAATTCCATCGGGATGTATGAACTTGATGTTGATCTCTCAATTCTGCCAAACGTAGAAGTTGAGTGCAACTTTAGCTACGTTCTTGACCTTGAAATTTTAAACTCTGAAATAACTATAGATGGAGAAGGAAATTTGCAGCTTGATGATAGCTCTTTGGAAACTTCGTATTCTTTCGTAAGTGAAGATCTTAATATTTTCTATCCGAATTCGATATTGAGAAGATGCATACCAATATTGGAACTTGAAAATTTTGATTTGATAAGTACAAACCCATCGCTCGATTCGATTATTGAAGCTTTACTAGCTGCTTTATTGCAAGTATTTGCAGAACCATTCATTTGCGATTTAGTTGACGATCTTGTCGAAGAACTTTTTGGTTTAATTAACGATTTGCTTGGTAGCTATGAAGATTCATACATTCGTGATCAATTAAGCGCTCAGAATGAATTCGTTGCTCCAGATGAGCGCATAGTTGATTTCACAGAGAGGGATTCTGTAGTATCATTTATCTTTGATACAGTTTCTAGTTTTTTCGCCAGCACCGAGGAGACAAGCAATTTTCTTGATATACTTCTCGAAGGCGACGATTCATTCCTTTTTTCTTTTAGTTTCCCTTTGGTCGAAGAAGATAATGATATTTTCCAGGGCTTTAGCATTGATATTAACAGCGTTAGTGTGAGCGGGTTGGATGGTATACAAAATCTAACTCTATCACCAATTGCGCCACAGACCATCAATGCCAACCTTCATTTACGCGCACTTGTATTTACGATCCATTTTTCTTTAGCATTAAAGGAACCTACAGAATACGATCACGAGTCTCTCCTTTTTAGTTCTTCTTCCTTTCAAGAGAGTTTCAGCTTGGATTTGGAGCTAACTGACCTTCATCTTTCATTATCATTGTTTTTGGCGTTTTCCCAAAAACGATTAAACGAGATAGTTCTTGGAAGTATTCTTGACTCGTCCCAGATTTTATCATGTCTACAAGATGCCTTATTCAAACCAGGGAATGTGACGCAGGCACTTGTATCTTTCGAATCCATAAGGGACGTTTCAATACATAATTTGATCTCTCCAGGCGTTGACGAATTTTTGACAAATGCGACAGGAATAATTCTTGACTTATATGAGAATTTTCTAATTACTGCTTTTCCATTGATTGTTGACGATTTTTTGGTTGACGCCCTCAATAAAGCCTTTGCAATAAATGCAACGTGTCATTACAGCGACATTGTAATGGAGGAAGCATTCATTGACTTCCGAGATTTAATTTTACCACCAAGGGAGGCAATTGCTCTTGGAGGTAGCGGGTTGCAACAATACGGCGATATGTCTTCGCTTCTTTTTGATGCCCTCCTAACATTTTTATCGTTACCGGATCCTGAGAGCGGTTTTTCAAGCATAAACAAAATTCTTGTTCAACCCTTAATTACTTCACTTGCAATGACAGACGAAGATGATTCATTCAGCATCGCAAGAGACTTGAGTTTGCTTGAAAGCGAGCTTATATCAGTTAAAGTCATCGATTTATATTTGACCAATTTGATAATTTCTGCATTTGAGATACTAGTTCCAAATATTGAGGGTCCTACATTTCTTGGTAATGAGTTTATTATTGGTGATACAAATCGAACGCCCACGATTTCACTTGACTTCACTTTAATGATTTCAGCTGCGCTGGTGGATGTACATATCGAAATCATATTCGATCCGTTGAGAACGAACTTCGATTTACTTGCAGAAATCGATGTCGATTTTTTTCTATCCTTCCCACTAGAGAATATTGTCGATATTAATTGTTTGTTAGCTTTATTCTCAGGTTCGGATGGGTCGGTCTTCTCGCCTGGATTGAGATTTGCAGATGTCGATCTATCTTTCGATTTTATTAAGCTCAATTTTGATTGTTTGTCATGTTCTAAAGATGTCAACAATGATATAAATAGAAGATTTGCAGGGGAAAATAATGCTGATGGAATTGCAGACTTTGGGGAATTGGTTCTAGATACGATTTCTTTTTTGCTGGCTTCAGACATTTTTCAGGGAATAGTTAATGATTTTATTTTGGCGTCGAGCAAAGTTTGTCCACGTCGTGATATAATACATTCTAATTCTCACAACAGTTATGAAGAACCATTAGATTCGTTAGCACAGGGCGGTGATAGCGATACAGAAATCACAATTTTTTTTGTTGTGCTTGGTTTTGCGATCGGTTTGGGATTTGCTATCGCCGTGCGAAAATGTAGAAAAGGCTATAACACTCCTAATAACAATCGAGACGAGAACAACATACTTCAACGCGGAATGATATCGTCCAAAGAACTTCCGGTCTTCCAACGATACATTGTTCCTTTCACGATCGCGATTTGTATTGGATTTTTCCGTAAGTAAATGATCGCCCGAATTTTTATTATTAACTTGAAACTCTTCTGACTTTTGAGCAAATAATGCTTCCAGTATCAGGTCACATTAGTCCTGCAGGAAGATTTCAAGCCGATATACAGTTGGCAACCACTGATGTATCAATTGAGCTTTATAATTTTTCTGGTGTACAGGCGACAATTGACTTATGGGAAAATGGAGCAAAAATGGCATCGACTATTTTAATGGTCCTTGCAATATGTTGGCCTTACGTAAAGCAACTCATCACATTATGGTTTTGGTGTGCATCATCCAATTACATTTCTCATGATGAGAGAGGAGCCTGGCTGAGACGTATTGGAAGATTAAGTAAATGGTCAGCACTCGATGTATTCTTCCTCGTATGTGCATTGTCGTTTCAACGATTAACAATTACTAATCCGGACGGTGTATTCCCCCCTGACTTTTTTGTCCTGAATCTTCTTCTAGTATTGGATTGGGGAATTTATGCGAATATGATCGCTCAGTTCGTGACAAACTTTTCATCTCACTACATCCTACATCTACATGAAAAGTCTACAGTAGTATCAAAAGATAACTTTGAGGGCTTTTCAAGATTGTGCAGATCTTCTAAAAGTTCGATTTTATTGTTTAGTGAATTTCATCTTTGTAATGAAAACGAGAATTATCACAGGTACAAGTGTCGTAATTGTACGTCCTTCGGTGTAGGTATGCTTGGCCTTCTCTCGGCGCTCATGTTGATTTTCGGTTCTATAAATTCCATTGCCGACGTCAAAATTTCTGGTTTGGTTGCATTACTCACTGATTTTAATGATGATATATCACGGTCTACAGAA
>Ga0115008_10003259_pt1 | contig 13431 bp, 16 predicted proteins | sample FraStrMetagenome_FD_87164 | JGI IMG/M metagenome (GOLD analysis project Ga0115008, IMG submission 87164) | Marine eukaryotic phytoplankton communities from Arctic Ocean - Fram Strait ARC3M Metagenome | ecosystem: Environmental > Aquatic > Marine > Oceanic | place: Fram Strait | collected...
ATTAAAAATAATAATTTATTTAATTTTCGTTTATTGAACGCATAAGTATTTAAAGATTAAATCGGAAAAAATATTATACTATGACATCACTCTCACAAAATAACGGTAATGTATTAGAGATAAAAACTGTACAAATTGCACCTTTTCGTACACTAATGACTGCATTAAAGGATATTTTGCTTGAAACTAATATTACATTTAAACCTGATGGTATCCGCATTGTTAATATGGATAAATCGCATACTATTTTGGCTCATCTTTTCTTAGATGCAGAAAAATTTGAGCATTATTACTGCAAATATCCAAAGATTGTTATTGGCGTTAACATGTTTCATTTATTTAAATTGATAAATACCATAGATAATGATGATACGCTTACTATTTATATTAATGAATCTGAATATAGTGAAGGGATCGTAGACCATCTGGGTTTAAAATTTGAAAACGGAGATATTAAACAGTGTAAAAATCAAAAATTAAAGTTAATTGAACCGGAGGAGGAAGAATTAGATGTACCAGATGTAGAATTCTCATCAATAATTAATTTACCATCTTCTGATTTTCAAAAAATTATTCGTGATCTTTCAAATTTAAGCGATCGTTTAGAAATAAAATCGGTTGGAAATGAATTAATATTCAAGTGTTCTGGACCATTCGCAACTTGCGAGATCACGAGGTCTGAAAGTGATGCTGTAACTGAATTTATTAAAAGTCAGGATGAAAGCAAAGTTATACAAGGTGAATTTTCATTAAAAAATCTAGGATATTTTATTAAATGTACCAATTTGTGTAATTCAATAGAGATGTTTTTGGAAAACGATTTACCTTTAATAGTAAAGTATTCAGTAGCATCATTGGGTACAATTAAACTATGTTTAGCACCATTGCCTTCAGATTGCAAAGGGCATTAATTATATTATTTATCTAATATATAATATAATGAGTGGAAGAGCGAAAAGAGTTAGAAAAGCTTTAAAAAATAGATGGACAAATCAAACAGGATTAATGCAAGCTGGTTCTGCCCCTAGAATTGGAAAACAGGGCCCTACATTATCATTGTTGGGTAGACGTGTAAATTCTCGTTTGCAAACATGTGGACAAGGTTATAAGGGATTGCGCTGCTTATATGAATTAGACCCTAATAAAATAGGCGATGAAGCAGCCAAACGATACTGTAAACGTGTGGTTAATTTTGATCCACTTACTGTATGTAAGATTCGTCAACCTAAAAACAGACAAAATGCTGGAGGCGTTGGGAATATTTATGTATCGAGGAGAGATAACTGTAATAAAAAATGCGGTGAGCAGCAATGCAATGTGCTTAAAGAAGACTTTTCAAGCGGTTCTTTAATAAATAGTGAAATATTTATCCCCTTTACTGGAACATCGTTAGATCATCACAATGTAGAAATCGTTAAATCATCCGCATTATGGTCTGGACCCAATTCTAGTAATCCGTTTTATAATACAAATACTGCCGGCACAACGCCAGGTTTCAATTCATTAGCAGCTCCATTACCTACAACATACCATGTTCGCTTTGGAGGTACAGGTGATATAGATGAAAATGGTGAACACCAAGGTAGGTTTCTCAAATCTAAAAGATTTGATTTTAAAGATCTCGTGTCAATAACAGTATCATATATTGCAGGGGGAATAAATGGTGATTTGCTAAATTCTGAACAAAAAACGATACTTCAAAATAATTTAACAAGTTATCTAAACGGTACAAATCCATATACTATAGCATTTCAAAACTCTAGTTTTTTGTCTTTAAATCCACAGTCTAATAAAATACCACTTCTATCAAATGGCGGCGATCAACCTGATGTGTTTAGCAACCCTCCAAAATATACTAGAGAACCTGAAGATTTGTTTTTACAATTTTATACTAGCGATAATAAACAAATTGGTAATTATATGAGCATTTTTACACCTAAAGAAAGACCGGCGATTGCAGGTCAGGGCGATTTATACATATATGCATCTTCAAAGTTTTCTGTTAAAACTTTTTATATAACCGATAAATCTATATTACAACGAGCATCGTATTTTAAAATCCAACAAAGGCGACATACTCATATTCTAGATAATTATGGTATTAAATATGTGCAATGTAATTTTTGCAATGATAGAAGCATGCCGTCGCCTTACACGCCACCTGATATTATTTATCCTGTTTTGGTGAAAAAACCACCACTGCCTAATTCAGAAGTAAAAGTAGATCCTAATTATTGGGATGAAGATGGACCGATTGAAGAGGAAGAAGAAATAGTAGAAGGACTTGGTCCAGCTTTTGCTGTTTTATAAATTTATCATATTAAATAATGATGTAAAGTTATGATTATTATTATTATTAATGAAAATCATACCGAGCGATGTAACTGAAAATCACGCAGTATTTCATCATTCTAATTTTATAACAGTGATTGATCCTAGACACACAAATGATAGTTTTCACTATACAGCATGGTGTAAAAAAGATTATAGATCTTTATTGGATTTGACCAAAGACGATATACCATACTTGGAAGATATTAGAAATAAGTTTTCCAATTATATTAAAAGTAAAAAATTTAATACACTTCTTCATTTTCCACCAACATTTTGGAGATTACATTTACATTTTGTACAATTAAATCATCAAATACCACAGGATACTCCTGAACATGAAGTATTTGATTTAAATACTGTGATTCGCAATTTAAAATTAGATAGCGATTATTATAGGAAACACGTACAAATAATAGCTAAAATTTAATTTATTAACGTAACTTACTATGTTAATAAATTAATATTCAGGTTTATGTTTTTTAAATATACAACCTTGGACACTAAGTCCTGGAACTTCGGTAAGTTTGCTTGGATTTTGGATTGAACAATTTTTCATCCAAATTTTTACTATACAAAATGATCGTTTCGGCGATATAGTAATACCGTTTATAACTTTCCCTAACTTATGATTATTAGATAGTGTTTCTCCTGCCAATACATAACTTAGCTTTTTCCAAACACTTGGTACAGTTTTATTGGAAACTTTGAATGAGAAGCATCCGCCATCTTTGTTAGCAGGATCCTCCCATGTAGGATTTATACCCTCTCGCATAAGGAATAACATGCAATTTTTAATTAACTTTTCAGGCATTACAGAATACAATGACAACATGTGTTCAACACTGGTAATATTCATTATTTTTTGGTAACTTTTAATAGTCCAATCGGTATCATGTGGTAAATGGGCCCACAGAACCCATTTATCATATAACAGGTGATGTGATTGTTTATTTTCGGGTTTTACCACTGCTGAAGAACTCATGACTGTATTTGTTGTATCCATTATAATAAACTCATGTGTCAATTTTTTAATATCTTTTTATAATTTATTCTTCAGTAGCTCCTTCATATTTTGATACGTTATCACTCTCATCGGATTTTTCATTTGATTTCTTTTCGATTATCGAACTCTCCACGATTGAATATGAATCATTCTCGATTTTAATGGCTTGGGTTGATTTCAAATTTAACATATTAACATCTTTATCAAAAATTCGGAGTTCATAATCATCTATATCATTTAATTCATAATATTGCGCAAGATACCACTCTAAAAACTTTTTATCCAAAATAATATTTTCGTTTACATAGAACCCCGTTAAATTTGAATGAATATCTATCACATTTTCTTTACCATCCTTTCCCTTTGTTACATATTCAACTTGAATAAATAGTTTTTCAGCTAAAGTACTATATATTGTGTTTTTTTCTTCAGGTGTGAATGTCCTTTTATAGTACTGATATTGACCAATTCTATTTCTAATAAACATTATCGAAGGCTTAATATTATCCTCTACATGTTTCATTATTTCATCGTTTATCTCATCTGCAATATAACTATTCCGTTGCTCATTGTTATAAAATATAAAATATTTTGTAGGAACATTTTCATCTTCTTCTTCATCATCTTCGCTATCCGAACTCTCAGGCATATATTCGTTCACAAATAATCCTAGTCTGTCCGACCATGTTATGTAAAATTTTGTCATACTCCATGACAAATTAAAAGCTTTATTTTTCGCATCAACCGGATCCGCAATATAATATAATCCAGCTGCTCCTGTTGCGCACGCTAAAGGTAAAAGAATATAATAGCACAAATCATAAAACATAATAGTTATATAATTTGTTATCATTTTAAATACTTTTATTGTTTCTTTTGTAAGGGATCGCTATCTAAATGACTTCTAGATCTAACGGCATCGCTCAAAGCAGTTTTAGTATCTGGAGATATATCAGATTCATCATATCCCGAATTAAATTTATGCGCATACTCTGCACTTTGCCCTTTTTTATTATGATGATGTTTTGTTCTTAAATATCTAGGATCATGGCGTTTGTGATGTTTATGGTGTTTATGGTGTTTATGGTGTTTATGGTGTTTGCGATGTGTAGGATGCGATGTAGTTACACGCGCCTTTCTACCTGTTATTGGATCCAAACCAAACATAAATAAAATCATTGTTACAATGACTGTCATCAAAATAAAAGGTATAAAAACAATAATCCATGAAACAATTCCTAAACCCTTATTACATAGAAAGTTAAGTAGTATTGTAAAAATTAGGGTAACCCATAATTTTATAAAAGCTATGTTGTACGTACCTTTTACAGTATCGATAACAACCTGTGTCATAGAAAATACCAAATATATTAATGCTGGGGCACAAATCTCTTGTAAAACCATCTTATATTATATTAGGAAAAAAAGACCGTTCCATTTTGCAAATGACCAATTTCATCACCGATTTCACCATCTTCACCACATTCAAATAAAATACCATCCTTTTCATTTGTACAATAATATATAACATTTTCAATTTCGATCTCCTCAACTTCTAGTTCTTCGCCATCTTCACCCTCAGATTCCTCTTCATCATCCTCTTCATCAGCTTCCTCTTCATCAGCTTCTTCCTCTTCATCAGCTTCTTCCTCCTCATCAGCTTCTTCCTCCTCATCAGCCTCTTCCTCCTCTTCCTCCTCTTCCTCTTCATCTTCTTCAGCTTCCTCCTCATCAGCTTCTTCCTCTTCAGCCTCTTCATCTTCTTCAGCTTCTTCCTCCTCATCAGCATCTTCCTCTTCGGCCTCTTCCTCTTCATCAGCATCTTCCTCATCAGCATCTTCCTCTTCATCATCTTCATCAGCTTCTTCCTCTTCATCAGCATCTTCCTCTTCAGCCTCTTCATCTTCTTCAGCTTCTTTAGTTATAATTTCAACCACACCTTCTTCATCGCGTGCTAGCTCTGCGGGACCCTTGTTCGAATCTTTTTTCTCGCTCCATGTACCAAGTAATGTACCCTGTACTGGCGTATGTAGCCATTTTTTTTCAGGATTTTCATCATTATCATCCGCAGAATCGCTATCACTAGTATCTGTATCTGATTGATTTGCCATATAATCCATATATAATCCTCCGCTATATTGCGTGGATTCAAGACTTTTATTCTGAACTTGTGTAGTTACTAAAGCATCGATTTCAGAATAACTAACAGGTACCTCGCCTACATTTATTTCCTCTGTTTGTAGCATAATATGCTTTTTATTATTTTTCATTTCCTTTATTTTATCTTTTAACTGAATGTTTTCAGCGGTTACCTTCGCGAGCCTATCCTCTAGGTCTTTAATAATAGGCAATTCTTTGAGTATTTCAACTGTAGACACCATTGTTTTATTATTTTCCTCGAAACGATCAACGAAATTATTTAGATGTGAAGTAATTACTTCACTTACTTCGCTCATCATTTTGCTAACTTCTGTTTCTCTAACTTTAGATCCTTCCATATTTATTTAATAATATACAGAATCGTTTAATACGATTTAAAATAATTTTTAATTATATTATAAATGGATAACAGTGGAAATTCAGATATATCTAATAATATAGTACAAGACATATCTAAAAATGTTTGGACCGAACAACATTATAAAATTATCAAACATGTTTGTTCTCAAACAAATTTAAGTGAGACAGAAGCAATGCACGGACTAACATATCATAAAGGAGATTATAAAAAGGTTATAGAAATAGCAACAATACGACATTTGATTGGTATTGTAATGAGACAAACCACATATACTTTTGAAGAAGCTTTTACTAAATTAAGAGAACACAAAGGCGAACCAGTGAATGTTATCAAAGAATTTATGGGCACATTAGACAATAAAAAAAAGACGGTTGAAGCAACAACAACCAACCAAAAGGTTTTTTCGGAAATCAGAAATTTCATGGATGATGTAAATAAATCATACGATAACCGAAAAAAAAGAACCGAACAAATAAAAAATATCCAAGAAGCATATAATAAAAAGATGGGAATACAGTAATAACAATACTTCCTAGGTATTGATATTACTACATGTTAAAATTGGAATTCAAAATACTCTTTTTCGAATTCTTAGGAAGTTTCCTATGCAATCTAAGTTGTTGCTTTCCTGAGCTCTTTTCTGTTAACAAATTAGAATAAATTGTGGGACTATCATTATTTTCTTCATATAGTTCCGGCAAAATTTTTGTTAATGGTTTTTCAACTACTAGCAATAGTTGCTGATTATTAAGAAGTTTCCTATATTCTTGAATAGTTAATGTACCATAGTATTTATCTAATATATAATGTGGATCCGGTGCTGGTTTAATATTATTTTCATAATTATAAATATCCGAATAAACGTTATTCAACAAAGCATATCTTTCCCATAATGTAGATGTATCAAGGGGTTCTTTTTTGAGATATGCAACGGCGCATTCAGGACTACAAAAACAACCATATACTTCAATATTACCATTTCTTTCCTGTTTTGGTATATAAATTGGCGGATTATCAAAAGGATATGTGCACCAAAAACAGTTGGATCTTTTATCAGATACATCATTATTATGCAATTTTATTTTGAGCTGGCGAATTTTTTCCCACACATCTTTTTTCTCAATCTTTTGCTCTTCTGTCATATTAATTTCGTTATAACTAACATTAGTTGTTTGATTATTAATATTCAAAAATTCAGGATCGGTGTCGTTGTTGTCATTTTTATTTTTATTTAAATCTTGCGTTGAACATTTCAAATGTAAAATAACATTTGTTTTTTTAATAATTTGATTCTTATTCATGTCAGCAAAATTTTTAATAATTTTACCTCCTTTTGGCTTTCTTCCTCTCTTTTTAGGTGGCGGTTTATCCACCTTTTTAGTATTTTTGGGTTTTCTACCACGTTTTTTACCGCCTTTTTTAGCATCTGTCATTTTGTATAGTAGTTTTATGGTATTTAATTTAAATACTTTTTTTAATCATTTTATGGAATAAAATTGAAAGTGATTTATTATATAATAAGTATATCATTATATAATAATTATGTCATATATTGACACAACAGCTTATAAAGCTTTTAGAATAGTTTTATTGCATTTTATCGGTCCTTGTATCAAGGCTGGAGAGAAAAAGAAAGCCAATATGATAAAAATTTGGTGGCGAAGGATTAATGGGTATCATAATTATAAATTGTACAAACCTCGTAGATTAACAATATCACCACCTCCGGGACTATGGAGACAAAGTAACGGTTGTATGAATAGTCGATGTGTGCACGGTAAATATATTTGCAATGGTATTCCAAAAAGATGGGCTCGTAAAAACACTCTAGGTAAAATTAAAACGCGACATATTCAAAAATTTATTAGAGATAGTATATTATACTCTCCAAGTAATATAAATATGGAGTTAGAAACCCGGTTCTCAGAAGAAGACCTACTTGAACACGGTAAATATTGGATTGGACCCCTTTGCGCGTGTGATAATAAACCGGCTAGAATTATAATGGATTACAAAACAAGATATAATAACATGGAGTCTATTTATAGAGAACTTGCCTCCGATAATTTAACATATCGTACACGTAGTATTGTTTCAAAGTTTGTTAGGGATAGATTTCGACCCAATTTAAATTGAATGACACATTCTACAAACTGGAATATGATTATCACTTCCAATAACCTTTTGTTCAGTTTCTTGCGTTATGCGTTTAGTAAATGATGCAGGGGCTTTACATATAGTACATATAGCGTGTAGTTTTTCAACATCATCGCATATAGGTATTAAATCTAAAATTTGACCAAATTTTTTCATTTGATAATCTCCATCTAAACCACATACATATACTTTTTTATTATGCTCATTAACTAGTAATTTCACCACCTCAAATAAATCTGAAAAGAACTGACCTTCATTAATGATAAAAGCTTCGGTTTGTTTTAAAAGATTAGGATCATTTTCAAATACATCATATATTTTTCGAACCGATAAACATTCAATCATTTTACGATCGTGCGTGGATAATTTATTATCGTGATATCGTTTATCTTCGATATAATTAATAACACACGTTGAGATTCCAGCTGCTTTATTTTTATTATATATTGATATCAACTTTGAGGTTTTGCCGGCATACATGCACCCTAAATATACAGCTAAATATCCAGAATTATTCATTTTAGTTAAATTACCATTAATATCTGTCATTTATATATTTTCAATTTATATTTTTATATAAAAGTAAAATACAATTAATATCTAAATGGAGCATATACCTTGGGTTGAAAAATATAGACCAACAGAATTTAATAATATTGTACTTGACGCAACAAACAAAAAAATACTTACAAATGTAATAGAAAAACAATATTTTCCGAATCTGTTATTTTATGGTCCTCCAGGAACAGGGAAGACTACCACTATTATTAATTTAATTAAGTTGTATCAAACCAGATACTCCAGTACTAGAAAAGGATTCATGATACATTTAAATGCTAGTGATGACAGAGGAATTGATATTATTAGGAACCAAATAAGTCAATTTGTAAAAACCAAATCATTATTTGGAACTGGAATGAAATTTGTTATTCTTGATGAAGTTGATTATATGACCAAAAATGCTCAACAAGCTTTAAGATCACTTATACAGCAATATTCAACAAATGTACGTTTTTGTTTGATATGTAATTATATTAGTAGGATAGATACGGCTTTACAGAATGAGTTTGTTAGACTACGATTTTGTCAATTGCCAAAGGAAAAAATATTCATTTTTTTAAACCAAATTCAAAAAAAAGAATCTTTAAATATCGATAAAGAAACCTTAATAGCAATACAATATATGTTTAAATCAGATATTAGAAGTATGATAAATTTTTTACAGTCTAATCACACTCCAAATGCAAATTTATTAAAAGAAAATATAATTACTGATGCTACTTGGGAGGAGATGATAGCTATATTACAAGCTGGTGATTGTAAAGAGGTAACATTATTTATTAAAAAAAGAAGTGCGTTTTACAATATAGAAATAAATGCATTTCTAACAAAATTTATATATTATTTGACTTCAAATAAAGAATATGTATTACAAGACGAGTGGATTAAATTTTTTAAATATATAACACATCATGGTATGGTAAATAATAATTATCTACTTAATTATTCCGTGAAACGGTTAGTAGTTTTATATAAATTATTATAGTATTGTTTCATTCTAAATTCGAGTTTACCAATAAATAAATTTGGAGAGGGGTGAGCGGGATTAAAGGAATTTCTTTTTAGACAATATTCTTCCAGAATATCTTCTAAAACTTGAGATTTCTTCTCCTTTTTACGCTTTTGCATCTTGGCGATAGTGTTGCGTTTTATAGTTTCCATTTTAATAATCATTAGAAAATAAATTGAATAAAAGAACAACTTAAAGAATGAGAAGCAAACAATATTAATGTTAGCTGTAGACGATGCCTGGGAGAATTTTATTAATAATACATCCCCAAATAATATTATAAACCAAGAAGAAAAGGAGGAAACTGAAAAACTTAATGAAGTTGATATTCCTAAATGTAGTGATATTTATATATCTACTCAAACAAAAATTGCGTATTTAAATAAACCAATAAATTTAAATGAGGTATTTTGGAAAATCCCTGTGATACCTTACCAAAATGAAAATATAGGAACAGTTAAAAAACAAATGAAGGTTAATTGTGTTACTAAAGAAGAAGTAATAAAATTAGAAAAACAATTGGAAGAAACAAATGGTGTTTTAATTGTCGATATAATATCACAGATAGATAATCCTAATGCTAGAAAAGTGAAATTTAAAGATGTTAGAAAAATTAATGTAGGATTGTGTAAAAAAGATCTTACAAGTTATAGAACAAAGCGAAAAGGGGCGTTTTATAATTGTTTTGTTCTTATCATTCGTTTGAAAAATGGCGATAAATACAAAGAAAGTCATGTTAAAATATTCAATACTGGTAAATTGGAGATTCCCGGAATACAATCCAGCGATTATTTATATACAGTATTAGATGCTTTGGTAGAGATACTACAGCCTCATTGTGAAGAAACCTTGGAATGGAAGAAGGATGATATAGATACGGTTTTAATAAATTCAAACTTTACGTGTAATTATTATATAGATCGAGACATACTAGCACATAGATTAAAATACAATTATAATATTCATGTGGTATATGATCCTTGTTCTTATCCAGGTATTCAATGTAAATTTTATTATAATGAAGATAACAAGCTGCAAGATGGTGTTTGTCACTGCGAAAAAAAATGTGATAAAAAAGGGAAAGGTAAAGGAGACAATCAATGTTTGGAAATCTCTTTTATGATCTTTCGTACTGGAAGCGTTTTAATTGTAGGGCATTGTGATGAACCAATTCTATATAAAATTTACGACTTCCTGAAAGTAATTTTAAATAAGGAGTATCAACACGTTATGATAGATTCACCTAATAAAAAAGTTAAACCTAAAGTTAAAAAGATATGGAAAAAATGGATTTTAATCAAATCTTAATATTATGAAAATATCCAATTAATAAATCTTAAAGATGTAAAATTTTTGATATAATTACTACATTCGCTTCTATAAAGTTTTTCCTGTAAGATATCAATTGTTATAACCTTTTTCTTGAGTTTTTTAACAAATGACTCGCATATGCTGCAATATTTTATATTTTCTATTTGTGGATCTTTTATCGCGTATATAAAATAAAGAACTAAAACTGTATTTTCTAGATTATCTTTGCGTGACTTATTTTTATTATAGATTTTATCTATAATTTTAGTGGATCGTTTAATACAAAAATGAATTATAGATTCCTTTTTATCTCGAAATTCAGTTTCTTTTGAAATCATTGTTAAAATTATTTCATGAAATATATCAATAATATTGGTAATTACTTTCATATATAATCTATCGACATCCGTCATCTCAAACTTTTTTCTATAATCATTGTCAATTTCAAAAATAGTCTTTTTATATACAAATAATGTTGCATCTTTTGAATTTAACTGTAAATAGGTATGATTATCATCTCCAATCTGTCCAATAAATTCAACATAGTAACAAAATGCCTTTTTACAATGATATATGGTTAAATCCAAATTGCGAGTATACATATATATCATTTTAAAACAGTGCTTTATAGTTTCTAACCCTCTTTGTAAAACAAACATGAAATATTTTTCATTTTGCACTATTATATTTTCTACAGTACATAATAAGAATTCAGATATCAATATTGCATATTTATCCTTGACATCTTTGATATTTTCTTTGTTAAAAGAAGAATGAAAATTCTTGATATTTGCGATATTATAAACGCCGTCCATTATTTTATTATAATACTACTTTATTTTTAAGCAAATAAGTATTTAAAGATTTTAAACACTTTTGTACTATAAGAATGGCAGAAGAAACGGCTCAACGAACCGAAGAGGCTAATTATAGACTTCCAGGAGATACTACATTAAAACATGTTGCGAAACTTGGCATTGTTGAAGATAAACCTATTATGATGGACTACTGGGCTGCATCGTGCGATAAAAAAGTACTTATTGGTGTTAGAGAAGGAGGTGAAAAGCTTCTTGTTAAAAGTGAAGACGAGTATACTAGTCCTGTTAGCAAAATTTACAAAGTTGATCGTGAGTATATCATTATCACTGAGAATTCCATTTATCTCGTGTCCGCTGAAATTGATACTAAGCGTATTTCATAAGTATAATATATATATTTTAAATATATATTATGTCGGTTCGTTCATTACACCATGATTCGTGGAAAAATTGGGCAAAAACGAAAGGCCCTACTCCACGGGAAATAAAGTTTAAATTTGAAAAAAAGCAAATTGTTGACACTGCTATTAGACCTACGCTAATATTGATAGCTTGTGGACAAAAAAAATTAACTTTAGACAAATTTATCCAAGGTTTAAAAGAAGGATTGAAGAAAAATAACAGAGTTAAAATAAAAGTTGAATCACATTCCAACAAAGATGTAAGTAAAGAATTTTTATTACTTATTGAAAAAAATAAAGAAAAAGCACTAATTATAGCAACCAATTTACAAAACAAATTATGGAACAAAAAACATTCAAGAAATATTGTAAATTATCATGTTTTATACGAAGCGTTTCTTATTTCTAAAATTCCACAAACATTATTTAATGTTCGTAGACCGTATTTAAGTTTAACTAGAGCTAATAGCAGGGCTGATTCATATGAAACGGCTTGTGACGATGAGTATGCCAATGATACCAATGATGATCAGGATTTTTCATTTGAACGCTCTAGAGCAAGATCTAGAGCTACAAAACAAAATTTCTCACGCAGGTCGTCCGCTAGCAGTGTTTTTAATAATCAACCTAGAAGAAGAAAGGGGCAAAATGTGGCAACTCCTTTTAGAACACCACCTCCGCCTGAAGATTGTCAAAGCAGTCACCAAGCTAAAAGATATTCAACTCTTAAACCTTTTTCGCCAGATGGTTCCATTTATTTTACAGAAAAAAAGGTAACGTATAAAGATGTATATGATGAATTAAATGAAATTTATCACTGTAAAAATGAATATTTTTCATCCGCTATGGATATTCTGGCAAGTTACGTCAAAGGTCAAAAGATTATTTATATGGAAGCAGAAAGCTATTGTCAAACAAGACTTAATATGTTGATGTTTCCATCAATATTTTGCTCCGCAACCGCTTCTGTGTGCGCAGCTGCATTTGAAAATCAAGTATGGGGCGCTACAACATTATCAACTATTAATGCTGGAATTTCATTTTTATTATCAATAGTTAGTTACTTGAAATTAGATGCACAAAGCGAAGGTCATAAAACATCAGCACATCAATATGATAAACTCCAATCTATTTGCGAATTTAAATCAGGAGATTTACTTTTATTTACAGATATGTCAAAATTTAAAGAAGGCGAGGGTTGTGAGGAGCCTGATTTTTTCAAAAAATTAAAAACAACAGTTGTGCAACTAGAAACTAAAATTAAAGAAATTAAAGAAACAAATCAATTTATAGTTCCGAGACTCATACGTCATAGA
>Ga0115008_10003261_pt1 | contig 13429 bp, 8 predicted proteins | sample FraStrMetagenome_FD_87164 | JGI IMG/M metagenome (GOLD analysis project Ga0115008, IMG submission 87164) | Marine eukaryotic phytoplankton communities from Arctic Ocean - Fram Strait ARC3M Metagenome | ecosystem: Environmental > Aquatic > Marine > Oceanic | place: Fram Strait | collected 2012-06-18
CACATTAAGTATCGTCCCCGCGCCTTTAGCGGCGGATTCAGTGGCGGCACCATAGACAGCATGATGGCGATGATGGAAAGCGCGCAAAAAGACGCCTCTATCGTCAAAACCATGGCCAACCCTTACTGCCTGAATGACAAGATGAAGGGCCTAGATGGACCAGACCGCATGAGCGCCTACTTCGATGAAGACTTCGACGCCTGGGTTGGACCCTTTGTTATGGCTGCCGTTAACACACGCGTGGTGCGGCGCAGCAACGAATTATTGAACGGCGCCTATGGCACAGATTTCCGCTACGACGAAGGCACCGTCATCAGTAAAGGTGCTAAAGGTTTCTTGGGCGCAAACGCGGTAGGCGCAGGCACCATGGCTTTTGCGGGCTTGGCAGCGTTGCCCATCACTCGTCCGTTACTGAAAAAATTCCTGCCCAAGCCCGGCGAAGGCCCCACACCAGAGGCCATTGAAAACGGCCACTACCACATTGAATTGCGCGGCATACACCCCACCGACCCCAGCAAGAATATGACCGCTCACGTTAGGGGCGACAAAGATCCGGGTTATGGTTCAACGTCCAAGATGATTGTTGAGAGTGCATTAGCCTTGGCTCAAGACGACTTACCGGTTAAAGGTGGCTTCTGGACACCGGCAAGTGCAATGGGGGATGCATTACTTAGCAGACTACCCGCAAGCGCGGGCGTGACCTTTGAGATAGAGTAACTTGGTTAGGTAACCTGTTCTCTAGTCTTGGGTCTCTAGTCTTGGGTCTCTAGTCTTGGGTCTCTAGTCTTGGTTATCGGACCAGGTTACACCTTTGCCTAGAGGGTAGCTCTTTCGAAATCAGGCGGGAAATCAGGCGTGAAACCGGCAGTGAAACCGGGAGTGGAACCAGGATCAGAAGCAAAAATAGGACAGGACAAGACTAAACAAAAAGCAAAAAAAAGCCCGGCAATGCCGGGCTTTTTCTTCTTAGCTGAAACTAGCTGAAACTAGCCGAAACTAACTGAATCTAGCTAACCGATCCAATCTTGGACTAACTAACCCAACTCTTCTGTTTCCTCTATACGATAATTAAAATCGTACTGAGAAACCGGCAGCTTGCGCACTCGTGTGCCCGTTGCTTGGTAAATAGCGTTAGCCAACGCAGGCGCTATACCAGGTGTACCCGGCTCCCCTGCACCACCAATCGCCTCACCACTGTTGATGATATAAGTTTCAATTACTGGCGAGTCTGCCATTCGGGTCACAGGATAGTCGTGAAACGCAGTCTGTTGAACCGCGCCATTGACTACGCTGACCTCACCGTACATGGCGGCGCTTAAGCCGTAGATAATCCCAGATTCCATCTGCGCGGCAACACCGTCAGGAGAAACCGCAAAGCCAGCGTCTATGGCACAAACCACGCGATCTACACCAATCTTGCCCTCTGTCACTGTGACGTCCACCACTTGAGCCACCAAGCTGCCAAAAGATTCCTGCAAAGAAATGCCTCTGCCCTTACCTTGTGCTATCGGCTCACCCCAACCCGCTTTCTCTGCGGCAAGGTCAAGGACCTTCAAGTGTCTGGGCTTATCCTTCAACAACTTACGACGCAATTGATAAGGGTCTTCGCCAGCCGCCTCGGCAACTTCGTCAAAGAACGCTTCAGTAAAGAACCCGTGCTGGGAATGGTCCACACTACGCCATGGCCCAAAGGGTAAATGGGTAGGACTGTCAGTATGGTGAATATGTTGAGCCGTAATTGCATAAGGAATAACCGGCGCTTCTGCTGGCTCATGTTTTTCGTGGTACACATTGTCCCATGCCAAAACTTGCCCATCAGCGGCTACCGCTGCGCGGAACTTTGAACTCACACCAGGACGATAAATATCGTGCTGCATATCTTCCGCACGAGACCAGATCAACTTAACCGGCGTACCCACTTCTCTGGCGATCATTGCCGCCTGTATTGCAGAATCTGCAGAGGAGCGACGACCAAAACCTCCCCCCATAAAGTGTTGGTGAATGGTGACATTTTCAGGATCTAGCTCTAATGCGGTTGCCACCTCGTAACGAAACCCCAGTGGATTCTGCGCGCCCACCCATACTTCGCACAGCTCGCCATTAACACTGGCGGTTGCGTTCATGGGTTCCATACAAGCGTGGGCCAAAAATGGCACCTCGTAGGTAGCTTCCAATACACGATCAGCGCTGGCAAACGCAACGGTAAAATCACCTAACTCTACATCTGCTGTACTGGTGCCATCAGCGGCGGCAGTGGTAATGTCATTGGTGAATTGCTCGCGCATTGACTGCGTACTCACCCCATCGTTGCTCGTCTTCGTCCACTTAACCTCAACGTCTCTCAGTGCCTGCTCTGCCACCCAATAACCATTGGCAACAACAGCAACGGCATCACCCAAGTTAACCACTTGAGTAACGCCTGTGCGCTGGCTGGCTTTACTTGAATCTATGGATGCCACTGCGCTACCAAAAACGGGTGCAGCTTTGATGGCCGCATATTGCATGCCGGGTACTTGAGCATCAATACCGAACGCTGCACTGCCATCTACCTTAGAGGGAATATCGTGGCGTTCAACGTGCTTACCCATAATTTTGAAATCAGCAATGTCTTTCAGCTTAGGCGTTGGCGAAGGACTGAACAATGCAGCACTTGATGCCAATTCAGCATAGGTGGCCGTACGGCCAGAGGCGAGGTGCGAGATAACACTCTCGCTTGCACTTAACTCACTTTCCGCAACCTGCCACTTACCCGCAGCAGCTTTGATCAACATTTCTCGAGCCGCTGCGCCCGCAACACGCATACCGTGTACACCCGTGGTCCGCACACTGGCGCTACCACCAGTGATCTGCAAACGCATGGCTTTAGCAACCTGGAAAAACGCACCATCAACGGTAGGTACCAGCGCTTCAGGCACCGCAGCGTCACCTAAAATAAAGCCCTTGCCCAATGCCCAGTTAGCATAGTCGTCAGAAGCCGGCGCTTCTTCAAAGCCAACATCGGACCACTTGGCGTCCATCTCGTCAGCCAGCATTTGCGCCAACGCAGTTTGCGCGCCCTGGCCCATTTCACTGTGCGGGACAATGGCGGTAATTTCGCCTGCCTCGTTAATTTTCACCCAGATATTGAGCAACTCATCGCCGTCTGTGGTGACAGCAGAAATCACATCGCCACGGCGGTCGCCCTGACGCAACGCAACACCAATGACCAAACCACCACCAGCCACCACACCACTGGCGATAAAACCGCGTCTACTCCACTTACCCAATTTAGACATTTGATGCCTCCTGTGGCGCGTTTGCTTTTGGATCAAAAACGCCTACAACGCTTTCACCTGCAGCGCGCTTAATGGCTTTGCGAATACGACCGTACATACCACAGCGGCAGATATTGCCGGACATCGCAGCGTTTATTGCAGCGTCATCGGGGTTGGCATTTTGTTCGAGTAAGGCAACCGCTGACATAATTTGCCCAGACTGGCAGTAACCACACTGTGGCACTTGCTCGGCAACCCAAGCCTCTTGAACGGGGTGCATTACACCTTCGGCTGACGCAAGGCCTTCAATAGTTGTCACCGCTGAGCCTTGGGCTGCAGCTAAAGGGGTAACGCAAGAGCGAATGGCTTGGCCGTTAAGATGCACAGTGCAGGCACCGCACTGAGCCACACCGCAACCAAACTTGGTGCCGGTTAACTGTAGGTTTTCTCTTATTGCCCAAAGCAATGGCGTGTTTGGATCAATGTCCAAAGACTGCTCTGCACCATTAAGCGTAAATGTGATCATAGAAGTTCCTTAAAATGCCCATTTAGGTGAAGAATTCAGCGGGCCGATGGCGCGAGATATTAACATCCCAGGCGCTTAAATACAGTGCGCGCCCCTATTAGGTGAACACAAGATTGCTCGGTGGGAGAGCTTGGTTAAATGCCTGCTGAGTTTCCGACCGAGTTTTTGATCGAAGTTCTGGGTAGACGCCTAATCAAGATTCCTAATCAAACCCCCTAATTAAGCGCCATGCTAGGGTCTACGACCCGCGTCTTTACCAAGTATCAACATTAGGTCGTTTTTTGCCTTTGCGCCCTTCAATTGGCGGCACAGATTGCAAACCTCGGCTGATCCAATTACGGGTTTCAGCAGGATCAATGACGTCGTCCAATTCAAAGTGCGAGGCCATATTCACCGCCTTGCCGCGCTTGTACATGTCCGCCACCATGCCCTCGTACTTCTCGGCTCGCTCAACAGGGTCTTCTATCGCCTGCAATTCCTTGCGGTAACCCAGTTTCACCGCGCCTTCTAAGCCCATGCCACCGAACTCACCCGTGGGCCAAGTCACCGTAAAGAGTGTGGCCTTGAAGCTGCCACCGGCCATTGCTTGAGCGCCTAGGCCATAGCCTTTGCGCGTGACAATAGTCATCAACGGCACATCAATGTTGGCGCTGGTGACAAACATACGGGCTGCGTGTCGTACCACCGCAGTTTTTTCAATTTCCGGTCCCACCATGATGCCGGGGCAATCACATAGGGAGAGAATGGGAATGTCGAAGGCATCGCAAAGCTGCATAAAGCGCGTGCCCTTATCGGCACCCGGCGCATCAATAGCACCTGATAAATGCGCAGGGTTATTGGCAATAACGCCCATAGGACGACCTTCCACACGAATAAACGAAGTAATAATGCCAATGCCCCAGTGCTCACGCAGTTCAAGCACCGAGTCAACATCAGCAATGCCTTTGATCACTTCGCGCATGTCGTAATAGCGCAGACGATTCTCTGGCACCATAAAGCGCAATGCTCGAGGGTCTGGCGACTCCCACTGATCTACCGGCCCTTGGAAGTAGGAAAGATATTTCTTCGCAGCAGCAACGGCTTCCGCTTCATCGGCTACGGCAATATCCACAACGCCGTTTTCTATCTGCACGTCCACTGGCCCAACTTCGTCAGGCGTAAACACCCCTAGGCCACCGCCTTCAATCATTGCTGGTCCGCCAATGCCAATGTTAGAACCTTCGGTGGCAATGATCACGTCGCAGCAACCTAACAATACGGCATTACCTGCGAAGCAACGGCCTGTAGTGATGCCAACAACCGGCACCAACCCTGAGAGCCGGGCAAAATAAGTGAAGGCTAAACAATCTAGTCCAGCCACACCGGAACCGTCGGTGTCGCCAGGACGACCACCGCCACCCTCAGCAAACAGCACAGTGGGTAAGCGATACTTTTCAGCTATTTCAAACAGCCGATCTTTTTTGTGATGGTTCTTCATGCCCTGAGTACCAGCGAGCACCATGTAGTCGTAAGACATAATCAAGGCGCGGCTGCGCTTTTCGTCAAACAATTGACCGTTGATTTGACCCAAACCCGCCACCATGCCGTCGCCGGTAGTATTTTTAATCAGGTCTTCAATTGAACGGCGACGACGCTGACCCGCAATGACCACCGAGCCATACTCAATAAATGTGCCTTCATCACACAGGTCTGCAACATTTTCCCGGGCAGTACGCCGTCCAGTTTTGTAACGCTTGGCCACGGCTTCGGGGCGATTCTCATCTAAACCCGCGCCCTTGCGGTCAAAGACCTCTTGCAGGTCAGGGCGGATATAATCTAAATCAATCTCGGCCTTAGCACCCTCTTCAGCCACTGCCACATCCATAGATTGCAGATAAACCAATGGGTGCCCTTGGAAAATAGTATCGCCAGCGGACACACCCAGACTTTGCACAACGCCACTGATGTCGGCGCGCACTTCGTGCTCCATCTTCATGGCTTCCATAATCAGCACCAGCTTGCCAACGTAGACCTCATCGCCCGGCTCAATATCAAAGCTGACAACCGTGCCCTGCATAGGCGCAATGATGGCCTCAGTACCCGCAGGTAAATCTGCATTCACAAGGTCCAGAATCTGGGGTCCGCCACCCATACCTGGCACACCAGACTTGCCATGTTCTAGAACAGCCAGCGGATCATTCAGGTTCACTTGAGCGCCGGCTAAAGACGACGACGTATCCTCAACAGGTTGCGTGGATGCCGCCACCAAACTGGCCATGTGCTCGTCTAAGTAGCGTGTGGTCACCGCGTTATTGGCAAAGTCTGGAGACGCAATAAGGGCGGCAAGAAAATCAATATTGCAGCTCACGCCCTCCACAACAAAATCTTTTAAACCACGTTGGGCGCGCTTAATGGCGTCGGCATAATTTTTTGAAGGGCTGTAGCAAATCACCTTGGCGAGCAAGGAGTCGTAATTGGGGTTGGTGGTATAACCCGCGTAGCCGTAGGTGTCCGTGCGCAACCCAGGACCGGTAGGCACTTCAAATTTGGACAAGCGCCCGCCCGCAGGCATCACGTCGCCTTCAGCGGTCATGGTTTCCATGTTCACCCGCAGTTGAATGGCATAACCACGCGGGTTAGGCACGTCAGCTTGCTGCAAACCCAAATCATTCAGGCTGGCACCGCCAGCCACTTCAATCTGCGCGCGCACAAGGTCAATACCCGTAACCTCTTCAGTGACCGTATGCTCCACCTGCAAACGCGCATTGGCTTCAATAAAGAAAAATTCGTTGGCATTGGTGTCCAACAAAAACTCAATAGTGCCTAAGCCTGCATAGTTAATCTCTTGACCAAGGCGCACTGCGGCCGCGCACATGGCATCGCGTATGGCCGGGTCTAATGTAGGACTAGGGGCAATTTCCACCAGCTTTTGGTGACGCCGTTGCAGACTGCATTCGCGCTCCCAGATATGACTGACCGCACCAGAGCCGTCACCGATAATTTGCACTTCAATGTGTCGGGGGCTGGCCACCAACTGCTCTGCATACAAACCATCATTACCAAAAGCGGCCAAAGCCTCACTCTGACAACGCGTGAATGCGTCTACCAACTCGTCTGCACTGCGCACAATGCGCATACCTCTGCCCCCACCACCGGCAATGGCCTTAAGCAAAATACCGCTGTCAGCGTGAGCGGCAAAAAACGCCTGTGCTTGCTCTATGGAAATGGCCTCAGACAAACCGGCAACAACGGGCACGTCACAGGCTTGAGCCAATGCCCGCGCTTTGGCCTTATCACCAAAGGCGTCCAGTGCGGCAACACTGGGGCCAATAAAGGTCATGTTAGCGGCTTCAACCGCTGCGGCAAAATTGGCGTTCTCGCTGAGAAAACCGTAACCAGGGTGCACGCCATCACAGCCAGCGTCTTTGGCCAGTTGCACAATTTGCGCAATGTCTAAGTAGGCAGAAGCACCACCCCCGTCCAGAAGAACAGCCTCGTCAGCTAGGCGCACATGCAACGACTGAGCGTCGTCCTCTGGATAAATAGCAACTGCGGTGAGCCCCAATTCTTGGGCAGCACGGGTGATGCGAATGGCTATTTCACCACGGTTAGCGATAAGTAATTTATTCAAATTAGACACTGAATTCCCCAAATTTTATTGTTTTTGGGATTCACACAATGGCATTGGACAGCTTAATCTTGGGCCTGATTCACTATAAAATCAGACGTAAAAGCTGTCATTAGCGCAGCGATTGAATCTCCCTCTTGAGCAAGATTCTGTCTTTATGGGGGTAGAAATACAAGGGAAGGCCTAGGCCGTGGCCGTCTGGGCTATTTCGCTGTGAGGCGGTTGGAAAAAGATTAAGAGAAGGCAGTAATAGCACCCGCCATAACGGGTCAGACTTTCTTAACGAACTTAGACTTAAGCTTCATGGCACCCACCCCGTCAATTCTGCAATCAATGTCGTGGTCGCCATCGACCAACCGAATGTTCTTCACCTTTGTGCCCACTTTCACCACTAGGGATGAGCCTTTCACTTTAAGATCTTTGATCACACTAATAGTATCGCCGTTCTGGAGCAGATTACCGTACGCATCTTTTACGCCAGCCTCCATCTCGCTCTCAGTATCGGTTGCACTCCATTCATGGGCGCATTCTGGACAAACTAAAAACTCGCCATCTGGATACGTCAGTGCGGAACTACATTCTGGGCAATTGGGTAAATCAGCCATAACGGCCTCTATTGAAGGAGAGAGGAAACAATCTAACACAATAATTGCGTCGCCCACCTGCAATGAATTTACCGCAAAGGTGTTGCGAACAAGCCCACTCAACTTATGCCGAATCTAACGCCTGATTAAGAAGTTATATCTATAGGGATGTTTAGCCAAGTTTCGTGGCTATGCGAGTAGACAGTAAGAAAGAAAAAGGCGAGGGTTTTGCCAAGTAACCAACAGTCAAGCGCGCTCGCGTGAAGCCTCAAAGCATGACGTCAAACAAGCCATAGCCCCTTCCCTTCCAGCCCCAAAGAGAAGCTAGGCAATATGACAGTGCATGGGCTTAAAACTCTAGCCGCAGCGCTGAAAGTTGTTGCAGTTCTATCGTTAAAAATCTCCCCGCCGTTTAGTTTCTCTAACCGGATGCCGTCTGGCGCGAAAAACGCTCCAACTGTCTGAATTTTGGCGAGCGCAAACTGATTCCATAGTTCTCTGTTCGTGTAAAGGACTACATAAATCGCGGGGATTGTTGAAATGCATGCGCAATTTTTTTGGACGAAATCGCATGGCCCATGAATTATGTCCAATAAAACCGGGGGCTTGGAACCGCTTTATTGCATCAAACAAAGCAGCTAAACGCGCTTGCGCAATATACAAATGTTACACGTCAACCCCACTTTGAAGTATCAACCAAAGTATGGACATCACAGATGAATAGGCTTACCCAAAAAGAAAGGGTCGTATCATTAGCGATGGACCTTCTTATACTTGTAATTATATGTGCCTTAGCATTTGGTAACCTTTATCCACCTGTTGGGGATAGTGGTTTTTGGTTTTATACAGCGTTATTAAGCGTTCTTGTTGGTTCAAAGATCGTCACACCATTTTACGTTAAGCCTATTGATGCAATTTCATATGCGGTTCCTGCATTTGTATCATTAATGCTTGTAAATAACTGGGGGGCATGGCCTGTAGAAACAAAATATTCTTTTGGCGTGGTTTCTGCTTTGTCTGCAACAGTTCTTGTCGGTGCTTTACTAGCCATTATTTTGAATAATTGGAGAAATGAAAAATTACAAGAAATATCAAACATCATACGAATATTCCTTGAGGTCTTTGCAAGGCCACAAGTTATCTATACTCCGATAATAATTTTTGCAATGTATGCCTACCACATAGGGAAACCCAACGAACTGATATTAATATCAATTGCATTAATACTTACTGTCGCCATGTCGGCAGGTGACGCAGTAGTTAAAACATTCAACAGAATTCGGAAAACAACCAAAATTGGACCGCGTGTATCTAACTTTGCAGAAATTGCTGCTTATCAGCAGCCAAATATTATTCTGCTTCGCCAAGTCAAAGACAACGATTTGCCGCTAAAAAAGATCGTTTACATCAAAGATAGATATTCCAACTCAAAATTGGCACTTACGCTTGATTTGGTTGGCCGAGACAATGGTGTTTTAATTCGGGCAGTTGAAATTGCAAACCTTTCATCTAGCCGGTGCAAGGAGCTTAAATCAATTGTTTCAAATGATTCGGCCGTTCTAATCGATGACAACTACCTCCAAGAAATTTGTACTTCAGAAAATATAGACTTAGCTCAAAAAGATAATGTTATCGGAATTGTTGCGCCTGACTCTTCAATAGAAAGAATATTTTTTGAAGTTGTTGATAACACGGACATTGAAGAGGGCCGGCTTGTTACGGTCAACGTTCAAAATCAAAAGGTTCTATATCAAATAGTTGGAGGCTTAACCAAGGAAGAGGTCGTTCATCAAAAAAACACTTATGGTTATTTGCGTGCTCAAGCTCAACAGGTGGGAATTTGGAACGAAGAGCGTAGAAAGTTTACTCAATTTAGTTGGCTGCCTAACATTAATGAACCAGTATATCTTGAAGCTCAAGAAAACTATGTTATTGAACCCGACACTATAGGCCACTTTCCGAATAGTAACTACGAAGTAAAAATTGGAAACATCAATCATCTAGTAACCCATAACACAGCGATCCTTGGAATTCTCGGTGTAGGTAAGTCTATGTTCGCCATAGAGTTGCTAGAAAGAATGATGTCAGAAGGAATAAAAGTCGTATGTCTCGATCTAACAGATCAATACTCAACAGAATTATCTGACTACTATAATGCTCCTTATGAGAAGGCATGTCTTACTAGATTAAAAGCAGCTACCGAGCAGGATCGGCATGCATGGCAGGAAAAACCGGAGCAAGGTGGTAGTTTACCTAATCTAAAGAATGCATTTTTTGAAGATTTAGATGGGTTCATTAACAATACAGATGGGCAGGTCCTGAAAATATATAACCCCGCAGAGTTTGTTGCTACACGTCAAGATCATGCACCTAAAAGTTTTAAAGTAACTGGCCAGTGGGAGCGCAGTGCTGCGCTATTTAGTGTTACACCTGTAGAGATTACAAAAATTGTTTCGGAAACCGTTCTTGAAATTTTATCTTCCGAAATGTCAGAAAATGCTAGGGTTTGCCTAGTTTATGAAGAGGCTCATTCTCTGGTTCCTGAATGGAACTCTGTTGTTGCAGAGGGAGACAAGCATGCTACTAGCGGAACAGCGAGAGCTATTTTGCAAGGCAGGAAGTTTGGTTTAGGTTGCCTTCTCATTACCCAAAGAACAGCTAACCTTACAAAAACCATACTTAATCAATGCAATACTATATTTGCTATGCGCACGTTTGATGATACTGGCAAAGACTTTCTAAGTAACTATATTGGTCGAGATTACGCTCAATCGTTATCTTCAGTGAAAGAACGTCATGCAGTGTTTTTTGGCAGAGGCTCTAGTTGTGAAAATCCTGTTTTGATGAAAGTGAACGATAGGGATAACTTCCGAAGAGTATACAGAGAAATACATCACCCCCCTGTATTCCCTCAGCCAGAAGCAGCTATTCCCGTAGTGGAAGAACAACAGACAGATACGGAGGTCGTTGATGACATTCCGTTTTGAAGCAACGTGTAACAAGCAAAAGCACGCGGACTTGGCAAAGCTGTCACCTTTTTTGTTCCAAAAAAGCCGCCAACTTCACCAACCCGGTGTTTGAGGCGTTAGGAGTAATAATGAAGTTATATTGGAGTAGGAATAAAATTCCCGAGTGGAAAGATATTGATAAGGAAAAGCATCGAGAGATTGTCGCGACTATATCTAAAAATGTCTTAAGACAGCCATAGGTAATCTTTTGCGTAGTAATACAGTTTTTATCTTTTTGAATGGTTTGGCTGGTTTTCACCAGAATTCGAATATAAGTTAATAATCTTCATTGTTGTTGTTCATTTATCTATAAACGTAGCTTTTCTTCCATATAATTTTTATGTTAGAAAACATTTAGTTGAATACCTTCAATCTAACTCTTAACAAAGCTGTCTATCGGATTTTTTTGCTTCGCTCCGTTTTGGTGTGGCTTCGTCACTTTACGGCAAAACTCTACTGCACAAAAAATGCCCATTACAGCGGCGCTAATCTAACAACTCATCTAGATCGCGCTCAATTTTGCGCTGCTCGTGCCAGTCTTCTATCGCCTGACGCGTCATTTTGGCCTTCTCAGAACAGGTGAGCCGATCATCTTTTTCATCATCCCAATCGGAAGCTTCCCAATCTGTGCGTTCTTCAATCAAATTTTCGTCAAGCACATCGCCTTCGACATCTTCAACATCATCACCCGGGCTCTTCATAAAGGTTCTCCCAACCCGAAACAGATAATGCTTATCTTTCGTCTGCGGTTAAGTTACTTGTCTGTAGAAAAGTTTTCGGCTTATGGGCAGGTGTCTCCATTAAAAAAACACCCTAGCCAGCAACCAAAAACACCGTCTTTTGCGGGTATGGACACCCTGCCAAACTCAAAGTCATTAAGCTGGATTATCTGCCGTTAAAAGAAGATGTAAATAGTTTTTTCAGGCTTTTTTTCGTTATTTTTTGTACAGCTTTGGCGCAATTTTGCCTAACTTTCACAAAAGCTTCTGCACAAAAAAGAAGGGCTTATTGACGCTAAACTGAGCCTTCTAGCTGGGCTTTAACTTCGGCCATACGCTCAATACTGGCCAAAGCCTCGGACTGATTCGACGACATATTGCGAATAATGACATCAGTGAACCCAGCCGCTTTGAAGGCCGCCAGTTCATCTGCCACTTGGTTAACGCTGCCTACCAAAAACGACTCCGGCGCAAACCCTCTATAGCCTTTTTCCACTGCTTTGCTTTTGAAGGCTTCTGCCTCTTGAGAGGTGCCGCCAACAAAAATATCTCGTCTAAGGGCGACAGCGGTGGGCTGGCGATTATGCTCGGCACAGGCCTGACGATATTGGTTAAGTTGATCCGTTGCACCCTGCAAACTTAAGCCGGGTTGGGCCAGCCAGCCTTCGGCCACACGTGCCGTTCTGTTCAGCGCCGCGGGCGCAGATGAACCCACCCATACCTCAATTTTTTGCGCAGGCAGCGGAGAAATTTTGGCATTCTTAATATTCCAAAACCGCTCGTGGGTGACGGTTTCGCCAGCCCAAAGCCGCTGCATGATCTCTAGACTGTCTTCAAACATAGGCACTCTATACTTCATATCAATGCCCATGCCCTCACTTTGCGGACGCTCTCCGCCCAGCGCACATTGCAGAATAAACCGGCCCTCCATAATGGCGGCAAGGGTCGCAATCTGCTCGGCCAGCAACACCGGATGCCAGAGGGGTAAAAGATACAGCGCACCCGCTGGCTTATTATTCCACTCGGCTAACAAGCGACCCAGCATGGGCGAATTTTGGTAATAAGGCTGAGGGGTTACGTGGTGATCGCCAATAAAAAGGCTGTCTAAATCCGCTTGGCGAGCTGTGGCAGCTCGCTCGATCATATATCTGGCACCCAAACTTGGGTCTTCGACGCGGTAGCTAGAACTAATAGATATGCCAATGCGCATAGTCATTTTCCTTATATTCAATTTGGCTCAATAATTTAAAACTGAGCGTTGCCCCGTCACTTTGCATTAATCATTCGCGTGCATCCCAAAAAAGAAAACGCCCTTTGCTATATCTGCGCTATACCCGCGCTATACCCGCGCTATACCCGCTCTACACTCGCGCTATAAAGGCTTTCTAAAATAACTTTCTAAAAAAGCTTTCTAAAAAAGGCGTTCCTAAAAAATCTATGTATTGTCTAACACTGTATCCAATGCCACCGAAAAGCTTTTGTCAGTATAAATGCGATGTTCTAGCAGCCGTTCGTTTTCAAACAAAAAGTCCCCAACTAACGGCGGAGATTTCTCGCCAGATGCTTGCTCATCCAGCTGCCTGAGCGATTTGCTAAGAGACTGGCCAAAAGACTGACGCACATGCTGCTGCAAAATGGTGGGCAACCAGAGTTGGTCGTCCGGCCACATATCAGCAAAAGGAATTTCCTCAATATCACACCAAAAGGGTTTCGCTTCTGGGGTTTCTATCA
>Ga0115008_10003265_pt1 | contig 13420 bp, 17 predicted proteins | sample FraStrMetagenome_FD_87164 | JGI IMG/M metagenome (GOLD analysis project Ga0115008, IMG submission 87164) | Marine eukaryotic phytoplankton communities from Arctic Ocean - Fram Strait ARC3M Metagenome | ecosystem: Environmental > Aquatic > Marine > Oceanic | place: Fram Strait | collected...
ACTAGAGCCTGACTTTCCACTCTTACCATTGGAACTAGAGCCTGACTTTCCACTCTTACCATTGGAACTAGAGCCTGACTTTCCACTCTTACCATTGGAACTAGAGCCTGACTTTCCACTCTTGCCGGAGGAACTGCTTGAATGAGTGTGACTATCGTGAGAATGGCTAGAGCTGTGGGTATGGGTTGTACCGGAGCTTGAACTGTGAGTGTGGCTAGAACCAGAACCGCCTGATTTCGAACCAGATCCAGACCCACCAGACTTCGAACCAGATCCAGAATCACCAGACTTCGAACCAGTGCTCGAACTGTGAGTGTGGCTGGAACCAGAGCCGGACCCGCCAGACTTCGAACCAGAGCCAGACCCGCCAGACTTCGAACCCGAACCAGATCCAGAACCACCAGACTTCGAACTGTGAGTGTGGCTGGAACCAGATCCAGACCCACCAGACTTTGATCCAGAGCTTGAGCTGTGGGTATGGGTTGTATCGGAGCTTGAACTGTGAGTGTGGCTGGAACCAGAACCGCCTGATTTCGAACCAGATCCAGACCCACCAGACTTCGACCCCGAACCAGATCCACCAGACTTCGAACCGGATCCATGGTGGGAATGACTGCTGTAGGAACTGTATGTGTGCCTGTTGTAAGAAAGAGGAATGTATGAGACAACTGTACACCTGTCGAAAATCGAGTTGCGTTTCGTGATTGTATGTTTCGTCGTGAATCTAAGCCATGACGACACCCGCTGCCAACCACGACCGTCCCTAACACTTTTTACATAGTCACTTACAATTCACGATCTTCTTTAAGTGTCTCTTTTATCGCCTCAGCGACGGCGGCTTCGATTGCAACTTCATTCTCGAAATCATCTGCTCTCGTCTTCAGTCGACGTCCCGATCGTAGCCTTGATCTCCTAACTCCATTTTTTCTTGAATTAACTTCTGCATGGACGTTTGCATTTAGCACCACTTGGGCAATTACAGTGAGGGCCAGGTTGGCGAATCTCATGTTTTTAAAAAATAATACCACGACAAATTAATGAACACCTGTGAATGCCTTATAATTGTTATATGGAGTTGGCGTCTTTGGTGCCTTTTCCACGGAGAAATTGTACATGCGTTGGAAAAATGAACTGAAATTTTGAGATTTAAGGATGCGTTGATAAGGCAGACTCTGATCCATTTAAGTAAGAATATTTTATTAATTATAAGTTCACATAAATGACCTCTTCATAGTTCGGATAAACATATGTTGAATCATGAAAGAGCTAAGTTAGATCGTAAGTTCCCTTTGAAATTTTCAAATTTTCCAACGTAATTCGCTATCGATTTATGTAAAAGACAGCAACATTACTTAAGGTTAATTTCCCAATTCCCTAAATAAAGAGAAAATTTGAAAAATTTCCAACACAACACCGGTTTAATTGGAGTAGACTGGAGCGAACTGGGGCGAACAGGGGAGAACAACGATTATTTTGACTTCTGACATATGCAATAGTCACCACAGAATTTTTTCTTATAACTTTTTTATACGGTATGGAAAGCGTAATCCGATGTGGAATTTTGTTTCGTGTAGAAACGTTCATTTGTAGACTCAACGGTTAGAATAAATGTACCCTCTATCCTCTATGATCTATGACCTATGACACAAGGAACACAAGTTGTTCGCTTTTCAGTCTCGATCAGTGTCAACTGTTTACCAATCTTGTAGAGTAAAAAATTTCCAGCGATAAGCCATAACTTCAATAAAAATTCAAAAATTCATACATATACCATATATGCATACCCACCGATATTATTAGATGACCAGTCACTCTTGTAAAGCAACAAATTTAAGTTTCACCTACAAGTTCAAATACAGCACAAATCTTCTGGAAATAATTTGAACCTCCTGTAAAAGTTCAATGCATTCACAGCGCGAGGATATTATTGGCTGCAAGAAAAAACTCTTGCAAATATATTTTTCAATTATTTTATCATGAAATGGGATACATTTTATTACGCAATTTTCAGTCTGATTACTTGCAAGATACAAATGTGCACACATATTTCCTATTTACAATTTATGAATTTTTAGTCCGATAACGAAATTGAAAGATATGACTTACAACTGGATTTTGATCTTTTTTTTTAAATTATAAGTAAAAATCAAATTCATGTTTTAAAATGTTATTCTTCCTGAATATTCTTTTCCAGATTACGTTCCATATATTTAGCACAAAAGCACTTGAAAATTGAAAATGATTGATCTTTGACAACAGTTTTTACGACAATGAACCGATGGAAAGAATTTTCAAGATCAAATTTCGACGAATAAACGACACTCGTTGAACTGCAGCTCTAATCTGATATTGCGGTGACTTGTATTTTACAAAGACTAATGAATTTAACAATTAAACAAAAGAGTAGGATGTAGTCAATAGAATGTTACGAGGTGCCTGTAGATGGTTGCTGTAATCAATATAAGATCGACAACGAACAGGGTTGGAGCTTTTTTTTTGAAAAGAAAGGCGATGAATGAAACTGTAGTCAATGCATGTCCATTGAAAGCAAACCTGATGTAGTTTTATGAGCCGGAATTTAGTTCTATCAAAACGCATTTCTAGCCTTAATCATCTTTGACACTCACTCGATGAACCTCTCATTTTCTTGGTACAAAATATAAACGAAAATCAGGAATCGATCTAGAAAATGACATTACGAAAATTATTGCTAATTATACCGCTGTCTACTCCTTCAAGTTTTCACTTCGTAAATGATCCTGTCAGCTCTCTGTCCACTTTTGCGGTGTACAACGACAAGTCGTAGTGATATTTTCTCGTGATGAAGCTTAGTCTACGCTCCGGAATACGTCCATTTCCATCCACCTTTGTCCTCAGATACCTATCAATATTGTGTAAGTAAAGTACTTCGAACTTCGAAGTTTACATATATATCTTAAATTAGAACTGTACAAATGTACTACATTTAGCTATATTAGAGAAGTTTCAAATACCATGCGTTGCGCAACAGGCAGTGAACAGTGAGGCAGGCCTTAAAATACTGACAGCTTTATTGGAGCATTAATTGTATTCCTGTACTGTGATGGGAGCCGCAACATCGTCGTTGCCGCCTTCATCATCACCATCGATGAGCCTTCGAGATGTTACCATGCAATTTAATTGGCCCCATGGCGTTTTATTATCCGGAGACGATGTGGTTCGAGAATGGAAGAATAAACAGTTGAATAGCGTGGACGATATCGGCAGAGTCAACCTGTCGCTTAACACTCTCAGTAACTTGACGAGGAATGAGCAAATGATCAGTAATAGGCTGAAAAGAATCTTCAATAGGAACGTTTCAGAGAAGAATAATAACCGAGTACCATGCGTGTTTGAAAATGATATGGATAGACCTATTTGTTTGTGCTGGATCGATTTTGAGGGTGGACTATATCATTTTCGAAGGGTAGGGCCAAAAACGAGACACTTCGAAAATTCATTTGTTGGTCATTCGTTCGTGGGGTGGAAGATAGAAGATGACAAAATCAAGGGGGGAAATCGATTAAAGGAGATGTGTGTGCATCACGATCCTATCATCAGTTACCGACCTCTACACGCGCTGAAAGGGGACAAGCCGCACATCATAAAATGCCGTGACGCTTCGTCCGGAACAAGTAAGTGTCATACCTTACGGACAAGAGGAAAGGTGGTGGTCAATACACGAAGGAAAAGGTATAATCGAGTTTACGTAAAATGCGAAGACGGAACCAGATGGACGCTGATGTGTGAACCTGGGTGGGAAGAATCGTGCAAAGACTTTCGAGATCGTTTTGAGTCTGATTTAGAAGCAGCATCAAACAAGTTGCCTCTTCACGCACGAGAAAAGTTAAGTAAACATTTACAATTTTGGATAAATGTGAAGCAAACGTATGGTAAGTGTTCGTTTTCCTCAAAATAGTTCGCGCCTCCACTTATCTTATCTCCTTTGTTACATGATACAAGGCAAGAAAGATTTCCCTACAGAAGGTAATTAATTGAAAGGACTATCAATCAATTGACAGATTTATATTTTTGAACAAAAATGCTTTGTTAATTAAGCAGGTCGCAACATGTGCTTTCATCCAGAGAGTAAATGGCTCAAATCGAACGGAATGTCGACCCGAAAGTGTCATGGTATTGAGCTTTATCGCACAGCGGACTACATGGAAGATCATGATTTATGGGGCAACGGTGGCGTCTTACTTCATGAGCTGTCTCATGCATGGCATTGTTGTTTCGTCAATAAAGGTTATAGAAATAAGGATATTCAGACATGCTACGATAAAGCGATGAAAGAAGGGCTATATGGAAAAGTCAAAGTTCATGGACCGCAAGGTCCGATGGCGCGCGCGTATGCATGCACGAACGCAATGGAATATTTTGCTGAACTCAGCGTTGCTTTTCTGCACAAACATAAATCAGAATACAACAAATGGTACCCATTTAACCATCTGCAGCTCCAAAGTCACGACAGAAGGGCGTGCTCACTCTTGGAGAAATGTTGGGGCGAAGCGCTTAGCAATTGAATGGCTTTGTACCTGATATTCCAATCGTCGTAAGCGGAAGGATAGAGAGAAAAAATTACGAAGAAACGATGCATAATATTATTCAAAATAAAAAACTTAGCTTCTACGGCTGTTGAGGATGCATATATCCGTTCCAACTTTAAATTGGAGAAATAGACTACACCGTAATCGTATGGCTGTGATGGGTTGAGAGACACAAAACCAAACACTAAGTTGAAAAAGCAACAGCCAAAACAAGTTACTTGTTCTACTAAATTTGAACATATCGAATTCAAAAACACAATTGTTGTTTGGTGAAGAACTTTTCAGTAACCTGGTACAGAAAATCATTACGCCGGCGGAGAATTGAAGGTGGAACCAGGATTGAAAAGGTGCAAGGTAATTAATTTAGCGGACTTTTGGATTGAAGCGAAGATAGAATTATAATTTGCGGAAGTCACGAGTTCGATACGCATTTATTTTTACTGAAACCAAAGGAGAGGTTACACAGTGAAAGAGAAAATCGTAAGATTAAATATGATTATGTCGCAATCATGACCATACTGTCTCTGGCCAATGTTGGTTCAAGAGGCGATTCCGAGACCAATATTATGCTGTTTCTTTAGGGGACAACTTTTCTATAAACATACGTGGTCTCAATATCGATTTCATAGGATGTGGACCACTGAGATTGCGTGATATATACTTACTCCTTTCCGTCCATCAGTAACATACATTTCCCACACGATAATCATATTGTCGTCTATATTTAGTTGTTGACACTAAGCAACCTTTTGCGTTGAAGAAGAACAGAACAAAATGATGTAGCAACATATTTGAAAATAATTACGTTGGCAGGCGTAGACCTACGTAATGTTCTAGAAATGGTAGCTTATCCACGTTTCGAGTAATGCGAAGGTAGGTATGGCATAAAGTCAATGAGTTCCTCAGTACCAATCCAAGAGCTTGCTTGACATATGGACTTATTTACCTTGACATTTGGACTTTTATTTATCAATGGTAATTGATATGGAGCTTCCGATTGCGGTTCTATAACCTTTACTATTGGCTTCGACGTCTTATGTATCTTTGACACAAATGATTGAGAGACTGCTGGTGACGTGCCGACCAACTTTGCCGCGTCATCAACTTCGTTCTTAACTCGTGGCGTGGGCTCATCCGAATTAGCATCAATTTCGATATTTTTACTTTGTATCGCATCAGTGTCGCCATTGAATTGAAGGTCTTCATAAGCGCCTTGAAAAGCTTGGCTCTCTCCTCCAAGCTCCTCATCAAAACCATCATCACCGGCCTTGATTCTTGCATTACCTTTGTCATGTGCAAGAAATACGCCGTGGTTGAAACCAACAAATTCATCTACATCTTCCTCAACTTCGGCAAGTTTTTCGTAGTCATTTTTATCAAGGTTTTCAACTTCGAAAATGTCAGAGTAGCCCTTTCCGGAAATATTTGATTTCCATATATCTGCCATAAAACTCCCATCTTTAAATTTCAATAAGTTTTCCAATCCAAATAGTTCTCCCTGAAGAGAGAATCGAATAACGTAATTGTATCATCAAAGTTCGTAATAAAAATATTAATCTCATGTAAAGTTACCTTCTTGTTCTTATCTCCCTGCACGCCTTGAAATAGACGGGCTGGTTCGTCTGAGACGTCTGCCTCAAGTGTCAACTTTGTAAGATGCGTTTTATACAATTGACGTGCGTATATTTGCTCTTCTATCGTTCCTCTACATATTAAACGGTAAACATCAACATCACGTTTCTGGCCGATTCGGAAAGCTCTATCCTGTGCTTGCTCGTCGTTACTATTTCAATATGTGTGAATAAGAGACTTCCAACATGGACAGTGTGCAAATCGGTAATCCTTACCTAGGATTCCATGAAACATCATATATTATCACCTTATTGGCTGCGGTCAAATTCAAACCTACGCCTGTTGTAAAAGTTAATATATCAAAGAGGAATTGAATTGCATATTGAAATAATAGCTCGCTTACCACCTGCTGTAGTAGATATCAAAAAGAGATACTTTGACGAATCACTTTGGAACTCGTCAACAGAACGTTGCCTTTTGTCATCAGTCATTGATCCATCGAAACGACAGTAAGTGAAACCTTGACAAACTGCATAATTTTGAATGATGTCGAGAGTAGTTGTTGAATGTGAGAATACGAGGACCCGATTACCTTTGCCACTAAAATCATTTAGTAGGCGATCAAGAGCCTTCATTTTTCCACTCAAAGCAATATCATCGTTATTTATGTTAATGTGCCTAAATATAGATCCACCCGGCATTCTTGACAACAATTTCGAGGGAAGTGCAACTTCAGCAAAATCGCGTCTCTTTTGCCATGGGACGTTTCCTTTCTTCTTCGTAAGTTCACCATGGCGCTCGACTTGGAGTAGACAAGGGTGTGCACAAAGTTTGTAGAGCATTGAAAGAGCTGCGAAAGAAGTGCAAGTGGGGCACGTCTCACAACATTCTCTGTCTGGATGTTGATGCCTCCATAATACAGCATCTTCATAGAGTTGGCCATTTTCATCAACCGGTCGTTTATAACAGCACTTTTTACGAGGTATAATGAACGGTTTGTGCTTTCGATAATACTTTATTTGCGCCGCTCGATTTTTGATCGATTGGTAGTTTGAAAAAAATACTTTGTTTATTCCTGTCCGTAAGAAAATATTGCATAACAAAGAAAATTATTGATAACTTTGAGAAGGAAAAAGAAAACTTCCTCTCTAGAGTGTTCTCACCACAATCGCAAGGGATATTTGCATTTTTTAAAGCAAGAAAGTCCGACAAGTTCAGTACATGCTTATAGATATCCTTCTGCAAAGGAGATAGGTTGCAAAAGACGGCCTTCTCACTTTTACTTGTCAGATTCAAGATGTCCGCGAATTCGTTTTTTGTGCGACGTAACATGAAGGAAGAAATGGCAGTATTTAACATCCGCCTTTTTAGGTCACCCTTTTGTTTTTCAGTTTCTGTAGCGCGTTTGTCTCTATTCCAAAGATGGTTAATTGTCATATTGATTGAATTTTATAGTGCTAACAAAACATTCAAGAAAATCATACCTTGATTGTCGTATTGGTTTCCTATATACATCCATAAATGTCTTCCTATTCCCAAAGATTTTGGGACAGACACCGAGCAAATTAACAAGATTGAATAACTCTTTATGATCGTTTGACATGGCCGTGCCTGTTGATGAATAGTATGAAGTATTAATAGAGTATATGTGGTGACTGTTTCAATTCTTGGTTTCTAAGCTTACGTACCTGTCAATCCTATGATTGGACTATTAGTCGCTTCTTTTAGGTCCACAACTGCGGCATAAATATTCGTGTCATGATTCTTCATCTTGTGATACTCATCAATGACTAGAAGAGTCCAACTAACAGACTTTATCTTACTAACGTGCTCTTTCTTTTCAAGTAAAGAATGAGGTACAAGCATAATTTCTGAATGACCTTCCCGGCAATGAGATAACACAAATTCCCGCTTTTCAGTAGACATATTTGATCCGTAGACCAATACTCCAAAATGGCCCCACGTTTCCAAAGTCTCTTTCCAAGTTACAACGACGGCTTTTGGAAGAATTAATAGTATAGGAGACCATTTGGGTATTACCAATTTACATAGGTCGGTAGGGTCACATTTATCAGTGATGTTGTGGTTTCCGTATATCAATGCATCACTTAGCATTTCTTTCCTTTGATATCTTGCTTTATCACATTTTCGCCTTCGTTCAGTTATGAGTTTCTCATCAACGCTTGTACCTGTCTTTTTCAACAACGCACTCAAAAGTGCAATAATTTGAATTGTCTTCCCTAAGCCCTGTATAGATCGCGACAGGCTTTAGAATCTATTCAATCATACTGAAACTTTCACTTACCATATCATCACCAAGAATACAGCCCTCGCGTCGATTTAGCGCATTAAACATAAATCGAACACCATCTTTTTGATAATCATACATGTACCTATTGATGGATAGAGGAACTTCAAAATTATCTGACAGAATAAGTGCCTCTTCAGCTCCAAGAACTTTCGGATTGTCAAAGGTTGGAATGCGTTTTTTAACATCTTCATTGTTAATGATGGAGGAGTAATGAAGGTTCGCGTTTTCACACTCAGATTTGGTCGGCGAATTGCGCTTATTAATCATCGTACCCTGTTTATTATCAATACTAAAATTTATAAACTCGTCTCCATCAGACCACAGACTATCGTTACTGCTTGTAAATTTTTTATTGTTCATTGAAATATCAATGCCTTTTTTTGCGAAGTTTTTACGAAGTTTTGTATGCTCCAAATGTTCTTGTTTCTTTTTCAAAGACATCACTTCCCTTTTTGCTAAAGTCATCATTCTCTTTTGGTCTGCAATGGGATTTCTTGCAACACTCAGACCATTGCAAAGTCCTTGCTTGTCGTGAAAATTAGATGCAAGAGATATGTGTGTAGAGTTTTTTTCTATGAGTTCTGCCTTTCTCTTCCTCTCAGCAAGAGCCGCTAAAAATCGTTCCGTTCCATTTCTCTTCACAGCTACATTTATTTTATTTTCTTCATTAATAATACATTCAGGATCTTTCTTTTCATTAAACTCGAAATTCTTCCGGTCCGATGTACCAACATGACTTTTCATGCCCCTACTATAGGATGCCCTCGCTGATTTATCTGGACTGTTTGATTTCCATTTATCCTCCAATATCGACTGAACCCATGGCGGATGAGTTTGGTGGCTTCGTTTTGCTTCCGCCTTAACGCACTCTACTTTTGGTTGTACCACTCGTTCATCATTCGATACTTCCTTAGAATATCGATTCGGCATCAAATTATAGTTATTTTGCCTCTTTGCACGTTTCTTGCCTGGTGGTGGCAAACTTGACGACAGAGATAGTGTGAAACGCTCATCCTCGCTGCTGCTGCTGCTGCTGCTGCTGCTACTGTCAAGGGCATTGTATTTTTCATTCCATCTCTTACGTCGACGACTCCTCACAGCCTTCTTCTCTTGTTGTTCGGATTCCTCTTTTGCCAATCGCCTTTCCCTCGATTCCGAGAGGCGTTTTTCAAGACGATAATTTTGAACATATTTGTTTCTGCGGTTCATTTTTATTATTTCCTCTCCAATATTTTTTCTTTTTGATATTTTTTGTAATTAACGATATTATCGATTTAGCCCAAATTTCCAATTTCAAGAAAATCATTAACTCCTTAACGTTCTTTTCTAACTTAGCGATATAGGTGACGTATGACGTAGGTGCGTACGTAGAGGAGAAAATATTCTGGCGTACGTACGTGTCAACAACTGTTTTACTTGCTTGACGGCTTTGCTTTGACACGCACGTACGTTGGATACGCACGCGTTCTTTCCAATTTATTCAAAGAAGATCAAAGATACCGCCCTACTCACAATTTTTAATTTCAGTCAAAAACAAAGATGAAGATCGCTTACGTACTCTCCCTTGTTGCTGCCGCCCAGGCCTTCACCCCCCAGCCTGCTTTCACCAAGAGCGCCGTTGTTCTTGCCCAGGAGGTGTAAGTCGATGAGTCAATAAGAAGTTTGTGTCAAATTGCTTTGCTAACCCTTTATCGTTTTTCAGTGGAGCTGGAGGTATGGCTGATACTCGTGACCCTGAGACCTTCCAGGACGCTGATGATCCGCGTAAGTCCATCTCTGATGCCCCTTCTTTCGAGGAGTACATGAAGCAGCGTCAGAACCAGTAAACAGACCAGTGTTTTGCGCTTAGAAGTTTGTCTTGCAGACTGACTAGAGATAGAAGATGCTATTTGTTGTGGTTTGTGTATATAACAGTTGTGGACCATGAGTAGATAGTGTTAACATCCTAGACATATTGAGTTGCTATTACATTTGTTTTCTTGCCGTCTGTGATACCTTTCTGTTATGTCCGAAATCATTGTCGCGGTTTAAGCAATCACCAGAACGCTGCGCATGTTGCATCGTCACACGGCATTTATGTATTTTAAGAATCGAGAAGTATACTATACTGATCGATTCTGTACATGTACAAATAGTAGGTTCCAGAGCAAGAACCAAATCTCGTTACGGTTTACTTTGGTACACCACGAGTTTCTTGACCTCAAGAGAAAAGGTTCTCTATTATTTTTGATGACTTGTAGTCAAGACCTATGGTCTTTAAAACTGATTTCATTTAGGTATTAATGGAAGAGTTGTACACGATTTTACAACGAAGGATATTCTACTAGATGCAAAATTACGAAGTCAGATATTAAGCATCTCTACCAATCGGCACAGATGGTCGTTACCGCCAAGCGCCTTGTTCATATGAAGTGGAAAAATTAGAGTGCATTTAAAAACTTTACCAAGAGTACATACCTCTATATTTTGAATTATCTTCTGTTTTAACTTGTCGCATTTCAACCGCGTATGCTCCAAACTACCAGTTTCTATCATCATTGATCTAGCATATCTCTTGACATCTAGGTCGTCTGTTCGTTGCTTCAAAATTAATAATAACCTTTTCATGTAAAATTTATGAGAATACTGAAGTTTGTTAACTTCCTATCTGCTGCCTTGTTGGGTCGCTTACCTTGTGTCCGAACTATCTTGGCGAATATGATGAATGATCGGAAAACTAAACTTTCCTTCAGTTAGATCTTCACAAAAACTTTTATTTTTCATGTAATCTTCGTCTGCGAGATTAATGTAATCATCACGAATCTGGAAAAATACTGCAAGATTATCGATCAGATCCGAGAAATCGAGGTCCTGTCCAGTTGTAGCGAAGGCTTCCAACATTCCAATGGCTAGTCGACATAACCCTCCAGTCTTATCACGCACCATCTGGCAGTATTCTTCTTCTGTCGGACATATACCATGGTCACGCCAAAAGATATCTTGACCTTGTCCTCGATGTAAGTTCAATAACTCATTTACAAAGACTTCAACTGCTTTTGGATTCCTCATGTTATGACATTTTTCCAACGCCAAGAAGTATACATAATTTGCGCAATTTATTACACTCGGAACTCCGAAAATGGAATGAGCTACCGGAATACCACGTCGGAGCTTTGAGTTATCTTCTATATCGTCAATGAGTAAACTGGCGTTATGCAACTGACCAATTATTTCTTTGATGACTTGTGAGTGCTCAGGTGACACGTTGAGCCAAACTTGGAAGCAGTCAATAAGTTTCCCCCTAAAATCCTTCCCCGGAATAGTGCAAATGTATTTGTAGGGATCAAGGAGCAGAGGATCCTGTTCGTGTTTTGTTGTTGTGTTGATAGTGTCCGACATTATCAGGATCTAGGGAGTATGTTTGATCGTTTTGAGGGGAACTGTGATGATAAATGATGAACGATACTTCGAAGTACATCTGATCCAATGTGTTTTTTTTTGTAAATACGTATCTTCTTCAGCCACAGCCACAGCCACAGCCACAGCCACAGCCACAGTCACAGCCACAGCCACAGCCACAGTCACAGCCACAAAGTTTTATCCGTACGTACCTGATACAAGAGAGTAGAAGTTAACAAAATAAAAGTATGAAGTTGAAAAAAACTCCTAATCACACCAAAAACTAATCACGACCACCAATGTTGCTGTAGAAGAAGAAGATGCGAATGAAACAGGATTAAAATTAAGTATGTTCTAATAAGATAGAACTAAAATAAGTATGATGAAAAGGAAGGAGTTAAGAGAATTTCGATTTCATCATCGGAGAGGCTTGGATCACTGTTTTTGGTTTTTACTCCAGTCTCATTTTCAAATCAATAGTCTTTGCCTTCATTTCCTCATGTTTCATTTCAATTTCTTATCCGCGCTGACTCATATTATGCTACAACTTAGGCGCTCCTCAAGTGCGAGAATGTCACGCTACTTTGAACATACCGTCGAGAGTGTAGATACAGCACTGGCTTCTACTGCTTTCACCCGACAGATGAAGGATCATCTATATCTATGGTGCTTTTGGAGGAATTGCCTAACATAACATTTTTCAGAAAAGGAATATTAGCTTGGTGACAGAGCATTTTCGACTTCATCGGTAGTAATGTAATCATTCAAAAACATACCTGGACAAGCTTCATTGAGAATGCTAGGTTCACCTCGTGAAAGTAGTGAGCACTGAATATGGTTACTAGAAAACCACTCTCCTTACCTTCACACTATCAATATTAGAATGAAATGTAAGGATCAGTTGAAAGGAATCCTGAATTTTGTTGAAGCTCGCATTGCTCTTCATTATATCTTGATTGACAATAAGAGTATACGACAAGAGCGAATTGCCTATTGGAGGACAGTGATCCGAGTGATAGCATAGATAACGTTGGTACTGATGATTTTTGTACGTAGGACGGTACCATACCGGCATTGCTCTTCATTATATCTTGATTGACATTAAGAGTATACGACAAGAGCGAATCGCCTATTGGAGGACAGTGATCCGAGCGATAGCATAGATAACATTGGTACTGATGATTTTTGTACGTAGGACGGTACCATACCGGTAGGTAATATCGTGTTATTTCGAAAAAAACCTCGTCTCTCGTCTAATGTTGAGAATGTATACTCGCGCTCTACGATGTATATCAGATTCCTATCAGATACAACAACGGAGCACTTTGATTCTTGCCTATATTCTACTCGGTTTATGATAGGTAGAAATGCGTATTGCGTCGATGTTAGAGTAGCAAGCAAGCAAACAACTATGTGCATTGTGTATACCAGTGTTTCATTTTTCATATTTCGTCTTCCGGTAGATCGACTAGAGGTGTCAACGGTCGCTGAGAATTATATACGGTACGGCAACGGCAAATGGCGATATTTTTATACTGTTCAACTGTCGTTGACGGTAGTTAACGGTTCTACTAGTGGTTACGAATGAAGA
>Ga0115008_10003266_pt1 | contig 13419 bp, 12 predicted proteins | sample FraStrMetagenome_FD_87164 | JGI IMG/M metagenome (GOLD analysis project Ga0115008, IMG submission 87164) | Marine eukaryotic phytoplankton communities from Arctic Ocean - Fram Strait ARC3M Metagenome | ecosystem: Environmental > Aquatic > Marine > Oceanic | place: Fram Strait | collected...
AATTCAATGGCACAGATGCTCGGAAAGTTATTGAATCGAAAAACAAAGATGCTCATAAAGCAAAAGATTATATCTGAAAATTATCTGATAAATATCTGATAATTAGGATAATAGAGGAGAATAAATTGGCCTGTTTTTGCGAGAAGGTCCCGAAATGGTGCTTCTTGGATAAGCCGGTAAAAAAATCCGCCGGCGCGGAGCTATAAATCATAACTTTCAATATTAGAATTGTAGACGAGCATCATTTTGATACAAAGTTTTTATAGTCCCAACCCCCGTTTTTCAAGAGTTATCGACTCTTGAAAGTCACTGATAAGGAGAATTTTCACATTTTTTTTTCGTGACTATGACGTTGATTATAAGTCTGAGGTCAGCTAAGGTCACATAAAGTCACCTCAGGTCGTTTGAGGTTATCATCGTATGAATTGTCAAAATGAAACTCTCGATGAGCTTGCTCATTGAGATGACAAAAAGAAGCGAAAAAAGGGTTAAAATTTTACTTATTTTTTGTCCTATTGATTATAAATTTTAATAATTGTAGCCCCTTTACTATCGAAAAACTTATAAGATAATGTTATCCGTTTTTACAACATTAAACTTAGAAACCGCTGCTCATGAACCGAACTCTCCAAGACAAGAGCCCGCAGAAACCGAGTGACTATATTTTCAGAAAGATTTCTACCATCTTGTCTGACAAACTGTATTTTATTAATTGTCTCATTATCCTGCTAGAGTTAACCCCTAAATAAATATTCTGATTTAAATGTCAATCTGGAGTGCAGCGCCATATCTTTATTGCAAAATGGTTTTTACAGAGTTATACAATAAACTAAATCATACGCCGAGGCAGGCCTTAGGAGCGCATCGCTTGCAGCTAAATCCGATTTCATCGTCTCCGATATTATCGACACAAGTTTCTATTGAAATAATTCAAACAATCTACGCTTTTTAGCCGCAACCGTACCTTCTAACGGACAAGGATTGATTTTGCACCATCCGAAATTTTCCACGTCAATTTTGTTGATACAAGTTGGCTAGTTTCAGTTATCAGATTAAAGTTCTACTTCGTTAGTAAGGATCACCTTTCCAAGCTTGTAGCCAGCTATGCGGCCATCACGACAACTGCAACGTATCGATGGGCCTCCATCGGAAATTACCTTTGTTCTAAACTTAGGTATACTCAAGCCAATAATTGATTTAATTTTGTACTATTGTTCTCGTAATATTGCACGTAATTTCTAACAATAACGTTAATATTTATCTTGATTAATACTTACATAAAATATTAGGTAAAAATTATATAAATATTTATTATTCTTTGATTATCAAAATGCGAACAGTTTCTTCTCTGATTGTTTACAAGCGTGCTTTAATATAATCGAAAAGTAATATAATAATTAAATTAGAATTCTCTCACATATTTACTTACCCGACACGAAGCGTCGGAGCATTAAAACTTTATAAAGCTTCAAAACAATATATTTTAGTTTCAAAGATAGTTTCAACTCAATTTTCATTTTTTATTGAGCTTTTCCTTTTACATACTTCACCAGTCATCATCTGGCTTCTACATGTTCTCAAAATTTGTCCGACTAAAGCGATTGCAAATATTTCTTTCATTTTCTCTTTTGCAATAAAAAAGATAGATTCTGAAAAATCAATTTGCAGTTTGTCTGGTACAATTTAATGCGGTTTTGAAAATGCTACGCGGATTAAAAATTTAAACCCAATCCAACATTTATTACACTCAAGACGTTTCTCTGATTCTTATAACGCGTATGCAAGTGTAACAGCTCATCGAAATTGGGGAACGTATAAATAATGCATATCGTCTATATTGTGCGCGTTGCAAGGCGGAACGCGGCCTGTAAGAAGATTAGAGTAATAATGATGGAGATGGACATTTTAAACGCAACGTGGTTTTGATAAAAGCAAATGAGATATATCATATATGATAAACCGGCTCCGTTGAATCTTATAATTAATAAATGATATTGATGCAATTTTTTCATCAATAAAAGCATCAATTTCCGAGCTATCGATGAAGGAAATGACTAAGGAGGTGCTAAGCCAAGGTGCTACGCCAAGTTTAAAAGCTTTTAAGTGCTAGAATAAAACTTAGCCTATGCATTAATTTTTGTTTTAATTATACCATCTTTGACAATGAAAGGAAATGACACGAGAGAGATTCTATTTGGCCTTGACGCGAAGAGTAATGCGGCGTCAATAAAGTGCCCGATTTGCGGCGATCAAGTTAGCGAACGGTTTAATATTTTATTAGTTCTGCGAAAAAGTAGCATTTTTAAATCAACAAAAGCATGGAAATAGCTTCTTTCACAGCGCATATAGTAACACATATGAAGAAAGGAATCGTGTTGAAAATTATGATTTTTACCGAAAAAATAATCTTTTATCTCTTAATTACGATTAATTATCAACTAAACAAAAGATAAATCTGTTGAGTGCCCAATTTGCCTTGTCATGAAAACAAGAAAATTACCTTTCTACAACACAGCAGAAAAGACCGTTTTCGACACAACAAGACCTTTTAAAAAAGCCCTTGAAAGGCATATATCTTGCAGACACCGGTTTTCCTGTGCGATGTGCTCTGAGACCGTCTCGACAAAGTTTCTTGAGTGGGTTGTCATTTTAAGACCATTTTTATCAATATTATTCGCAAGAAACTCGTTTTGAGAACTCATACTTAGACAATCATGTAAATTCTACTCGCCATACATTCACAGATGTGAATCTTGCTCAAGCTACATCAAAGTCTGCTGATTTCACAAAAATTGAGATCGAACATAAGAATCTCAGAAGTACCGTTTCAATAATAGAAACCGACCAAGTTAAAAAGCCTCACAAGCCGCCAATGATGCCAAAAGGTCTTCGAAAATCAACGAAGAGAGGAACGATGAAGGTACCAAAACTGCCGGTTCCATCAAAGCCAAAAGAAGTGGAGAGTATACCTTATATTTTTGAAAGAAGCTCAGTGCGAGAAGGAACTTCAGACTGGCCTTATTTATATTTAGGGATGCGCAAATTCGATATTATAAAAATAAGATTGAATGACTTTCAAATCCTTTAATAAGAGCATCGTCAAAACAAAAAGCTCCCCTGGCCGATGGTTCACCGCTGTGACATTCATTATGGAAATGAATGGAAAGTACTATCACGTGCGAAAGGATGGTATTGGAAACGATATCAATCAGATTCACATGAAATGTAACAACGGGGTACGGCAATGCAAATGGAAGGGTGTCTTACACAGGTTAGTCAGACCTTAAGGTATAAGACTAGGTATTAAGACAGTATTTTTTTTAACTCTGACGGATCTCAATCATTTTTCCATTCTAAAATAAGCGAGAAACATGTAATTTTATCACAAAAATATCTTAAAGTACAATTTTCTAGCAATTATATTTTCTATAAATAAGATAATTAGTAGAGAATAGTCTAACGACATCCTTTTTTTCAATTTTTTATTAGTAGAAAATATAAATTGGTAAAATATATTTGTACCACCTTCTCATTATAAAGCCTCTCTACGGTAAAGACCCTAAAAACAAAATAATTATTTCCAAAATATTTATACAGGAAAAACAGGCAGCTTACAGCAACAGATCATCAATATTACAATCCTGAAAACTATACAGAATTACAGTTCTCTGCGGAGAAACACTTAGGAATGGATGTTATTTCTAGGAACATAAATTACCATAATTATTCCTGGTTTTACTAAGGTGCGTTTCGAAATTGTAAAAAAGTTGCTTACAATTAATAAATTGGATAAATTTTACCCATCAGCGCATTTTATCTCTCAAATTGAAATATAAAATTCTAAATTCCATTATTGATTATTCAATTATATCATAAAAGATTAAGTAATAATGAATTATATTTACATCAACCTGAAAAGCCAAATGTACAGAAAATGCCCACGATCACAAACCAACAGCAGAAGAAGCTGCTTCGCTCCCTCAAAACATAGACGTTGACATCATCAAGGTATGTACCAGTCGTCAAACTTAAAAACGACAAATAAGGTCCTGCATGAGTCTATTCATCGTAGAAGCAGTTGGGTAATGATTTGAAAATGTGCACCCAGCATTTTCATCTTAGGTTTCAACTTGTGAAAATTTAAAGAATTTTCAGTCTGTTACGGATTTGAGAGAAAGAGAAGCAGCTCAAGCTGCAAAAGCATTGAGCCGAACATTGCCAAGGTTTGAAGTCAATTTTAATTGAGCTCAAAAACCATGATTCTTTTATTGTCTTTAAACCTTTGGAAAGCTGACAAGCAATCTTGGAGAGTCCGAGAAGCCACTAGAAAGACCCTGCTCTGCGCGACAGTCACGTCATATGTTCCACTCCCTTCGAACCCTCCAGCTTTGAAGAAATTCTTAGTTCAATGATTATAATAATCACGAGACAAACCTGGAAGATTCGTCTAGATTCTAGAACAAAAAAAACACATACAATCTATCGTTATTAAATCTGTATAGATATCAATATACCAATCTTTTCAGGTCACTGGATCCAGTGGATCATCCACTGTGTCAGATGATGATTTTTTATTGTAAGAACATCGATAAAAACAGTTTAAAATTTAAACTTTAAATCAATTAAATTTGATCAATAAATCATTTCAAAACACGGATTTCAGAATAACCGATGATGTTTTCTGACATAAGAAAATTACTTTTACTATTTTAATCATCACGAGGCAATCCTAGAAGATTCGTCCAGAACAAATAAAAAAAATATCTAGCGTAATCTAATTTTTGCTTACGGATGATATTCTTTGGTAAATGAACATTACTGGAGCTATCTCGACTGATCATTTGTACAACGGTTGTCCACTTATCGTGTTTATCTCTTCTCATTATTTTTTTCTGCTAATTCGTCTTCATACATCCATAGGAGTTGAATTTGAACCCTGCTTTTATATTTTTAGCCTGCACATTATGAAACTGATGATAGATTGTAACACATTCGTAACAAGTATATACCTTAGTAAATTGAGTAACTTAAGGAGTTACTTATGTAAATTATTTACTAAATTTGTTAATAACAACGTGCTTTTAAAGCTTTTATTTCTGAGAACAGTGAAGAATCTTTGACATTTTTGAACTATCGAGTAAGGACTACAGTAATGGACATGTAGAGCTGATTTGATAAGGATGAAACAAGAGTTGTTAGATATCGACTTCAGTTTAATTTGCATGATAAGAAAAGAAGAAATGTGGAAATGAGGATAGGGCAGTTAAAAAGAGGTTCTTAATTACTTACAACAGGACTTTCGGACTTGAGTTTGTGCTCGTATACTCACAATATTAGACTAAAAGGAAGTTAGGTAACTACGCCGTTGGTCTGAATACCTGTTGTAAGCTTTCTTCAAGCCTCTCTACTGCAGTTGGCACTCCAATTCTAGCAGCAGCTTCAAACAGGTCATTGACACCGTGTGATGTTTTCGCAGATACTTTAAAATGCTAGAAAAGAATAGAAAATGAATAAATAGTTGCTCCACACCTGGATACCTTCTTCTTCAGCTATTTGAAATCCGCCATTGGGAGAAGGAACATTTTCAATTTCAGACTTATTCATAGCAACAAGAATCGGCGCATTTCCAGCGTGCTTTTCGAACTCGCTCCGCCAGTGATTTAAATTATCTACACTCTTAAAATTATCTTATAAAACATTATCTTGTCGAATCCAAACCTGTAATGAGTCCTTGGAATAAACCAGAACAGCACAGTCGGCGCCTCTGTAAAACGGTGTTCTAAGAGCTCGAAATCTTTCTTGTCCGCCTGTGTCCCAAATTTGCAACTAAAATGTTTAATATACTCGAATTACAAATAAAAAATTATACCGTGACTTTTGCGCCTTCTACGTCGGCAATTTTAGTAAATAGGTCGACGCCGATTGTCTGCATATTATTCTCCGAGAATTTCTCATTGACATATCGATTGATAAGCGAGCTCTTGCCAACACCGGAATCGCCAAGAAGAATAACTTTGAGGATAGGATTCGGTCTATTAGACATACATAAGCCAATCTGAATATTAATATATAAAAAGACTTCGAGACATTCGCCCGCTATTTATTGGTAAAACGGTATTCTATCGGTAGGTAAAACGGCTGAAGAAAAGATTGAATTTACAGTCAGTGTGCTGTAGAAGATAGGTACAATTGCAGTTTAGTTTACAGAAGATTGGATTGAGCGCAGATTTCGTCATTTTCTAAAAAAGATCGTCACTTTTTCAAAAAGATTTAAGCCACTTACGCGAACTGACAAATCGTTTCCAGACGTTCTGGAGTTCTTCAGGCTGGAGCTTGTGGAATGTCATGACTTCTCTATATACACAGTTGTCATGATCTAAATACTTGACGCCCCAGCTCTTGAATCCCTTGTGATTTGTGGGTCGGAGGTTGAGTTTGCGAAGACAGACGCCCATAAAAGCATCGTCGATTGGAATAATTGGCAGTTCTTTCATCGCTTCAAAGATTTTTTTCGCCATGACATAGCTCATTATGAAGCCGCCACCGCTGACATATGGAGGGTAATATTTCTCAGGCCAGAGGCTTTCGGAGACGTAATACTTCGATCGCTGGTCGGTTATTCGAGGGGAGGGATAAAGTACAGAACCGACGAACATGTTGCGTTGCTGAGAGAGCGAAAGTGATTCGATATAGCTCACTATATTTGGAACGTTGGCGAAAATATCATCATCGCCCTGAATACAATTGTAAATTGCATGAACTTGGCTAGAAATAGTACCTTGAAGATAAATTGCGCTTTTGGACAGTGTCTGGGAAGCCATCTCAAGAACATGATCTCCTTCAGGGTCAGATTTCGGAATGAATCTTGAAAATCTCCTTGAATTATGTCGCCCCATTCTTTAGCTTCTTCTTTGAGTAGCATTTCTCGTCTTTGATTTGATTCATCGGTCGTATTTGATTTGCCGAGCAGGAATAGTCGACGAATTTTCAATTGGTTGCCAATTACTTAAATATCAAGAACATCGTCTATCACATGCTATGTACCTGGCATCTGCTCCGTATGTCCCCATGTATCGCGAATAGCCTTTCTTCTGGAGAAGCTTCCAGTCATTGATTTTATAACCATAAGAAGATAAACTTGTTCAATTTCATTATCGCTGTCACGGCATACACTTCCAGTGCTAAAATACCGATGAAAGTATGAAAATATAACTCTTTATTGAAAAGTCTGGAATCGCATAAATTTTTATCTTTTTTTATTATTTACCTCCAATCGATAAAACTTAATTATTAGATAAATTATCAAACTGAAAAAATATTATCTAAGCACGGCAGATACTTTTTCTTGTTAACAAAGGTACATACTTGATTGAAAATGGGTAATATTTTTTCTGGCTGTATTCGGCAAATGTAACATTCTTGTCATCGTGCTTGTCTTGGTGCATTTTCATCGCATCAAGATTGAGCTTCATTTGAGCTTCGACAGAGTCAAGCGAGGGATCGTTTGGGTCAACATGCTGCAGCCGGTCGAGCTCTTCAAGGTTGTGGACTAGCTGGCGTGCTTCTGCCAGTTGTTCCGCATACGGTCGCTATTCAAATCATTAGATCAAAAGGTTCTACAAGGATGAGCTATCATCCAACACTTACCGAAGAGTCAGGTGATAGGCTACGATGGTGCCATAGATAATTGAGTAAAACCTGGACGACGATAACGAGGCTAACAATTGCTTTTAAGCTGGTCGACCGCAGCTGCTGAGTTCCTTCATCCATCGTAGGAAGACTATGGATTCAGCCTATAGATACACTACATCAGTAGCGATAACATGCTAAAACAGAAATTTCAATTTCGACATAAATTTTGACGAGAAATATGAAGGATCATATTTTTACTACAGATGCTGAGCTTCGACGGAAGTTTTAATAACACAAGTTTAAAAAATAAATATTACACCGAATGCAAGAGATAAGAATAGTTTATATTTTTGTATGGCATCATTGAAGTAGATTAAATAAGGACAGAGGTTGGCTTTTTTGGCGATGGTTTTTATTATGAGCGAGGGAACACCGGAGAGGACTAAAATGTTTGAAGGAGCCATAACGACGAAGAACTGAGTTCAGCCTTAGGCCGCTCCATTTCCATTCATAGAGTGGCCGTTTGCGGGCTTTGCTCCGACCACTTAAAATATTCAATCAGCTGAGTCAATGGGTCCGCGAATTTACCTTTTTGAATGATAAGCTGAACGACAGAAGGATCAGCCAAAGTCGTGACATCTCCAATCTCATCGATTTGACCAGCCGAGATTTTTCGTAAAATTCTACGCATAATCTTGCCCGAGCGTGTTTTTGGCAAGCCAGTGACAAAGTAGATCTTTTCAGGCGCGGCAAACTTGGCGAGACGGCCACGGACGAGTTGAATGAGTTCAGATCGAACGTTTTCCTGGTTAAGATCCGCTTTCTCTTTCAAAATAGAGAAAGCAACAGCTGATTCGCCCTTAATCTCGTGCGGTATGCCGATGACAGCAGTTTCAGAAACTGACAAGTGAGAGTTCTTGATATTAAAACACATTATTTCGAAAATCAAATCATTGAAGCTTACTAGGACGTCTTCAATCTCAGCAGTCCCAAGACGATGACCAGAAATGTTGATAACATCGTCCATTCGACCTGTTATTGTAACATAACCGTCTTCGTCTCTGACAGCGCCATCACCAGAAAAATACATTCCAGGATATGGCTAAACATAACAGCTAGCTCAACAAGAACTATTTTCTAAGACTAACGTTGTAATACGTCTCAAGGAAGCGCTTATGATTTCCGTAGATCGTTCTTGCCATTCCTGGCCATGGTTTCTTGAAGCAAAGGGCGCCTTCGATTTTCTGTCCAGCTTCCCAAGCAATTTCCTTTCCTGTTCCAGGGTCGCAAATGGCAACTTCGATGCCATAGAATTGTCGCATTGCCATTCCAGGTTTAATCTCTGCTCCTTGATTACTCGGTCTTGGAGTCAGAAGATTGCCACCAGTTTCTGTTTGCCACCAAGTATCAACAATGTCGCATTTACTATTGCCAACTATTTCATGCAGCCACGTCCAGGCAGCTACGTTAATGGGTTCGCCGACTGATCCAATAACCCGAAGTGAAGAAAGATCATGGCTCTTGACAAATTCGTTTCCTAATCGTAACAACATCCTGTATGCTGTAGGAGCGCTTAAAAAGCCGGCTTAGTCTCGTCTGTGAAAATAATTAGCACTTACCCGTAAAATTGGGTCACATGATATTTTGCAACGGTTTCCCAATATCTGCCAGCATTCGGAAAGAGCGGGTGAGAATCAAAGCACAGCGTCGTTGCTCCATTAGCTAGCGGTCCGTAGACAACATATGTATGTCCGGTAATCCAGCCGATGTCAGCCACGCAGGCGAAAACATCTGAAGGCTCAAGATCAAAAACATGCTTGACTGTCATTTGAGCGTAAAGAAGATAGCCGGCAGAAGTATGAACAAGCCCCTTTGGCTTGCCAGTAGAGCCAGAAGTATAAAGCAAAAAGAGAGGATCCTCAGCATTCATCTCGACGATCGGGCACTCGCTGCTTGCATCTTCAATTTGCTTGCTCAAATCTGCGAAAGAGTCGAGCCAGCCATCCTGATTGTCAGCTTCGGAATAAACGAGCGTTTTTTTAAGACTCTTTGACTTGTTGGCAGCGTCGATAACGATTTGTTTGAGGTTTATTGTTTTTCCACCACGGCTTGTATAATCCTAAATAACTTGTGTGACAGTTTCCTGATGAAGAATCTTGCGAGAATTAGCATACTTAGTTTTTTCTTATTTAGAGATATTTACCTGTGCAAGAAGAAGCTTACAGTCAGCATCATCGATTCGATGAGATAGTGCTTCTGCGGAGAATCCAGTGAAGATCACGGAGTGAACCGCGCCGATTCTAGCACAAGCGAGCATTGCCGCGGCACCTTGAAGACCAACGGGGAGGTAAATAGCAACGCGATCGCCCTTTTGGACACCATTCGCTTTTAGCACGTTGGCAAACTTGCAAATGTATTCGTGAAGCTCGCGATACTTCACTTTTCGACTCTTCGAAGAATCGTCGCGCTCCCAGATCAATGCCGGCTTGTCAGCGTGGCTCGGAAGGTGCCGGTCGACGCAGTTGTAGCAGACGTTGAGCTTGCCATCTTGAAACCATTTAATCTCGCCAGAGTTCAAATCGGAGGCGTTGACGGTCTTGGGTGGCTGTGTCCAGCTAGTAAATACAAATTGAATAAACAAAAAACGTTGTTATTTCATTACCTGAGACGCGACATAGCGCATCGACCCCAGAATTCATCTGTTTGCCCGATTGAATACTTGTACAGAGCCTCATGAGAGTCAACTTCACCTTGGAACTCTTCGAACTTGGTTGAAAAACCCGCTGAGGGTCGCCGATCGGACATTTTTTCTTAAAAAATCAATGTTTATCACTTTTTTTTCGGGAAAAGTTCGAGCACCGACAGTGAAAATTATTTATTTTCTTGGCTTTTGGCAAAATAAATATTGAAAAAACAAGATATTGGAAGTCATTCTCTCATGCTTGCGCTTTTTGCGTCTCCTTGTGGACTGTGTCTGCGATTCGGGTCTTTTTTGATGAATTGAACGAAGATCAAACAATCCGGATTGGAATAATAAATGGCCATATGCCACAGGTACAACGTTCTAGAAAAGACCCTGTCCTATGTACGTTCTCAGATGATCAGGATCAGTATCGGGATAAATGCCATGTCCAAGATTGGCGATATGCCTGACTCCTTCGAATTTTTTCAACATCTCTCTTGTAGCTTTCTCAATTTCTTCTTTGGGTGCGTATAATTGGCATGGATCGAGATTTCCCTGCACAACTTTGCTCTTCAACTCCAAAATTTGCTCGCGAGAAATTGTCCAGTCGACTTGAATAATGTCGTACTAAAATTGATTTTTCGATAGTAATTTTATGACAGGTTGTTAAATTACCTCGGATTTGACAAACTCCTTGTTCATAAAATGACCTCCTTTACAGAAAATCGAAACAGGTGGAGAATCCTTGCCTAAAAATATTTTTGGAAGTTTTGTATAATATTTTGATAATTTTTTACCTAATTTTGCTTTGACTTCTGTGGCTATTCTTTTGAGCAGTTTGAGTGTAAATTTGTGGAATAGTTCTGGTGAAAGAGCGTCGGCATGTGATTCAAAAACTTGAAGAACTTGGGCACCAGCGCGTGCTTGGCCGACCAAAAAGTCAATGCATACAGTAGTTAATGCGTCCAGCAGTTTCTCACTTGCTTCTGGGTATTTGTAAAGCCATTTTTTCGCCTTGAAAGTGTTAATCAAAATTAATCAAGGAGTGGATCAATCACTTTTGAGTATGTCTTTGAACCTCCACCTTCGACCATGTACGCCATTAACGTCCAAGGAGCCCCGACAAAGCCAAATAGTGGCTGTTTACCGCCAATAGTTTTGCGTGTGAGTGTGATAGCATCAAAAACGTATTGAAGAACTTTGTTTACATCAGGTGAAAGGTTAATTTTATCTAAATCTTCTGGGGTATCAAGTGGTGAAGTAAAAGTCGGCCCTTTTCCAGAAATCATTACGCACTCCATTTCCATTGCCTAAAGAATATTGAAAATACCGAGTTATTATCTCTATCTTATAAAATAAATCATAATGCCAAGACTTCATCCCAGGATTCCTACGTCAGGAATATTTCCATTATAGAAGGTTAAATCATAACCGTTATAACACAAAATGTCAATTAAGAGATTTCCATTCACGCTCAAATCCAATCAGATTATGTCTTACATGTACATTGTACAGTAAATTGTTGTTTAAAATTTTTCAAGACTAGTCTTCTGTCAATAGCCGTACCTGAGGTATGACCATAATATCGGAGAAAATGATAGACGCATCAAGATCAAATCGTCTCAAGGGCTGCATTGTAACTTCACAAGCGTACTCAGGATTTCGACAAATTTCGAAAAACTCGTGTTTCTTTCTGTACTCTCTGAACTCGGACAGATATCGTCCCGCTTGTCTCATGATCCAGATCGGAGTCCGATCAACTTCCTCGCCCCGGCAAATTCGAAGAATCCGGTCATTTGTCATTACGGGAAAATCGCTCATTCTTCAATCAATTCAGTAAATTTTTCATTTTCTCAGTTTTATTTAACATTTGTTTGACAGTAAGCAAGTTAAATCGCTTACTCATCTGTTATCGCAATTCTGCATAACATCGACGACATATGTAAGGGACAAAATAAAGGTAATATAAGAGAAAATGTTTAATTAGTAGAGCGAGCATAATTATGTGGTTAGCTTTGGCATTTCTTCAAGAAGATCTCTTCGACAACTTCTGGTTCTGCGAGGGTAGAAATATCGCCAAGTTCAGGTGCGATCTCAGCAAAAGTCTGCACTGATGAGGCGGCGAGCTTGCGCAAGATTCTACGCATAATCTTTCCAGAGCGCGTTTTTGGCAAACCATCAACGATAATCGTGTCTGAAAGCTGTTTTACCAAATCAGCTCAAAAATTAAAGAACCTTGCGGAACGGCAAATTTCGCGATGACTTTTGCAACATGTTGACTGGCCAGTAGCTTGTGCTCAGAACTCTCAATCACGCCTTCTTTGAGGATTATAAATGCATATGGAACTTCACCCTTCGTTTCTTCTGGAATTCCGACCACAGCTGCCTCCGAAATAAATTCCAATTGAGCCTGAAAATTGGCTTATAAGAAAAGGAAATGAATAATACTGAATTAAAATATACGGACTCTTTCGGTTTCATGATTGACGGAATGAGTAATTGTATAAGAAGCACAAATTATCGGATAAGCCAAAATTAAATTTATGAAAATTTTGTATTATACAAGAGCTATTACGTTAATTGTTATTTTTATAGATATCTTACCAAGCAATCTTCAATTTCCGCCGTGCCTAATCGGTGACCAGAAACGTTAATGACGTCATCCATTCTTCCTGTAATTGTATATTCCCCGTCCACATCTCTATGAGCTCCATCTCCAGTCGTATAAACATCGTCAAATACATTCAGGTAAACATTTCGGAAGCGTTCATGATCTCCATGAATTGTTCGTGCGATTCCAGGCCACGGTTTTGCAATGCAGAGAGCTCCGTCAACAGAGTCTCCTTCTACAGTCTTTCCATCGGCACTTTTCAGAACTGGCTCGATGCCATAAAATGGGCGCTGAGCTGAGCCAGGCTTGAACGCGGCTCCTTCGTCACAAGGTCTAAAAATAATTAATTCAAGCTCAAAATCTTTTTACGACTTACACAGGTGTTATCATATTCCCTCCTGTTTCAGTCTGCCACCAAGTATCAGCAATTCGCACTTTTGAGCTGCCAACTGTATGATGAAGCCATTCCCAGGCTTCGGTGTTTATAGGTTCT
>Ga0115008_10003267_pt1 | contig 13415 bp, 12 predicted proteins | sample FraStrMetagenome_FD_87164 | JGI IMG/M metagenome (GOLD analysis project Ga0115008, IMG submission 87164) | Marine eukaryotic phytoplankton communities from Arctic Ocean - Fram Strait ARC3M Metagenome | ecosystem: Environmental > Aquatic > Marine > Oceanic | place: Fram Strait | collected...
AACTAGCATATGTCATTAAAAGAGGCTATTGAAACGGAATCACTGCTACTTGATGGTATCTCAGCGATGGCCGACTTAAGCCTCGACAGTAGCACCTTATCTTTACATGAATTGCGACAAGTCATTGGCGACCGAGTAGGCGGAAAAACTTCCTCCGATATGTCTTTACTGTTTCAATCTTTTGGTTTTAAAAGCAACATCCCTATTGATTCAGATTTAGTGTTCGATGTTCGCTGCCTACCCAACCCTTATTGGAATACTGATCTTCGCGAGTTCACCGGTCAAGATCAACCCGTCATTGATTTTTTAAGAAATAATGATGATGTCCAAGCAATGATTGCCGATATTATCCAATATCTTGAAAATTGGCTGCCGAAATTCAGAGATGCTAAACGCAGCTATACCACGGTATCAATTGGTTGTACGGGCGGCAAACACCGCTCAGTATTTATTGCCGAAGCACTTCACAAACACTTTAGTGAACCCGATAATGTGGTGCAGGTTCGTCACCGCGAATTTAAGCATTATTGATAAGTCCCAAAGAAATAGGATCGCTCGCCCTATTGACAGCAGGTGACGCATAGTCGACTCTGGGGCACGCGATTCACAACACATTATTTATTGATCATCGACACAGCTGAATAATCATGCCACAAGCGACCATTACCATACAAAACAAGCTGGGCCTTCATGCCAGGGCAGCCAATAAACTGGTCGATATCACCACACAATTTTCCAGCGTCGTCAGTATTGAATACAACAGTAAATCCATTGATGGCAAAAGCATTATGTCTGTAATGCTTCTCGCGGCAGCTAAAGGCTCCGAGCTTATCATTACCACAGAAGGTCGCGATGAAATTGAAGCGATGGACGCCATTACCCAGCTTATCAATAACCTCTTTGACGAAGGCGAATAAAACCGCTCACCTGCCTTAACATCGGTAATCTTGCCTGCATCATTGCTTGTTGATACAAGGCCTTTCACGCATAATCTTCTTTATTAGGTACACGTTAAAGTTTGATTTTATGCATTGTCTCAGCGCATTGACCAATAACACTAGCGCTTTGTCTGATCATCCATTTTCAGCAGACTCATAAGTCAGTGTTTCCAATAGCGGTTCAAAAAGTCGCTATACAATAGAAACAGCCTTAACACCGTACTGCTAACAATTCATCGCTAATAGCCAGAAGCTCAACATGCCAGCAATTGCCGATCATAATCAAGACCTATCGCGCAGCCAAGAAGTGGCCGACCTGCTGCAGAGCGGCACATTTCAACATGCCCGTCATATGCTCAAAGTATTAGCCGCTGAAGAAACTGCCCATCTGATTGAATCTTCGCCTCCGCCTTCACGACAAATTTTATGGGCATTAGTCGATGAAGACCGTCGTAGTGATGTATTACCCTTTCTCGGTGATGAGCTACAAACCCAATTTGTACTTGCAATGGAGAACGCTGAGTTAGTTGCTTTATCAACCGAGCTAGAAACGGATGATATGGTCGATATTCTTCAGCAACTACCAGATCGTCTCACTCGTGAAGTCTTGCAAGCCATGACCACACAAGATCGTCAACGAGTCACCAGCGCATTAAGCTACCCTGAGAATACTGCTGGCGGCTTAATGAACACTGATACCATAACGGTACGAGCGCGCCATTCGATTGATGTAGTGCTGCGCTACTTACGTCGTCATGATGAAATCCCAGATATGACTGATAACCTCTATGTGGTGAATCGCAGCGATGAGTTTATCGGTATCTTGCCTTTAGCAAAAATACTGGTCTCTGACCCCAACAAAACTGTCCGCGAGATTATGCTCTCCGATGTTAAGGCGATTCCAGTCGACATGCCTGACGATGAAGTCGCACGTCGTTTTGAACGAAAAGATTGGGTATCAGCACCGGTCGTTAATGAAGACGGAAAATTACTCGGTCGTATTACTATCGATGACATTGTTGATGTTATTCGTGAAGATGCCGACCACTCATTAATGAGCATGGCTGGTCTCGATGAAGAAGAAGATACTTTTTCGCCGGTTATTAAAACGACGCCCAGAAGAGCGCTTTGGTTAGGGCTCAACTTAATAACGGCATTTATTGCTGCTGCAGTCATTAATTTATTCCAAGATTCCATCGATAAAGTGGTTGCGCTAGCCATACTCATGCCGATTGTCGCCAGCATGGGTGGCGTTGCCGGCACTCAGACATTAACGATTGTGGTGCGCGGCCTCGCTATTGGCCATATCAAAGCCCATAACCAACGGTGGCTTATTATTCGCGAACTTGCCGTTGGCGTTATTAACGCCCTGCTCTGGGCTGCGGTGGTTGCCGTAGCTGCAGCATTATGGTTTGACGATATGATTCTTGGCGGCATTATTGCGGCAGCCATGATTATTAATTTAATTACCGCAGCACTCGCTGGCGCAATACTACCTTTAGCATTAAACAAAGCTAATATTGATCCAGCACTTGCAGGCAGCGTTGCATTAACTACTATTACAGATGTCGTTGGCTTTATGTCATTCTTAGGGCTAGCGACAATCTTTTACGCTTAATCAGCGTTAACAACACATTCAAGAAAACAGTAATCGTTATGGCTAGAAAAAAAATAGATAAAGACAAAGTCGAAGAAGTTGTCAGTAAAAGTCAGCTCAAGCGAGAAATGCATAGCCTGCAAGAGTTAGGTAAGAAGCTGCTCGAGTTAAAAAAACAAGATCTCGAAAATTTAGGTATTTCTGACGAGCTGCATACAGCATTAATTGAAACCAAACGCATTAAACATCGCGAAGGTTTACGTCGACAAATGCAATTTATTGGCAAACTTATGCGTAAAGAAGGCCAAGAAATTATTGATATCATCGAAGCGCATTTCGAAAAACAACGCACACTTCATAATATCTCTAATCAACAGCATCACTTAGTTGAGCAGTGGCGAGACCGTATTATTGCAGACGGCCATCCTGCCATTGAACTGTTTATTGAGAAATATGCTGCAGGCGATAGACAATGGTTACGCCAAATTATTCGTGCAATAGCGCATGAAACAACGAAAAACAAACCGCCTATTTCAGCACGTAAGCTGTTTGTCCATTTGCGCGACACTATCGCCAATCAAGTGCACTAACAGCTTAACTAAAAGGCGATTTTTTTACTGCTAAAGCGGCCAATACGCAGTAAAATAAAAACCCAACAATAATATATGGCGTGGTAGGTATACATAGACGTATACAGAGCTGCAAAAAGACTTCCACAAAGCCAAACAAAAATCGCCAGCTAAAGAGTCTATTTTCTATGAATATCAGACACTTAAAAAAAATACTCATTGGCATTCTGTGCCTAGGCTTTGCGCTGCTGTTCCTTTTAAAGCCAGCAAAGCAGCTTCCTAGCCTGCCGTTACTAGACATTCAAGCAGAGACTCAAACAGCCATTCAAAGCCCAACTATCATAACCAACGAAGCAGAACCTATCATCATTACTGCGCCAATAGAACCCGCATCAACTCAGCAAGCGCTATTAGAGCAATCCGCAAACGAGCGCATGGCCAAGCTAATCAAGCAGCGTCTCACACCCGAAATGCGAGCAGAAATAAACGCGCGTCTTAATCCGCCCAACCAAGACTATACTGAAATAAAAACCGAACAAGGCGGCTACGTAAATTTAGGCAAGCGCGCAGCCTCTGTTGCCGTAGCGTTTATTGATGACGAGGGCAACACCGTTGTTACCGATATCACTCAACCGTTAGATGACAATTAAAAATAATTGTCGTAGACCAATAAAATAAATAGCATTTACTATACGGATTTTTACATGCTCACTTTAAGATACTTATTTTCTCAACATTTTTTCTACAGCGCTCTATGCTGTATTAGCATTTTTCTATCGTCGCCTATTTATGCCACGTCTATCTCACTTAACATGCTGAATAATGCTAATGAAGGTTTAAACGATAATACAGCTGTTGCGCCCATCGGTGGAAACATAGGTATAACGTTAGGTCAGCAAAGACAAAATGTTATTCACTTTGCTGCACGATTATTAGAGCAAGTGATTGACAGCAGCGTACCGATTACTATTGATGCAGAATTTGATGCGCTGAGCTGTAGTTCTACTGCCGCAACATTAGGTTCCAGCGGTCCGTCTTCTTACCATTATGGCAATGCGTCATCTAATTACCCTGTTACCAATACTTATTATGTTCAGGCATTAGCAAATAGTATTACTGGTAATGATTTAAGTACCGCTAGTGATATGACACTTACCTTTAATAGTGATATAGACAATAACAATGACTGTCTTGCTAATCGCAATTGGTATTATGGACTAGATGGCGACGCAAGCGCACAAGACATTGATTTTTTATCAACGGTATTACATGAAACGCTGCATGGCTTAGGATTTTTAACACTAGTAAACGTCAATACCGGGAGCCGTTTAAATAACCGCGACGATATTTTTTCGCTGATGCTTGAAGATCATAGCGAAGGAAAAACCTGGCAACAAATGACGAATGCTGAACGCGTAGATTCAGCAAGCGATGATCCAGACTTACATTGGATTGGCAGTAATGTGCAAGCCGACATAGGTATATTAACCGCGGGAACTAACCAAGGTCATGTTCGCATGCATGCACCTAGCCCAATCAACAGCGGCAGCTCAGTATCCCACTTTAGCAATAACGTATCGCCCTTCGAATTGATGCAGCCTTCGTTAAATCAACCCGCTAATAGTATTGGACTCGCAAAAGCACTACTGCAAGATATTGGCTGGACAACATCGGTTGGCGATAAACCCATTATTGCTAATATTGGTAACGTAGAAATTATTAACTCCAGCCCGACCAATATTAGCTTTGCACTACTCGATAACGATACCGATATTACCGCTGTGAATATAAGCGCAAGCTCTTCTAACACAAACATCATTGAAAATAGTGGCATCACACTTATCGGTAATCAACGTTTAAGAGAGGTCACTGTCACACCTCTATCTGGCGCATCTGGCATAGTAAATATCACACTTACCGCCTCCGATGGCAGTAATAGCAATAACCAAATATTTCAAGTTAACGTGGTTTCTAATTTAACACCGAGCATCAGCATCACTAGCCCAGCCACTAACGATACGATACTCACGGATACCCAAAGCTTTACTGCTAGCGCCAATGATCCCGAAGACGGGAATATCAGCAGCAATATTATATGGAGCTCATCCATTGATGGAGTGTTTGCTAACGGAGCTACAATTGCGTCTATGCTCAGCGATGGTAATCATATTATTACTGCCTCAATTACTGACAGCACCAGCAATACTGAAACCTTCAGCATTAACATTACCATCAATGCACTCAGTGATAATGATAATGATGGCTTGAATAATTCAACGGAAATATTTTTAGGCACCGATCCTTTTGACAGCGATACGGATAATGACTATTCATCCGATTTCGAAGAAGTTAATAGGGATGGCAATCCAAATAACTACAGCGAAGGTATCGATAGTGATCCCAACAACCCAGATACCGATGGCGATGGCTATAAAGATGGGTTCGATGCCAACCCTTTAATTGAAGATCCACCTGAAGGCAACATACCATTGCTACCACTCTGGGCAACGAGTTTATTAATTGCTTTTCTGTTACTCGCTGCGCATAGAAAAACTAAAGCACACGATTAGGATTTAAAATACCTTTAGGATCCATCGCTTGTTTTAACAATCGCATTAATGCGATTTCTTCTTCACTACGGCATAGATGCAGATACTTACGCTTCATTGCACCAACACCATGCTCGGCAGTCACGGTGCCATCCATGTCACCCACAATCTCGTAAACCTTTTGATAAATAAACGCTACGGCCTTCGCCTTATCTATCTCACTACCACTATCAGTCCAAGCTAATATATGCAAATTACCATCGGCCATATGACCAAAGGTACATAATTTTAAGTCGTTAATAGTCTCTGATAAGACTTGCTCTACACGCTGCACAAATTTACTCATGACGCTAACTGGCACACCAACATCAAAATTCGCACGATGTTTTATATTAGAAAGAATGCTCATCACGCCATCGCGAATTTGCCAAAACTTTTCGGCATCCGAATGCGATTGAGCAATCACCGCATCCAACAAGCTTCCTTGCGATAAATAATCGGCTAGTACCTCATCAAACAACTGACTGTCTCGCTCAAGATCACTACCTTCGGCCTCAATCAAAACATACAATGGATATTTTTTATTAAAAGGATCGCTAAAACTTGGATTCATTGCATAAACCCGTTCCGTATAATTAGACCACATCAATTCAAACGCCGTGACCTTAGGTAAACGGCGCTGCATTGTTTGTAAGAATTCAACGACATCATCAAAATGAGAAAAAGCACAGAGGGCTGATTTTTTTGATACTGGCTGAGGGTAAAGTCTTAATACGACTTCAGTTACAACACCTAAGGTGCCTTCTGAGCCAATAAATAACTGCTTAATATCATAGCCCGCATTATTCTTAAGCATTTTATTCATTGAGCGAACAACCGTGCCATCTGCGGTTACCGCCGTCAAACCCAAGACTAACGCTCTTGTCATACCATAATATAAAACCTGATTTCCGCCAGCATTAGTAGCAACGTTTCCGCCAATCGAACAGCTACCCCGTGCTCCCAAATCTAACGGCAAATAAAAACCAGCCTCTTGTGCGGCTTGCTGAAGTTCTGATAATGGCGTACCCGCTAATGCAGATAATGTCATTGATTGTTGATCAAGCTCGGTTATTCCAGATAGTAATTCTAAAGACAAAACTATCTCGTCTTGCTGTGGTGTCGCACCACCCGACAAGCCCGTTAAACCACCCTGCGTCACCACTGATAAAGTATTAGCGTTACAATAGGTCAATAACGTAGATACATCTTCTATTCGCTTAGGCCGCACGACGATCGCAGGCTGATGCGCATGCTCTCCACTCCAGTCCACCGCATATTTATTACTCACTGCATCGCCAATAAGCACGCAATGGGGTAATAATTTTTCAATTTCACGATAATGCTTATCTAACATAAAATAATTAACTCTCTACACAAATGTATCTCGCCGGCCCAGCTCATTCTTTCAAAGCCATTAAAAACTATTATGAAGGCTATTATCCGTAATAAATCGACAATAGATATGCCCATAAGCTAATTAGCTTGAACTCCCTTAGAACTTACTGATAAATTGAGTCTCTATAGAATCTGGCACAATTATTCTGCACCTACCGATAACGACTTAAACGATATACGCAAGACAGCTATATAAACAACTACTGTCATTTTCGCATTCAATTCTGTTAGCTAGGAAGTCAACTATGGATAACTTTTTCGGCGCCTCAACCACCCATTTACTGATTAATATCTTCGGTGTTATGGCCGTATTATTTCTACTAACGCTTAGCGCACTCATCATCACTGTCATTTTTTTATACATTATTGATAAAAGACAAACTGAACATACAGTGCGCCGCAACTATCCGGTCATTGGTCGTTTCCGTTATTTATTTGAACATATGGGTGAATTTTTTAGACAATACTTTTTCGCCATGGATCGTGAAGAACTGCCTTTTAACCGCGCCGAGCGCTCATGGGCTTATCGAGCCGCTAAAAATGTCGACAGTACCATTGCCTTTGGCTCCACACGAAGCTTAACGCCTGCAGGCAGCGTATTATTTGTTAACTGTCCATTTCCTACGCTAACTGAAGATGCCGCACAGCCAGGTGAAATCACTCTTGGGCCCTATTGTCGCCACCCCTATAAAACACGATCATTAGTCAATATTTCAGGCATGAGTTACGGCGCAATATCCAAACCCGCTATACAAGCACTATCACGAGGGGCAAAAAAAGCCGGCTGCTGGATGAATACCGGTGAAGGTGGTGTCAGCTCTTATCATCTAGAAAGCGGCTGTGATCTGGTTTATCAAATTGGTACAGCTAAATACGGCGTGCGAGATAGCAATGGCCAGCTTTGTGATGAAAAACTAAAAGCGATCGCCGATCATCAACAAATACGTATGTTTGAAATAAAAATGAGCCAAGGCGCTAAACCCGGTAAAGGAGGCATTTTACCCGGTGCTAAAGTCACAGCCGAAATTGCGGCCATTCGTGGCATTAACATCAATGAAGATTCTATTAGTCCCAACGCTCATCCCGATATTAACTCGGTTGAAGACCTACTCGATATGATTACCCATATTCGAGATGTAACAGGTAAACCTGTTGGCTTTAAAGCCGTTATTGGCTCATCTAAATGGATAGATGATATGTGCAGTCTAATTCTTGCTCGCGGTATCGAATCGGCACCCGATTTCATTACCATAGACAGTGCCGATGGTGGTACGGGGGCAGCACCTCAAAGCCTTATGGATTTTGTTGGCCTGCCATTAAAAGAAAGCCTGCCATTAGTCACCAACAAACTGAACCAATACGGCTTAAGAAAACGTATTAAAGTAATAGGCTCCGGCAAGATGATTACGCCATCGGGTGTGGCTTGGGCGCTATGTATGGGAGCAGACTTTGTAGTCTCAGCTCGCGGCTTTATGTTTGCGTTAGGCTGCATACAGGCCCTGCAATGCAATAAAAATACCTGCCCTACTGGTATCACTACACACAACAAAAAACTACAATTTGGCTTAGACCCTAACAACAAAGCTGAGCGAGTGGCTAATTACACTCAAAATATGATTTATGAGGTAGGCGTTATTGCTCATTCCTGCGGTGTTAAAGAACCGCGTCGATTAAAACGTTACCATGCACATATTGTGGGTGGAGATGGTTTATCTAAAGCAATATCAGACATCCATCCCTACAACGAAGTCGAGCAAATTAAGATTAATGTGGGCAACTAAAGAACCATTTTATTGATCAAATAATTAAAAAAACAGGTATCCAATGAACTTAAGCCCAGATCAATTACTGACTAATTTATTAGACGATCATCAACCTAAAAAATTATTACTTGTTGGCGGTGAAAAACCGCCAGCTATTCAACAGTATCTAGCCAACCAAAATGACAATAGTATAAATTTGACAACGCTAATAGATCCCTCGCTATTATCTAACATAGAGTCACGCTTTGATTTTTGTTTAATCACTCCCGATTTTATCGAGCAAGATAAACAAGCTGGTATTGAATTATTAGCCGGCATCAGAAACCGCCTCTGCCATCACATCTATTTATTTATACCGCTTAGTGAACATATTTCAACGATTGAAGGTTGGACAGAAAAAGATTTATTTAGTCTTGGTTTAAAACGGCTGGTCCAATTTAAATCTAAAGAACCGAACCTAGAAGAAGACAACAACACAGCATCCATATTGAATTGTTTTGCCTACCAAATAGAAAGCTATATTAAAAAACGCGATTGGAATAATGCTCGTTTTTGGGCTAATCCAGAACAGTTCGACAAACACTGGTGGTAAGTAATAATTTCACTCATTATCAAGGAAACTGATTTTGATCACCATTAATAGTCGACTCAGTATTCCTGAATCTGACATTGAAATATCAGCGATACGTGCTCAAGGTGCTGGCGGACAAAACGTCAATAAAGTTTCGTCTGCAATACACTTACGCTTTGATATTCATCACTCCTGCCTGCCTGATTTATATAAACAACGCTTACTCGCCTTAAATGACCAACGTATCAATAAGGAAGGCGTTATTATTATTAAAGCGCAGCAATACCGTACGCAAGAAAAAAACCGTTCTAATGCATTAGAACGGCTAGGAGAATTAATTAAAAAGGTTACCATCGAACAAAAAGCTAGACGCGCAACTAAGCCATCGAGAAACGCAAAGCGAAAACGCATGGACAGTAAGACGCAACGGGGAAAAACAAAATCATTGCGTGGAAAAGTTGTCGACTAAGAAGATCATCACGCTATTTAAAAATTATCTTAGGCACGATCCAATACTATCCAGCACCATCCAACACTATCAAGTACTCTCAAAATATTTCTTATTTAGTAATTAATTAAGCTCCAGTGATCAAAACCCTTCATTTGCTGTCCATACTTATTCTAGAACTCGAATACCATCACCTAAAAACCGCCTTCTCAGGAGCAATAATGACTCATCAGCCTATCGAAAACGTCAACGTCATTGCTAATGACATATTGATTACACCCGGTGAGCTTAAGAGTAAGCTGCCTATATCTGCCGCTGCAGCAAAAACCATTAAAACTGGACGAGAAACTATCCAAAGTATTTTAGATAGAAAAGACCCTCGTATTATCGTGGTAGTTGGCCCCTGCTCTATTCATGATGTCGATGCCGCCAAAGAATATGCTCAACGCTTGGCTAAACTCGCAGAAGAAATACAAGATACTATTTATTTAGTTATGCGAGTTTATTTCGAAAAACCACGTACCACCACCGGCTGGAAAGGCTTAGTCAATGATCCCTATATTGATGACTCATTTAAGATTACCGATGGTCTTCAGGTTGGTCGAGAGTTATTGCTTAACATCGCCGAATTAGGCCTACCAACAGCCACAGAAGCATTGGACCCTATTTCACCACAGTACCTACAAGACTTAATCTCTTGGTCTGCTATTGGCGCGCGTACAACCGAATCGCAAACACATAGAGAAATGGCCAGCGGATTATCATGCGCTGTGGGTTTTAAAAATGGCACTGACGGCGGCCTCACGGTTGCCATCAATGCCCTACAATCAGTTGCTAGCCCACATCGATTTCTTGGTATCAACAATGAAGGATCAGTATCCATAATCACCACTGGCGGCAATCCCTATGCGCATATTGTATTAAGAGGAGGCGATAGAAAAACGAACTACGATTCAGTTAGCGTATCGCTTTGTGAGCAAGCCCTAAAAAAAGCCGATGTAAAAGCGAACATTATGGTGGATTGCAGCCATGCAAATTCCAACAAAAACCATGAGCTGCAGCCACTGGTTATGGAAAACGTGACCAATCAAATTTTAGAGGGTAATCAATCGATTATTGGTTTAATGATCGAGAGCCATTTACATGCTGGTAATCAAAAAATACCCAGTGACCTCAATGAGCTAAAATACGGCGTATCCATTACAGATGCCTGTATTGACTGGGAAACGACAAGAGCAACATTAAAAAGCATGCATGCCAAGTTAATTAATGTATTGCCGAATCGAAAGCCCTAGATCAAGGGGGCTAAAAGGAACATGAGGGAAGCATAAAAACGAGCGTAAAAAGAAGCTTAAATAGAACTCAGCGTGAGCTGATCAAGAGAATTTAAAGAGAGAATTTAGAAAATATCAGGAGACTTAACAAACATCGCTAGTAGGACATTCTAATAAAATAGGCCACCCTAATAATTGGGTGGCCTATTTCAATTAATTACCTAACACATTCGATGCATTTTTCTTTGTTTTCTTTGCCGCTTTCTTTTCTTTTGCAGTTAAAAGCGGTTTCTTTTTAACACTTTTTTTACTGTCTTGTCCTTTGCTCATAATAATTACTCTTGGTCATAAGTGGATTAACCTAAAGTCAGTTTGAGCTAACCTGAGGACAGTGTCTAAGTATTAGTTTTTATGAATTTCAATACATTGATACTTAGATCCATTAGTATGAACCTAAAAAGGAACAACTGAAAGTATTCATTTTTCTTGATAAAAGTAACTTATAACAGCCTGCTCTTTATACAATTTAAATACCTATATAGTTTATAAAACACTAGCATCATGCTTTATTTAATTAACAGGATTTAAAAAATCTCACTAATTACAACTGTTTGCAATTAGCCTATAACCCTTAAAGGTTTGCTGTTTCCAATTGTCATTGTCATATTCAATAAAATGCGCTGTTTGCTGAGCGACATCTAAACCAAAATAACGACCAACGATATGCAGCGACATATCAATTCCCGCCGAAAGACCGCCGGCGGTTATCACATGCCCCTGATCTACAAATGTCTGCTCACGGGATAGCTGAATATCAGGAAAGCGATTAGCGAAATTATCAAAATCAGTATGGAAAGTTGTTGCTATTAAACCGTCAAGTAAACCTGCTTCTGCTAAATGATAAACCCCTGTACATAATGATGTCGTCAAATCAGCCATAACACTGGCTTTCTTTATCCATTCTATAATTTCAGGCGTGCAATGATGTGCAGGAGAAACAATAACATCGGGCTGTGGGGCGTCAAATACTGTGTAGTTAGGCGAAACCAACATACCACCGCTCATACTTACCATAGCGCTACTTGCACCCACGGTATAGAGTTCAAAAACAGAACTTTCATTAACCAATACATCTTGAAAAATTTCCCAGGGCACCGCCACATCAATAACTTGCGACCCCTGCCCTAACGTAAAGGCGACGCGTATTTTTCGTCCTTCAGGTAAATTTAATCGCACACCTTCATTAAATACTTTTTTTCTCGCATCCTTTCTCGTCATTATAGCTCTCTCTGTCCTTAATCACTTTATCATTGAAATTTTATATTCATTCTCTATCTTTTTTTCTATCACGATGGAAATTTTTCGCTTAATTTATTAGCTATCATGATTTAATAATGAAAAAAAACGCCAAACATAAAAAATACTTCTGTTTCACACTAAAACCTTGCAAAAATTCTTGAGAGAATTATGACCTACGCGTTATTAGAAAGTGCAATTAACTGCACACTAAAGTTAATCACTAACGATTAATTCATTACAGTCAATCTGTTATGCCCAAAACCAAAACGCCCCAGCAAAAGCCAGGGCGTTAGATATAACAAAAGGTTTTAACGAGCGTTTACCAACCGGTAATTTCTTTTAGTCCTTCGCCAATATCCGCTAGGCTACGAACGGTTTTAACACCCGCCGCTTCTAAGGCTGCAAACTTCTCGTCTGCTGTACCCTTACCGCCAGAGATAATTGCGCCAGCATGACCCATTCGCTTACCTGCAGGCGCTGTTACACCGGCAATATAAGACACTACAGGCTTAGTGACGTTAGCTTTAATATACTCAGCGGCTTCTTCTTCAGCAGTGCCACCAATCTCACCAATCATCACAATCGCTTCAGTCGCAGGATCTTTCTCAAACAACTCAAGGATATCGATAAAGTTAGAACCCGGAATAGGATCGCCACCAATACCAACACAAGTTGTCTGACCAAAACCGGCATCTGTAGTTTGCTTAACCGCTTCGTAAGTCAATGTACCTGAACGCGAAACGATACCCACTTTGCCCGGCAAATGAATCGAACCTGGCATGATACCAATCTTACATTCGCCCGGTGTAATAACACCCGGACAGTTAGGTCCAATTAAGCGCACGCCTAATTGATCACAAACGACTTTTGCATCAAGCATATCCAATGTAGGAATGCCTTCAGTAATACAAACAATCAACTTAATGCCGCTGTTAGCCGCTTCTAAAATTGAATCTTTGCAAAACGGCGC
>Ga0115008_10003269_pt1 | contig 13414 bp, 15 predicted proteins | sample FraStrMetagenome_FD_87164 | JGI IMG/M metagenome (GOLD analysis project Ga0115008, IMG submission 87164) | Marine eukaryotic phytoplankton communities from Arctic Ocean - Fram Strait ARC3M Metagenome | ecosystem: Environmental > Aquatic > Marine > Oceanic | place: Fram Strait | collected...
GCAGGTAGAAGTTGATACCCTGCCCATCGTCGCCGGTGAAAGCGCTGTCCAAATTGCCAAACGCGCCAAACAACAGGCCACATTGGGCGGCTATGACGTCTATATGCTCGATACTGCCGGGCGCCTTCAAATAGACGAAACCCTGATGCAGGAAGTTCAGGATGTGCGCGATGCGGTCGCACCGCGCGAGACCCTGCTTGTTGTCGATGGGTTAACGGGCCAAGTGGCCGTAGAAGTAGCCGAAGAATTTGACAGCAAAATCGGCATCTCTGGCGTGGTTCTCACCCGTATGGATGGGGACGGTCGCGGTGGTGCGGCGCTGTCGATGCGTGCGGTCACCGGCAAGCCGATCAAATTTGTTGGCTCCGGCGAAAAAATGGATGCATTGGAGACTTTCGAGCCCGAGCGCATCGCCGGACGCATTTTGGGCATGGGCGATATCGTCGCTTTGGTTGAAAAGGCGCAAGAGACTTTAGAAGCTGAACAAGCCGAACGGATGATGCGTCGCCTGCAAAAGGGCATGTTCAACATGAACGATCTGCGCAGCCAGCTTGAGCAAATGCAAAAAATGGGCGGTATGCAGGGCCTGATGGGCATGATGCCCGGCATGGCAAAAATGAAGGGCAAGATTGATCAAGCCGGCCTCGATGACAGCCTGTTAAAGCGCCAAATTGCCTTGATCAATTCCATGACAAAAAAAGAGCGAGCCAATCCTGCTTTGCTACAAGCCAGCCGGAAAAAGCGGATTGCAGCCGGGGCAGGGCTTGAAGTGAGTGATCTCAATAAATTACTCAAACAGCATCGACAAATGTCAGATATGATGAAGAAAATTGGAAAAAAAGGTGGGTTGGGCGCTCTCAAGGGTATGCTCGGCGGCCAGGGCGCCCCAAGTCAAGCAGAGCTGGCCGCAGCACAAGAGCAAATTGCCAGTGGCGCTATGGGCGGTTTGCCCAAAGGAATGAGCCTGCCCAAAGGGATGGGCGGGTTGGGCGGCGGTTTGCCTGGTGGCCTTAGCGGTTTGGGCAAGAAGAAATGAACCATTCAGATATGACACCCGGAGGCCTGTTATGACGGACGATACAACACGCGCCGCAGAGCTGCTTAAATCACACCGCGAGAGCATTGATCGCTTGGATGCGGTCTTGGTTTATACCCTGGGCGAGCGTTTTGCCCACACCCAAGCAGTAGGGCAGCTCAAAGCCAAACATGCTCTACCACCATCTGATCCCACCCGTGAGGCACAACAAATTACCCGTCTGCAAGATCTGGCACGGCGCGCTGATCTCGACCCCGAATTCGCCAAGAAATTTCTGAGCTTTATTGTTCAAGAAGTCATCCAGAACCACAAAAATTATCAAGAATAGACCGCAATATCTGCTGCCTATTTGCCATTTTCAAGGAGAATAACAATGGCTATGAAAATCCGTTTGGCCCGTGGTGGGTCCAAAAAGCGCCCCTTTTACCGTGTTGTTGCTGCTGATGCGCGCATGCCGCGCGATGGTCGCTTTATCGAAAAATTGGGCACATATAACCCACTTTTGGCAAAAGACAGCGAAGAGCGTGTAAAGCTCAACCTTGAGCGCATTCAGCACTGGCTCGATCAAGGCGCACAGCCAACAGATCGTGTCTCCCGGATGCTGGAGGCCGCAGGCGTGATCCCGGCCAAAACACGCAGCAACCCGATCAAAGCCAAACCTGGCAAAAAAGCTATTGAGCGCGCCGAAGAAAAAGCCGCAAAAGCGGCCACTCCAGTGGAAGAACAGGCCCCCACAGAAGAGGCCCCCGCAGAAGAAGCAGCCGCAGAAGAGTAATCTTCCGCGCAGCGCGGCCTATACCTCGAAAAATAATGAACCCCGCCTCTTTGGCGGGGTTTTCCATTTTAAGGTTTCGCATTAAGGGTAAGGCATGTTATTGCGCCCTATTCGCTCTTTGATGCTAATCGGAATATGCTTTTTGGTTGGGTATTTTTACGCCCGCCATCAGGCCAGCGAAATGTGTATCGAAGATGGTGGCAAAATGCAAAACGGCTATTGTTTAGGAGTGACCCAATGACAGCTTTGATCTGTGTTGGCATGATTGCAGGTGCTTATGGAGTGCGTGGCGAATTACGAGTGAAGAGCTATTGCGCCACCCCAAGCGATATAGAAAACTACGCGCCTCTGTTGGATGAATCCGGGAATCACAGCTTTGAGCTGTCGTTGATCGGCCAAATCAAGAATGGGTTTTCGGCTCGAATCGTTGGGGTTGAGACCAAAGAACAAGCCGATATGCTACGCAGCACACAGCTGTTCGCCCGCCGCGAAGATCTGCCGGCTTTACCAGATGATGAATACTACTATTCCGATTTGATGGGCCTGCAGGTCTGCGACACAGGCGGCATTGAAATTGGTCATGTAAAATCCGTGATGAACCACGGCGCCGATGATTTGCTTGAGGTGACAGTCCCCGGTGCGTCAGATACGGCCTTAATCCCCTTTACAAAGGCGATTGTGCCCACTGTAGATGTAGCGGCGCGCCGAATTGTTATTGATCCGCCTGAAGGGCTGCTATGACCGCACCCAGCAAATCTCATGGGCGCAAGTCGATCCGCGCAGCGCTCAAACCCAGAGCCCTCGATGGCGAAACGCCAGATTTGGCCGGTGTCTGGCGCGCGGATGTGATCACACTTTTTCCTGATCTTTTCCCTGGAGTTCTGGGGGCCTCCCTCACAGGGAAGGGTCTAAAGGACGACAAGTGGCAATTGCACACCCATGATCTGCGCGCATATGGCGAGGGCAAGCATCGCAATGTTGATGACACCCCAGCCGGTGGGGGAGCAGGTATGGTCATGCGTGCCGATGTATTGGGCCGAGCCTTGTCAGATATATTGCTGCGCCGCCCGCCCTGCCCAATTATCTACATGTCGCCCCGCGGCCGCCCCTTGACCCAAGCGCGCGCACAAGCTTTGGCCGATGGGCCGGGCGCTGTGGTCCTGTGTGGCCGGTTTGAGGGGATTGATCAAAGAGTGATTGATCACTTCAAAATCGAAGAAATCAGCATTGGAGACTATGTACTCTCCGGTGGCGAATTGGCGGCACAGGTGATGCTTGACGCCGCTGTTCGCTTCATTCCTGGCGTGCTGGGCAACCAGGTCAGTACGGAACAAGAGAGCTTTTCCAACGGCCTGTTGGAACACCCGCAATACACCCGCCCGCCCGTTTGGGAAGGACGTGAAATTCCGCCTGTGTTGCTGTCTGGCAATCATGGCAAAGTTGCACAATGGCAGGCCGAACAATCCGAAGCCCTAACTCGAGACCACCGGCCAGATCTTTGGGAAAAATATCGGGATTAAGGCGCTCCTGAGCGCCTTAATCCCGATCTATTCTCTTGCTTTGTCAGCAGTCTCGAAATATATGGCAAAGGCCTGTTCCAGAAATGGATTCGGGCGGCTGTGCTAGTTCGTTTTCGATTATACGTGCTCCCTTTCTTCGGGGCCTGCGGATCAACAAACCCATTCGTACAGCGACAAGCAACGACGACCTGATCTCTAGCGGGCACTGCGGTGGACCCGGAAGAAGACTGAGAGCTCTGAGGTGGTATCAAACTTCGTGGAACAACCACGAGCAACCAAAGGAGCGTCAGATGAATCTGATTGCACAATTAGAGGCGGAGCAAATTGCCGTCCTTGGGAAGGACATTCCCGATTTCAAAGCCGGTGACACCGTGCGTGTTGGTTTTAAAGTAACCGAGGGCACCAGAAGCCGGGTTCAGAACTACGAAGGCGTATGTATAGCACGCAACAATGGCGTTGGTATCTCAGGATCGTTCACGGTTCGTAAGATTTCGTTTGGTGAAGGCGTGGAACGTGTGTTCCCTCTGCATTCCACCAACATCGACAGCATCACCGTTGTCCGCCGTGGTCGCGTACGTCGCGCCAAGCTGTATTACCTCCGGGATCGTCGTGGTAAATCCGCACGTATCGTAGAGCAAACCAACTATAAACCCAAGTCTTAAGGAGCGGGACCATGAAAAAAGATACCCATCCAGACTATCACTTCATCAATGTCAAAATGACCAATGGCGACATCATACAAATGCGCTCTACCTATGGCGCAGATGGCGATCAACTGTCTTTGGACATCGACCCCTCCGTGCATCCGGCTTGGACCGGTGGCGGCGCGCGCTTGATGGACACTGGCGGCCGTGTGTCAAAGTTCAAAAAGAAATACGAAGGATTGGGCTTCTAAGCCATTCCCCTTCACAAATAGTAAAGGCCGGCTTCTTGGAGCCGGTCTTTTTTGTTGGCTTTGCTCCGTGCATCGAAGAAAATCGAAATGGGTAAGCCCCTTCGCAAGGTTCTTTCCTTGTCCGCGTTGAGCGTCTATATCCGCGGCAAAATACACTAAATTTAAGAGGCATGAGATGGCGCATATTATCGTCGTAGGCAATGAAAAGGGCGGTTCCGGCAAGTCGACCACAACCATGCATCTGGCCACCGCTTTGGCGCGTATGGGTCACCGGGTGGGTGGTCTGGATTTGGACTTACGCCAAAAAACATTCGGCCAATATGTCACCAACCGCATCCGCTATGCAGCCCAAAGTGACATCACGCTCCAATCGCCCAATTACATTGATTTTCCTGAAATTGCAGAAGCCGATCTTAATCCGGGTGAAAACCTGATGGACCGCCGCCTTTCGGCCGCTGTAGAACTGCTGGAGCCACAGTCTGATTTCATCGTGATTGATTGCCCAGGCAGCCACACGCGCATGTCTCAAATGGCCCATGCTATGGCCAATACCCTCATCACCCCGCTCAATGACAGCTTCGTCGACTTTGATCTTCTGGCAAAAATTGAGAGCGATGGGATCACGGTGAAAGGTCCGTCTGTCTATTCCGAAATGGTATGGAGCGCGCGACAATTGCGCGCTCAGGCCGGGCTGGCGCCCCTGGATTGGATCGTGGTGCGCAATCGGCTCGGTGCGCAAAACATGATCAACAAACAAAAAATGGGCGATGCCATCGCGCTCCTCGCCAGGCGCATCGGATTTCGCGTGGCGCCCGGATTTGGCGAACGGGTGATCTTTCGCGAGTTATTTCCCCGCGGTCTCACCCTTCTTGATCTCAAGGATGTAGGGATCAATCAGTTGAGCATGTCCAATATCGCCGCGCGGCAAGAGCTGCGCGAATTGGTCAAGGCCCTAAACCTTCCCAATGTGTCGGTTGCTTTTTAAAGCAATTCCGCACTGCTAGGTGGATCACAGCCTTCACGTCCACAGTTGATAGCTGCCGCTCTGGCGGCCCGGCTCAAAACATCTTGCAACCTAGCCTGCGGCAGCTCTGACAAGGCCGTCTGCGTGAGCGGATCTGCGCCATTGAGGCAGCTCAATACAGTTCCCATGAAGGTATCCCCAGCGCCAACCGTATCGATCAATTTCCCCACAGGGTGAGCCGGCACGATGACCCTGTTACCATTGCAATATCCAAGGGCGCCCTCGGCTCCTTTGGTGATGATGGTCAGCTTGGCTGTGGCTTTGGCCAGCAATGCCTCGCAAGCCGCTTCAAATGACAACTCTGGATAAATCCACTCCAGGTCTTCATCACTGAGTTTGATCACATCCGAATGCCACATCAAATGCCATAGGCGCGCAAGGTAAGACTCGCGGTCTGAAATCAGCATAGGGCGCACATTTGGATCCAGAGTGGTGACGATACCCGCTTTATGTTTCGCAACGAAAAATTCAGTCCAAGCCTCCGCATCCACCCCAGCTATGATGGACAATGAGGTCAGATGAAAAGCGTGGCCGTCTTTCGGGAAATAGGCATTGAGGGAGGGTAAATCTACCTGCCGTTCAGCCGTATCACCTCGGTAAAATTGATAACTAGGCTGGCCGTTAACCAAAGTTACCACCGCCAACGACGAAGATTTTTCCGACCGCGGGCTGAGCAGTATCACCCCATCGGCCACCATTTTATCAGCCAGAAAATGCCCCAGATTATCCTGCGCTATGGGGGTAATGAAGCCTACGTCTTGCCCCTGCCGCGCCGTTGCGCGGGCCGTGTTATAACCAGAGCCCCCGCGGACACCTGCGAATGAAACAGCAGCATCGTTGCGCGATAACTCAATGAGATCAATTAAATTGTCTCCCCCAACAACCAGCATAAGGCCCCCTTTGGAACAAAATTCGCGCCAACCTAGCGATAATTTGGGGTGAGGCGAAAATATATTTTTGACTTTCACTAGTGTTTTTTTGCCATTGCGCAATGGGCGATTGCACTTGTCGAAGCCAAATGCCTCCATGCTTGAACTCTCGCCCAGATTCGACCACTGTTACACTGGCGCTTCTGATGCGCAGATTTGATTGTTGCGAGACAGGCTATGAGTGAGTGTACGACACAAATTGTCATCATCGGCGGCGGCCCTTCCGGGCTACTTTTGTCGCAATTGCTGCATAAACGCGGCATTCAATCGGTGGTATTAGAGCGAAAGTCCAAAGACTATGTGCTCAGTCGTATTCGCGCGGGCGTCTTGGAACGCGGGCTGTTGGGGCTGATGAAAGAGGCTGGGATTGGCAGCCGAATGGCCAGGGAAGGCTTCGCCCATGACGGCACGCTGATCTCCTACGGTGACGAGATGTTTCGCATCGATTTTAAGGAGCTTACAGGGCATTCTATCATGGTTTACGGGCAAACTGAAGTCACCCGAGATCTTTATGATGCGCGCGAAGCCATGGGCGGCCAGATTGAGTATAATGTGGAAGACGTTGAGATTCACGATCTCGAAAGCAACGCGGCCACTGTGACCTATCGCCAAGACGGGCAACCCCATAAGATCAGCTGTGATTTTGTGGCCGGATGTGATGGGTATCATGGGGTTAGTCGCAAAACCATTCCGAGTGAGAGCCGCAAAGAGTATGAAAAACTCTACCCCTTCGGCTGGCTTGGGATCTTGTCACGCACACCTCCGGTCAGCCATGAGCTGATCTATGCAAATTCCGAACGCGGATTTGCACTTTGCTCTATGCGCAGTGAAAACCTCAGCCGGTATTACATCCAATGCGACCTGTCCGACCGACCAGAGGATTGGAGCGATGCGGACTTTTGGGCCGAATTGAAGCGCCGGTTGCCACCAGAGGTGGCGGAAAAAATGGTCACGGGCCCTTCGATAGAAAAAAGCATCGCACCCCTACGGTCATTTGTCAGCGAGCCAATGCGTTGGGGCCGCTTATTTCTCTGCGGCGATGCCGCCCACATCGTACCACCCACCGGCGCAAAGGGCCTCAATACAGCCGCCTCTGATGTGCATTATCTTTATAATGGCTTGCGACAGTTTTACGAGACAGGCGATGCAGCGGGGATTGATGGCTACTCCGAGTTGGCCCTCGCCCGAGTTTGGAAGGCCGAACGCTTCAGCTGGTGGTTCTCATCGCTCATGCATCGTTATCCAGACCAAAGCGCCTTCGATTTTAAGATGCAGACGGCAGAAATAGAATTCTTGCGCAGCAATCGCGCCGCGCAACAAGCTATGGCTGAAAACTATGTTGGCCTGCCCTATTGATCCCGCCACGTGACTAAAGACAATCACAGATCACAAATATTTTCAGACCGAGAGGGAGTCTCAATGACTGATTTTGCGAAGACCCGACAGATGTTCGATATTCCGCCAGGTATGATCTATCTCAACGGCAATTCCCTTGGCCCAATGCCGAAAGCGGCTCCCAAAGCGATAAACAGCTTTTTAATGGATGAATGGCGCACTGAGCTGGTCCGGGGCTGGAACACGAAAAACTGGTTCATGCAGAGCAATTCGCTCGGTGACAGGTTGGGGCGTTTGGTCGGTGCCCCTGCGGGCAGTACCGTGGTCGGAGACACGCTCTCGATAAGGGTATTCCAAGCGGTCGCCGCCGCGCTCGCCTTGGCCCCCAAGCGCCGGGTGATCCTATCAGACAGCGGCAACTTCCCCACAGATCTTTACATGGTTGAAGGGCTCATGGGTTTGCGTGATGTGGGTTACGAGCTGCGCACCCCCACGCCTGAGGATGTTTTGGATCATATCACGGAAGAGGTGGCCACCGTTATGGTCACAGAGGTTGATTACCGCAGCGGCCGAAAACATGACATGCAGGCCATTATCAAAAAAGCACACAGCGTTGGTGCAACAGTGGTTTGGGACTTGGCCCATTCAATCGGTGCTATTCCTGTAGATGTATATGGCACAGATGCCGACTTCGCAGTCGGATGCACCTATAAATTCCTCAATGCTGGCCCCGGCGGACCAGCATTCATCTATGTCGCACCTCGTTTGATCGATCAGGTGGAGCCCGTGCTCTCAGGCTGGTTTGCGCATGAGGCACCATTTGCTTTTGATCTCAACTTTCGTCCGATGCCAGGAAAAATTGATCGCATGCGGATCGGCACCCCGTCAATTGCGGCGTTCTCTTTGCTTGGAGCCGCACTGGATATTTGGGATGGGATAGATATGTTAGATTTGCGGATCCGGTCAATTAAGCTTTCAGAAGCCCTGATTTCCGGTGTTGAGGCCAAATGCCCCGGCTTAACCCTCGCCAGCCCACGCGATCCCGAGCAGCGCGGCAGCCATGTGGCCTTTGAATTTGAACATGGCTATGCCTGTATGCAAGCTCTGATTGCTCAAGGGGTAATCGGAGATTTTAGAGCTCCTAATATTATGCGCTTTGGCGTCACACCCTTGTTCACCAGCTTGGAAGACATCACCCACGCGGTTGATATTCTGGCCAATATATTAACTAAAAAAACTTGGCAGAACCCAGAATTTCAAAATAGAGCCTTGGTGACCTAAAGCAGCCTGACGCAGCGATTGCATGTTTTAGCCCAATTGGCTCCTCATAGGTTGATTGGAAGCACAAAAACCTCTTTCAGTTAAAGTGAAGAAGGTTTCCATAATATATTAAAAATACATTGGCTACCAATTGGTGCTGCACAATTATCGCTGGGCAAAAGCCCTCGAAGACCAGTGCCTAACTTTTCAAGCCGCACTCGCTCGCAACGCAGAGGCGGCGACAGAGCAATTGGAATCCCATTTGCGTAAAAGCGTTTCTTCTCTCTTGCGGCCAATTAACGCCCTTCGCCATTGTGTTTTCGACTACGCAACCTATGTTGAGCCACGAAGATATTGGAGAGTAAAATGGCCTATACCCCCCCCAAAATTTGGACATGGGACGCCCAAAATGGTGGCAAATTTGGCAACATCAACCGGCCTATTGCCGGGCCAACCTTCGAGAAAGAGCTCCCCCTTGGCCAGCATCCTTTGCAGTTATATTCTCAAGGCACGCCCAATGGTGTGAAAGTCACAGTGATGCTCGAAGAGCTGCTCGCGCTTGGGCATGAGAGTGCAGAATATGACGCCTGGCTGATCCCCATCAGTGACGGAGCGCAGTTCGGTAGCGGGTTTGTAGGCCTCAACCCCAATTCCAAGATTCCAGCCATATTGGATCAAGAAACTGGGCTTCGTATCTTCGAAAGTGGATCAATTTTGATTTATCTGGCCGAAAAATTTGGTGAATTTCTTCCAAAGGATATCGCTAAGCGTACCGAGACATTGAATTGGCTATTTTGGCTCCATGGATCTGCCCCCTATTTGGGCGGCGGCTTTGGTCATTTTTACGCCTATGCGCCTGAGAAATTTGAATATTCCATCAATCGCTTCTCAATGGAGGCGAAACGCCAACTCGACGTGCTCGACCGCAACCTGGCAGAGCGGCAATTTTTGGCTGGAGACAGCTATTCCATCGCAGATATTGCGACAGCCCCATGGTACGGTGCCTTGGTCAATGGTTTGCTCTATGATGCAGCAGAGTTCCTTGACGTGACCAGCTATAAAAATGTGACGCGTTGGGCCGAGGAAATCTTTGCCCGCCCTGCCTTTCAGCGCGGCCGCATGGTCAACCGCACCCATGGGCCAGCCGCTGAACTTCTGGCAGAGCGTCATAGCGCAAGCGATTTTGAGAACCTGCACAAGGCATAAACACCACTGACCCTGCCAATCTGTGCACAATGGTGCTTTCAAACTTGCCAATCTTTGCGCCTTGCCGGCATAATCCAATCAGTTTCATCGGAGGGGTCTCATGTTCAAAACAGCGTTGGTCACAGGCGGCAATGGCAATCTTGGCCGTTTGGTGGCGCAGCATCTGGAAGCCATCGGCACACGAGTTGTAAGTTTCGACCTGCCCGGCAGTGAAGGCGCCCATTGCGATCCACGGCATGCCGTCGTCTTAGGTGATATGCGAGACCAGAGCCTCTTGGAGGACATGCTCGTCGCCTACAAGCCTGACATGGTGATCCACCTAGCATCCATGCTTTCGGGCAGCTCTGAAGCCAATCCCGAATTGGCTTGGGAAGTGAACGCCTCTAGTTCCATTCGCTTGATGCGCCTGTGTTTGGACCGAAACATCGGACCTTTTTTCTTCGCCAGCACCGCGGCAACCTATGGTCCTGACCTGGCCAGTCCAGTTGCATTGAACACGCCCCAGTGGCCCGAAAATATTTATGGCGCAACCAAAGTCGCGGTAGAGCGCATGGGTGTTTACCTCAAATTAAAGCAGGGATTTGATTTTCGCTGCCTGAGGTTCCCTATGGTTCTGTCCCCCTCAGCCCCAGCCGGTGCCATGACCGCCTATCCAAGCCACGCTATCGCGGCGGCGGCCAGAGGCGACAATTTCGTTATGCCAGTTGCCCCAGATACCGGCATGTCGACGCTTTACCTCAATGATGTGACACGCAGTATCGTTGAAATTTGCTCTGCCCAGCGGGCTGCATTAACCCAACATGCCTATAATCTGCATAGCTACATGTTCACGGCCCAAGACCTGGTGGAGGCAATCCTAAACCGTTTTCCTGATTTTACCTGCACGTTCACCCCAGACAGCCCGACTGATGACCTCATCCAGCGCTGGCCAGATGTCTTTGATGATAGCGCTGCGCGGGCAGATTGGGGCTGGGCGCCGCATTATGACTTTGACGCCACCATTGAGGCGCTGGTGCAATTCGCGAAAGCCCAAAGGTAAAGGCCCTGACATGAGCTCCTATGACACCCTGTTAATCTCCAGACCTGCGAACCATGTCGTGCAAATCACTTTGAACCGCCCTGATTTTGCCAATGCGTTCAACACGCAAATGGCTTTGGATCTGGTGGATATTTTTGAATCTCTGTCCATGGACCCCAGCGAAACCCACGCGATCATTCTCACCGGATCTGGCACCCGCGCCTTTTGTGCAGGCGGGGATTTGAAAGAACGCCATGGGATGACCAACGCCGCATGGTCTAAACAGCATTTGATCTATGAGCGCATGGCCCGCGCAGTAATTACTTGCCCGATTCCCATAATTGGGGCCATAAATGGTGCGGCTTATGGAGGCGGATGCGAGTTGGCCGCAGCCGTCGATTTTGCCTATGTGGCCCGTGGCGCGCGTTTTGCGCAGACCGAAGTTAAAATCGGCATCATTCCTGGCGCGGGCGGCACACAGACCCTTGCGCGCGCGATTGGGGAGCGACGGGCCAAGGAATTGATCCTCACAGGTGAGGTCTTCACGGCCGAGCAAGCTCTAGACTGGGGTCTCGCCAATGCCATCTACCCGATTGAAGAGTTGCTCCCCGCAGCGCTCAAGACCGCCAAAACCATTGCCAGCAACGCGCCGATTGCAGTGCGGCAAGCCAAACTGGCGATTGGGCGCGGGGGCGGATTGGGGCTGGCAGATGGGTTGGCTATGGAAATCGAGGCCTATAATCGCACCATTCCCACCGAGGATCGCCGCGAAGGGGTGGCCGCATTCAATGAAAAACGCCCACCAATGTTTCGCGGACAGTGACCCAAAGCTGAGCGCAGCTCAGGTGCTGGAGGTAGTCCGCGTGGCCAAGATGCGCATCAAAGCGGCATCACGTTCTTGCTCCAATTGCGCAATGGATTTGCCCTGGGCCTCTGCCTCAACGCCTGCGATCAATACGGCCCGCAGCTCTGGGGTTAATTGCGGAGTGCCAAGCGTGCTCCAACGCCCCTCCTGACTATCGCCGAGATGCTCGAGATAGTGGGCCATGCCACCAGAGCCACCCCCCAGATGGTAGGTCATGTGCGCGCCCATAACTGCCCAGCGTAGTCCCGGCCCATTAACCAACGCAAGATCCACCGCTTCCACATCAGCGATGTCTTCAGCGACAATATGCACCGCTTCGCGCCAGAGAGCAGAGGCCAGCCGATTGGCCAAATGACCCACCGCCTCACGCTTCATCCGCACGGGTACCCGGCCAATGCGGCGGTAAAGATCTTCAGCGTGCGCCAAAGTCGTCTCCGCTGGGCAAAACAGCTCAACCAGGGGCACGAGATGAGGAGGGTTATAGGGGTGGGCATTCAGCAGACGCTCAGGCCTGTCCATCTGCGCGCTCAGACGCGACCAGGGCAGACCAGAAGCACTGGACGCGATCAGAGCATCGGCCTCGGCGTGTAGCTCAAAGCTGCGATAAAGATCGTGCTTCACATCCAGGCGTTCGGGTGCATTCTCTTGCACGAAAAACGCACGTGACAACACCTCTGTAAGCTCAGAATGGACTGTCAAACGCCTGAGACTATCCGCGCCAGCACCCAATTTCCGCAGTTGCGCTATGGGCGACTTGACCCGTTCTTCAAGTGCATCCCGCGCTTTGGGATCAGGATCCCAAGCCTGCACATGGAACCCATGATGCAGAAACAGTGCTGCCCAGCTGACGCCAATCAACCCGGCTCCAAGAATTGCGACTGGACGCTCTGTATCCGGCATCCGGACGGTTTACCGCGGCGCCATACGGATGGCGCCATCCAAACGGATGACTTCACCGTTCAACATTTGGTTATCGATGATATGTCCAACCAGATTGGCATATTCCACCCCCTGGCCCAAGCGCCGCGGGAAGGGTACCTGCGCGCCCAGCGCGTCTTGGATCTCTTGCGGCATACCGTCCATCATGGGGGTGGCGAAAATACCCGGCGCAATGGCGCATACACGAATGCCTTTGTCGGCCAAATCCCGCGCCATTGGCAGGGTCATGCCCACGATTCCACCCTTGGATGCTGAATAGGCAACCTGACCAATTTGCCCATCATAGGCTGCCACCGAAGCTGTGTTGATAATCACGCCCCGCGCGCCGTCGGGCCCGCATGGATCTGCAGCCGCCATTAAACAAGCGGCTTGAGATGCACAATTGAAACTGCCAATCAGATTAATTTGGATAGTTTTAGCAAATGTCACAGGATCATGTGCCGCGCCGCGTGATACGGTTTTAATTGCGGGGGCAATACCCGCACAATTGATCATTATGCGCGGCGTGCCTAAGGCTGCGACCACGGCCTCAAACCCTGCAGCGACGCTGACAGGATCGGCTACGTCAACATATTGAAAAAGAACACCAAGTTCCTGTGACACGGCCTCACC
>Ga0115008_10003270_pt1 | contig 13411 bp, 11 predicted proteins | sample FraStrMetagenome_FD_87164 | JGI IMG/M metagenome (GOLD analysis project Ga0115008, IMG submission 87164) | Marine eukaryotic phytoplankton communities from Arctic Ocean - Fram Strait ARC3M Metagenome | ecosystem: Environmental > Aquatic > Marine > Oceanic | place: Fram Strait | collected...
AAAGTCGGAGAATCAGGTTCCCAATTTGGGAACCGTTCCCAATTTTTGGGAACCGTTCCTAAATTTTGGAACCGTTCCCAATTTTGGGAACGCCATTCTCCTACTCCCGAAATCCGCGCTAAATCTCCAAGTTGAGTTTTAGAATAAATTTGGTTTCTCAAAATGGCTCCGGTCTTTTGTAAGTTATAAATGGCAGACTTACACTCGTGCAACGTTTTATCGGTCGGGATGTATAAAGAGTCGGACATGGATTTATTGCCCAAGTCCGGAGGCTTGGCTCGCCGTTGCGCCAGCGATTGAGGTTTTCTCCTCATTGCTTCAATCAAATAAACCGACCAGGCTTTTCTTGACAAGCTCGAAAGTCTTCAAAGTCTAGAAAGGATTGTTGGAAATTCTACTGTGACTCTAGAATCTGCGTTTCGCGAAAGAGAAATCTGAGTTCAGTCAAACGGAGAGAGAATTTGGCGGATAAATTCAATCACGCGAAAATAAACGAAAAAAATAGGACGCGAATCTCATTCGTTGCGAATTTTTGAGATTCCTGCTGCCGATTTCAAAGAATCGAAGAAAATTTTCACAACGGACAAAAAGCCACCCGTTTCTGCCAGAGAGAAAGAGATTTTCGTTTCGAAGTAGAAATACCGCGAACTTTTAAAGTATAAACTAACAGAAGTTTTTAAACGGCTCAAAATTTCAGGTAGCAAAAACCATGAAATTAGGTGCGGAAATGGGTAAATATGGGCTTAGCAAATACCCTGCGGGGTGTGAAATTTGACAGATTTGATAACCACTTCCGTGAAATCAAATGAGTATTTACTTTCCAAGCTTGACTTTTGAAGACTTCAAGAACGGGTCTAAAATAAAACAAACATCTCGAACATCCACCTTTTTTTCCAATTATTTTCAAAATAAATAAGGGTTTATCATTTTGATCTTTGGAACTAATTCACCCAAATTAATTTCTATTTTAGACGCATTTGCCTGCTAAAAAATCCTCCCTACACGATCTAAGATGATTCCATCATCCGTCCAGATGATGTTGGCGCAATATCAGCACATGCAACAGCTGCAAATGGCGCATAATGCGCAGACACAGTATGCTGAGCTTCTTCAGGTACTTTAAAGCTCTTATTCGAAGGGTTATCTAAGCCGTTAACCCTTGCGGTGAAAATGCCCAAATAATTGTCAACTTCAATTTCGCTAAAAATGGCTGAGCGAAGCGAAGCTTTGCGTCTAAATGTTCCAACTTTAAATTTTTGACGCGAAGATTCGCTTCGTCCTTTAAGCTTCGCTTCGCTCAGCCACTTTCCCCCTAAGGGTTAAAGTAAATAATGCTCAATTTTCGACGTCGATAAAGTTTATTATGTCTTAAGACACGGGACGCGGAACTCCCTCGTAAATAAAATAGTTTTCTGAAAGCAGATCAAAAGTGCTCGAAAGTGCTCAATGATAAATGATCATTCTAATTCAGGCAGCACAAAAAAAAGAGAGCGCGATCAAATCTGAGAATGCCAACAACCGAAAACGAACGTATAATGACTTTTGCGGATACTCGGACAATGGTTCAGAAGATAACCAAGAATCAAAGCGACATCAAAGCGACATTTCCGGAACGACATGTAAGTAACGGGCTCTGAAACGGCCCGGGGATGATCTTGTGCTTGGTCTGTTGCCAACTACTGTCGAGAGAGCGAGCTCTGGTTTTGTAGGTCGCTCGCCGCGGGGCAGAATCTCGGATCTCCTGAAAAGAAAATAGAAAGGGGAAAACAAACGCTTCTTTTTCGCGGTCTCATTTTTCAGGCAGACTTCAGTATTTTTTAATTTTGTGAGTTTTTGAACAAAAAAAATTGCAAGCGCAAGTAGTCGACAGCGCCTGTCGATAGATAGTTCTCCGACATGAATGTGCCTGAAGGTTAGTAGTTGCGTTAAGTAAAAGCGGTGGCGTCATCCCCAGAGACCGACGGCTTATCCTCTCCGTATTCATTTCTCTCGGCCTTTCACACGCTGCAGGGCACGCCACCGAATAATGTCCGACAAGAGAATGAACAATAAAGAACTATAACTCATTTTTATAGTAGTAGTTTTTTTTCGGGATTTTTTAAAAATGGAAACTTACGTACGAGGTTTGATTTTATCTTAAACTCAAAGTTTAGCAAGAACTTGCGATGCAAACAGATTAGAAGCAAAATTTCGCATCTTTCCATTTTTTATGATTTTCGCGAATGTAACTTGATGGCGCGAAAAAAATCTGTATGTGCAAAAAGCAAATTTCTACTTTCATCTAGCTCATTTTTTTTGCTAAAGCAAGCTTGCCTTGAATAATGATGGGAGAGGAAAAAGAAATTGAATATATTGATGATAATGAGTTTCTTCCAGCGTCATCCCTCATGCTACGAGAGAAAACAGAAGCCGGTCCGTTATTATTGAAAATACTGGTTCCTGCCTACGCTGCCGGATCAATAATCGGTAAGATTTAAGCTTGTTTTAAAGTCAGTTCTGACATTATCAGGAAAATAATATTTTCAATAAAAAACCTTTTATAAATCAACCATTAAAATTTGTTTCCAGGAAAATGTGGACAAACGATCACGCAGCTTCAAAAGGATTCTGGCGCCGTAATAAAACTTTCAAAGGCAAAAGACTTTTACCCAGGTAAAGTAGGATCGAAGTAAACTCCACGCTAATTAGGGTGACATTTATGACTTCGACAGCATGTCGCATAAGTTATCAGCCGTGGCTTTCGGGTACACTGCACATCGACAGTAATACATGTATAATGCAGCAGCGGCATACAGGCGTTCACTGTAGTTTGATGGAATAGATTAGATGATGTATATCGAAGTCGATAATGTCCTGGTTGATCTACTTCACTCGGGACGTAATCGCCATCTGCGATGAATAATGAACCTTGTTATAACTTTAATAATTCAGGTACGACAGAAAGAATAGGCCTCGTGACAGGAGATGCAGCAGCCTTGAAGCATGTGTACCGATTCATGACCGAAAAAACATTCGAATTTCCAGTGCCAAAAGATATGGCGATCCAAAACGGTGATCGACATAAACAGGTAAAAAAGCGTAAATCGGTATCATTTGGTAAAAAAAATTAATAAGGCGAAAATCATCGTGCCAAACACCACCGCTGGGCTAATTATTGGAAAGGCAGGCGCAACTATCAAACACATTATGGAATCGACGGGCGCAAAAGTGCAGCTCAGCCAGAAGCCCGAACAGATCAACCTACAGGTAATCTTACTGAACCTCTCACTATTGCCGATTTATTCATCCTTCATTTCGAAATTAGTGCCACTGACCAAAATGTTTTTAAAAAGCAAATTTGAATCTCACAGACTCATTTTCCATTCATTGTTCATTTGTATTATATTATTTTTGACGACATCGGTTTTTTATGGTCGAATTCTTGATCAAGCGTAAAAACAAGAATATTTTTTTCGATAAGGGGAAAATTGAAGGATGAATAAATGAAGCGAATTGCCTTCTATTCATAAATTAGGAACGTGTTATTACTGTTACCGGCGAGAAATCGGAACTGTACAATGCAGGGGACGTGATTTTGGCAAAAATCAAGGAAGACCCCCAGTCCGGCAGTTGTCCCAATCTGTCCTACTCTGGTTTCGCCGGCCCCGTCGCTAATGCTAACCCGACTGGTAAAGAATCTTTCATTTTAGCGCACAATCATTGATTGTCAGTCAATGTTCTCGTTGAAATCATCGAGGAGTCACATTTCGTACTAATTTAATTCGCAAAAGATCCGAGTAAATAATTCAGGCTCACCATATGCGGATGGGAATGGCATGCTGACGGCATCTACCGGAGCCGGGATCATGCTACCGATCGCTTCGACGACCCCTATCATGACACACGCGCAGATGGGCCTCGGCGCTCTAGGTTCGTACAATTACATTAAAAATGGAAATGGAACGTCACATTTTTCTTAGGCATGACAGGACTCGGCGGCTACACGATGTTGCCTAATATGGCTGCAGCGAACTTCCAGCCAATATTCGCCGACGCGTCAGGTTTGACACACAATAAGATTCTCGAAAGCACTGTTTGCGCAGTTTCATTATAAATTAATCCCATTAACGTGAATAATAAAACGTCATTAGGCCAGCTAGCGAACTTTAATATGGGTCTGCACCAGAATTTCTTCGCCACTCAAGCAGGTATACCACATACGACTCTTGCCACGCCAGTTCAAACATTTCAAACTGCCCCACCGGCTCAGCAACCGAGCAAGTGACGGATTTGCTTCCATTTCTGTACAAACTAATTTTCTCGATTCATCATCGCTTTTTTGTAGCTCAAGCAACTCCGACCAATGTCGATTTCCAAAAAATCGAGTCTGCCGCTAAACAAGACAAATCTGATAATTTCGGTCTTGACCTAGGTAATCATCCAAGTCAATTTTGAGACCATTAAAATAATCAACAGATTTAGGACTCGAGCTTCAGCGAAAACGCGCTCAGCAGTTACAAAACCTCTATGTTTTCAAAAATTAACCTCCTTGATTCCTATTCTTCCCGATTTCTTATCGTCTTCCCCTTTTTTTCAAGAGTTCACACGTCCTTCTTTTCCAGATAAGTTTTTGTTTATAATTAAATTGCAAATGATTGCTGCTTCTGTTTATGTTATTTTTTAAAATGACTCTCGCAAGTCACATTCTCATTTCCATTTCCCATCTCACCAAGTCATTTTCCGCGTAAATTGTTACGTCTCGACCGGTGCTTTTATGGCTCCATCTCAATGGATGGTACAAGTTTAACATTTCATGCGCTGCTTATTTTCTTCACTTAACAGATACCGAGAAGATCAGCGAGTCTGGATAAAATCCGCCACTAGTAGGATTTTAAACTATTTCTGGCGCTGTTTTATTTCTCAACCAGACTAGCTGATCTTTACGAAGTTGTTTTGTGTTCTCCTTCTTCCAACTGAAAATTTTATACACTCCCGAAGGACATTTCCCCGTCGGAGCCCCAGTCAACCTCTACACACGCTGTTACCTTGCTGAGACTGTTCTTCATCTGTCAAGTCATTTCTCGTTATTATCACCCTTCGCTCATTCTACAGGTCGACCTAGTTTGAAGAATTCCAGTTTAAATTATCTGAAAAGCAACTACCTTGCAACTTTCCAATGCGACCTCATCATGATCTCAATCTCCATTACTAACCAACTAACACACTTATCATAATCCATGGTCTTTCCATAACCGGTCATTTCGCGTTCTATATTTCAATTCTTCTGTATAAGTGGCACATGCCATGCCATTATTTAATTATAGTTTCTTCCGATTCTACCAACAGGTCTTCAATAAAACTAAAACAAGGTTGACCCCTTACAGAATATTTAACCTAGCGTGTTTTTATGGTTTATGCATTGAATTTTTAAAAAATCTTTGAAAGAATATCGGATAATTATCTACATTTTCTGCCTATTCTACATAATAAGATGCAAGTCAAATTGATTTTTAATCGTTTTAATCAGTCAGTCTAGTTTTTGAATTAAAATTATGAACTTCGCAGTTTCAGAGTTGTCAGAATAGGTCACATTCAATTAGAGGTGAGGCGGATTTTTTAATTTGAAATTATGGAGAGCTAACAAACGGGTCGGACGAGTATGAATTCCATGATGAGTCGGAAGACTTAATAAAATTAGCTTTCAATATATAATAATTAATAATCATACTGAAGAGGCGTCATAAGCAAGGCCGCATTTGTGCTCGCACTCTTGAAGGAAATCAAGTTCCTCGGCGCCCCAGTTCGGTCGTGTTCTCAATGACTTGACCATTGATGTATCCAATTGCCAGTCATCGAGATTGTGGAATTGTCGATTTTCGCGGATTTTGACAACTTGAACCATGTCAAAGGTTTGTCTTAATCGATCAATCTCCGACTACCAATTTTATTAATAAATTTATGATAATTTGTGTTACCTGTTTCTTGCGCCAAGCATCACGATGCTCACCGTCAGAAATTAGAACAAGAACGTTAAACTGATTCTCGGAGAGCTGTGCATTATTGTCATCATGGAAGTCCATCATTGCAGTGGTAGCCTGAAAAATTTTGAACTTATTTATTGTTTTTTCGACAATCAAACCTTATAAGTATTTGTCGTTGTATTCATTTGTCTCCAGTGAGCAAGCTTATCTCGCAAATCTCCCGAAGATCGCATTTGTGGATCGCATCCCATCGGCCACCACTTCTGCTCGATGATTTCGTGGTCAGCGGCATACTTTGCAAATCATGTTTAACGAGCTGTTTGTCGCAATAATAAGCACCTGCATGACGGCGACATTGGAAATTCCTGGGCGTGTCTCCAGGTTTAGCTCGTCGATCACGGCGCCAACCCAGTCACGGACAGTTTTCCATTCACCTCCATTTGGTCGTCCAGTGACAGAGTCTAAAATCGTTTTTAACGATACGATTTAGAAATTTATGAAAACCTGATCCGTCAATAATAAAAGCTAAGTTCAAGGCCTTGCAGGGAGCCATGTAAATTTCAGATGGACTGCTTGCATCAGGTTCACCAAGGTCATCTTTGTCTAGATCGCTCGCCATTTCAGCTGGATTGATTGGATTGAACTCGCCGAAAACGTTCGGACACAGAGCCGGTTCCTTTGGATTTGGAAACTCTCTTTCCTCGAAAGGACATGGATTTTCGCAGCGAATATCGCCACATTCCATGTCCATAACAAACGCGTCAATAGCTTCGGCAGCTTGATCCACTTAAAAATTCGTTAGATTGAGAGTTTATATTTCGAATTACATTTTGTTCCATCAACGAAATTAGACAATTTTTTATCCTTGATTCGATTGAGGAAAACAGCATCTGGCGCAGTAGGATCGTGCGTCTTGAAACTTGGAGAATCAACAGAAACTGGGATAACCTTCACGTCAAAATCTTCCTTGATTCCATTTATCGTTTTCATGATTCCAACTCGTGAGTCAATTGAGTGACCATTTGAATGTAAAATCAGCACTTTTTCGGTCTAGCGAATATATCAAAATGAATGTTTATTAAAAAAAAAAACCTTGTTTGTGAAAATTCCGAGTCGATCCCGGTCATCTTGGGTCATAGACTCGAATTCAAATGTCTTTCTTGCTTCATCGATGCCGGTAGTCAGTTTTGTTCCCATACCCTTAAATTGCTCGAAGGGCAAATTCTTGAGGTTTTCCTTGAAGTCGTTGAGACTTTTATTGGGAGTTGTTATAAGCTTAGTAAATGAAAAGGTCAAGCGGAAATAATTGGTGTGACCACAAAAAAATGTGAACCGGTTATCGCAGGTGGCCATATAAATCCACTTCCCTAACTTTATCGGCTGCGTCTCCGTTGAACTCGACAAAATGAGTGGATGTCACAGCAACCTCATTGAACTGATTATGCGGTTTAACGGAAGGCTGACAAGTTAATTACTGAACGCGTAGAAAAACGCGCAACTAAAAATAGAAGAAATATAAATTATCTTATCAGAATTCTTATTAAACTGTCCTGGACGACAGAGAGTCTGACTTTTTGGCCACGTGCTTCAGAGTCGATAATGAGCTTGTCAGCGGTAGCGGCGATGAAATCCTTCGAGACTTCCATTCGTAACGGATCACAGTGACACATGTCGATGGCGAAAATGATATCCACAGGACAAGGAATCATCGGACAATTCTGACACTCTTCTTTTCGAATGCCAGCGAGCGCTTCTGTATTTTCACAGGAGAAGTCGCAATCGCAGTCGCACCATTCGCAAGCTCGCTCGTGACAGACAAAGCTTTCCTCGGCAATCGTTCGCACCTGCTTTGCCGCCCAAAACTGTCGCCGGCCACTTCCATCCAGGACCATATTGTTACTCATATCGCTCAAAAGCTGCTTATTTGGGCAGAGAGGTCCATTGCATGTATCATAAAGTGCATCAGCAGTTACGGAAACGATTTTTGGCCCGAGGAAGTTGTTCACTACGTCAAGCACTTCTGTGTCACTCGACTGTGAAAGCCCATTTGAGTACAAAACTAACAACGCTTTCCTCTTCAGGTCGTGGTCAAACTGTTTCATGGCGAATTCGACGCCTGTATGAAGAAAAGTTCCCCGACCGTAGAAGTCAATAAGGTCGTGGTTATCAAGCTTGCTATAAATGTCTTCAAGAGTCCATGTCGGATCCCAGTCGGAAAGAGAAAATGCAATCTCGGAGATCTCGTTGAAGAGAACAACGCTTAGGCGGAAGTCATCAACACGTTCTTTGAATTCTTCTGTCAGATGCGTCACGAACTCAATCGTCTTGATCCAGCGGCTGTTGTCGCAATGACAAACATCCAGAGCAACGACAACATCGACTGGACAGGTGATCTTTTTCTCCACACAGCAATTTTTGCAAAGACACTCTTGAGGAGCATCGCAGCTTTCCCAGCAAACATCGTTCTCCTCGCCAAAGTCTTCTCTCTCGCCGAGTGTAAGAGGCTTGACCTCCTCTGTCTCGAAATAGTCGTTCGAGAATGGATCGTCATTCAGGAAGTCATCACGATCAAAAACAAATGCTTCGGAATTTGCTATTTGCTGAGGCTCATCACCTTGATAGTCCATCATCGCTGAATCCCAAAGTGGGCCCTTATAACAAATTGTTACCAGGCCTAAATATTCACCTACCTCATCGATAAGATCCTTCCAGTTGACGCGAGCTCTTCTGCTTATGCGCTCAAAGACATTTGCGCCTGCAAGTGCTGCAAGCAGCGCGGTCTTTTTCATGACGATGATTCGAGCCTACTAGTTCTCTGAACTTCTACCTCTTTTTTAAAATGTTTACTTTCGAAAAATGCTTATTTTGAAATTTTAAAATATTCACCTTGGCCGGCTGAATGCAATCGATAGGTGGCGCGTTTACAACTGCTCTCGTAAACTGCACTTTCTGCCGTCTCGGCGTCGTAAACGAATGTGATGATTATCGTCTCTGGAAGTACGAAATCGACGCAGCGACCGCTGTTGGCAGTTTCGGTGAGCTTGGCAGGCTAACAATGAACGCACACATTTCCCACAGCCACTTTACAAAGCCGAAATTTTCACAAAAGCCGTCGAAATTGACCATGACACGATCCGTGCGCTTAGCTGTGCAAACCATGCGTGGATCAGACTCGACCACTTCTGATATTGACAAAAGCTTTTTTTTTCGAAAAACGCACAGGTCTTTGTGGTAAGTAGATAAACATCGAAGTAAGTTGCTTAACTTCCAACTTATACTGTATTTTTTTAAATGAGAGATATTTTTGTACAGCTGTTTTTGATTTTTTATACAGAATAATATTCTTGAAACTATTTTGGAACAGTACCAAACGCACCAGTATCTGCGACAATAGTTATGACAAGTACAGCTAGATAGCTTGCGACAAAAACTGGTCCAACCCATTTTGGAAATCGGAAATTGTACCAGATTAGTACTCCGATTCCCATAAATAATGATAGTTCTACTGCTGCTGCCATAGATAGCTCGATTGCTGTTAATTCAAGTGGTACAGGACGACCATTTGTCAAATTCGCAATAGTGCAACTAGAATTATTTTTTAACTGATAGCAAGGAAGACTAAATACCCGAGGCCAACTCCAATAAGCACATTCATGAGCGGTCCCGCGTAGATTGCTCCCATCGCGGTCTCCACCTTTCCAATTTTGCTCAGACCAAAGTCAGCGACAAAATCACCGATTGAATTCGCCGGCGCTAGAATCAGGATTCCCATGATCGTCGTGTTGACATTCCAAAACACGCCAAACGAAGTAAGAATATTTACAACTGGAATAAATATGAATTGTAAAATTGTTGGCGAAAGACTCACTTTCATTTGCTTCGACATAAATCCAGAGGATGCTCATAACGAAGCCGATAAAAGAGTAAATGGGATAATAGATGGGAGCTGAGTCGAGTTTGGCAGTGAAGAAGACGGCGGATGTTGAGAATATTGAGACAAGCAGAACAATCACAATAACCGGCATTGGTCCAATGAACGTTGTTTTGTATTGATACGTGAATAGCCAAATGAAAATTGGTATCTTAAAAGGATTTAATAAGTTTTCAAAAAATTTTCAGCGAACGAAAAATGTCTGCATGAGCGTAAGTGGCAAGTTCCAGCTTTTGTTCAGATCATCTCCATCCAAAATCGGCGTCGTCACTTTCATGAGCCATATAACTGGAGATAATACGCCACTGAAGATCTTTTTAATGAGCGAGAATTCTTTCCACTCATCAGTCGGGAACACTTTCAATGCTTCAAGTGCTTCGTTTTTCCACGAAAGCTCCATGATATCACTTATTACGTCATCATCGGACGTGTCTTCGTTGATTTCATTTGTCTCTTTTTAAAAATTTATTAAATAGATCATGCAAGCATAAATTAACCTGCATCAATCATCTTCACATCATCATCAGCTTCATTATCAACATTCCAAACTAATTGCTCCTCATTAGCTTCGTTTCTACTCTTCCAAACGCTCATGCCAATCACGGTCAAAATGTAAACGCCATAAAGACATAAGAATCCGATCGAATCAAACAGACGTATTTCACGATTCCAGAGGCAAATAAACAGCCAATAAATTGCCCATATACTGAAGATAATATCGCGTATTGTTGCAAGCGGCGGGAGACGGCATCCAGCCGCGATCTTACAAATGTTACGAAATATAAAATATAACAAAAAGGCAATCAATCATACAATTTGAATCACTTTCCCAAACACAAGCACCAGTCACCAGCAGACGTATAAACGCACCAGCTCCAAGAAGAGCTCCGATAGCCAACGAAGAAGATTCGGCTGTCGCACTTGTAAAAGCTGCCATTGCTCCGAAAATATCAGGAGCACCATTTCCAAGCGCAACGAACGTAACACCTTGCAACTGATTTATCACGCTCCTTATAAATTTCTCACCGGCAATATTTTCCGATATTTTCAATGCTTTAGATATCCAGTCCAAACATGGCACGAAAAATGAATCGGCAGAAACTCCGATCATCGCAAAAAGGTACATCAGCCAAACAATATAAATTGCATAAACGCCACCAAGCCAACTTGCGGATTTCGTTGTCGGAAAAGAGCAGAAAGCTGTTGTTATGTAATCGACAAAGCCTTCATCTTGGTCACAGTCGGCTGTGGCGAGAGAAAAGTTGCACCATTCTATCATAATCATTAATATCTCTTTTTTCTTGCTCAAAGTACCTGTATGATTGTGACTACGAAAATCCCTGCAATCTCCCATTCGAATAAAAGACGTTTTATTTTTTCTCTCAATTTCGATCCGTCTATTTACGTGTCATTTTGTCTGGAAAAAACTTGCGAAAATTGAGTTGTTTGGTTTTACGCAAACCAGAAACAATAAAAATCTTCTCGTTGATTCTGTTATTTTTGAAGATTTATTTTCTCAGACTGATGAACTGAGAAGATAAGTAAATTAAATGATGATCTCTCAAGCATAAAACTGACGTTTATCTTCAAAAAAAGTACTTTTCTTTCAACTGATATTTATAATAAATCGTAGGACTATTTCTTTGTTGTTAAATGAATAGGCCACAAAGAGAAAGTATCTATTTTTTTACGAGTTGTCCTATATCGTCAATCTGATTTGAGCTTTCAGAAACTCTTTATATTGAATGAAATCCTTTGAATAAGGATTTCATGGCGCATATCTATATATAGAAATATCTCTATAGAATTGCTCCAATAGTTGTGCCACCGCCTCCGGGTTCCAGCAGAACGTTGCGTTCCACGGCGCTACGATAAGGAAAACAAAATCGGCGAAAATCTTGAAATATAGAAAGACCGATAATGATAAAAAGGCATGCATTTTCGTTTTCTGGCTGGATTGTAACTTTATTATTCGCATTGGCTTGGCGGCATAATTTAAAAGATAAAAAAGAATATGAGAAAGAAGTTTATCAGGAAGAATTGAGAAAAGGTGATGAAAAAAATTATATTAATTATGTATTTTTTCTTCAGAAGAATCACCAAAAAATATAAAAATTAAACCGAAAAAACTGTATTTCGCGATTGAATCTTTCAACGCCTGCGAGTTGCACGACGCCACTTGCGTTGATGATTATAATTTGCAGCGAGCTTTTCTCAGAGACCACTTTAACAATTTTGGCAAAAACAATGAGAACTGGAATGTCGTTTTGAAATTCTTTATCAACGGAAAACAATACGGGAAGTTTTTGTATCACGGAGAAGATTTGGCGTTTCGAGATACGCGAGGACTCAATTACGATTCCAATTACGATCCAAGTAAGAAGTTAGCTTATTGCAAATCATTGATTTTATATTTGCAGCGTCAAAAGCAACTCCTAGTCGTCCTTATGGAACATTGCTTGGCTTTGGAACGCAGACGTATCTTTTTTACGAGAAAATTTTCGATTTCGACGCTGCTTTCATTTTGGATATTGACAATGCATACATTTCAACAGAAAAACTAGAGTCGACTTTAAAGCTGCTAGAATCGACAGACATCGTCAGATTAAGAGAGAACGAGCAAGCACACGCTCCACATCAGCTTGCACTGAATCAAAATGGACTTCGAGCAGCTGGTGAACATTCTTATGTAAGTTTATAAAAATGTTTTTTTTTATTACGCGAAACCAAGCTTCAATTTGCTGAGCACCCGACAGAAAGAAACATGACGACAATCAACGGATTCACGATGCCTCATAAGATTGAATGGCACGACATCTCCAAATTGAAACATAGTCTTCACCAGAGAATGACAAGCGGGGAGCTCTCTTATGGCGAAAGTTACGTTTTATCCGAAAACCCTGACATTTACGAGCACTGTGAGTATTTTCGGAATCGCTTTAAATATTTTATTTTGAAAATATCTAGCTAGATTCTAGCTCAATAATTATCCGGCGGCCTGAAATAACTTATTGCAAAATAAGATTTTATTATCTCTCACAACAAAATTATCTTTTCAAATTTTATTTCCAGACTTTGGAGTCTCAAAAGAGGATTACCGCGCAAAATCTAATCTGAAGTCTTGGTCGGATGCTGAGACGACGAACGAAGAAGATTATTCCGAAATTGACTTCTATTTGACGCCAATAAGTCCGTGCAAGCCAGAACGAGAAGATCCCAAAGCAAATTTCCAGATAACGTCTTTTCTTGTTCAAACTCGTTACGAACTTCTTCAACGAAAACTTTTTCGAGAGCAGTTACAAAAAGACGGAGATGAAAGCAAAGAGAAAGGATTACATCGTTTTAAGCTTTACAGTAAAAACAACCTCTATTTCCATATTATGGGTCGCGCAAATAAGCGTGAGCTTTACGAATATACGAGATCAATTCTTCTTGACGATGAGCTGCATTCTGATATTATCATCTCAAATTATACTGAAGAGCATGAAAATATTCTCTACTTGAATCAAGAAATCTCAAG
>Ga0115008_10003271_pt1 | contig 13411 bp, 10 predicted proteins | sample FraStrMetagenome_FD_87164 | JGI IMG/M metagenome (GOLD analysis project Ga0115008, IMG submission 87164) | Marine eukaryotic phytoplankton communities from Arctic Ocean - Fram Strait ARC3M Metagenome | ecosystem: Environmental > Aquatic > Marine > Oceanic | place: Fram Strait | collected...
GCAAGCGTGCTCCTAAGTAACTCTTAAACAAAACAAAAATCTGCCTAAGAGTAGACTATCCTAAGCTAATAACCGCTAGGGATAGTCTGCATGGACAGCCTACAAAAAAATCAACGCTACTTTTTGCTTTTCTGTCTGGTGAGTCACCAGCTAATTGCGATCTCATGCGCGATTTATTTTTACCATCAAGAGCAGAGTTTAGAGGTCATTTTCTATATAACTCTGACAAGTGCAATATCCTGCGCCTTAACAGTATTTTGTATTTTCAAGCATCATGAATTAGCTACCTGTATTTTTCTAACTAGCCTAGCGGCTGGCATGCTTTTCTTAATGGTTTCGTCTGAACATCAGATTTCAGCGATTTGGTGCCTACTTACTCTGCCTGCCTTTGCCGTGCTAATAGGCCATTGCCCGAGCCTAATGATTCTTACCGGACTCTATTTTACAGCCATCATTGTTCTAATTAGCGGGTTCTCAAATAAGTTATTAATAGGCTATAACAGCACTTTAATTATGCGCTTCTTATTTTCCTATGGCCTACTTGCATCCGCATCTATGAGCATAGAAAACACTAGATTCGCCCTTCTTAGAAAAGATCAGCCTGATAATAAAATTTACGGCACCCAAGACTTTTTAACGGAACTTCCCAACCGGTATTTTCTCGAAAAAAAATTAGAATACTGGTATCAAAAACTCACAACCGAAAGTCGCAACTTTTCTATTATTTTGGCAGATTTAGACCACTGCAAGTCGATCAATGACTATCATGGTCGAGCAGTCGGAGACTTAGCCTTAAAAAAAATCGGCCAGCTTCTTAGTCAAGAGCTTCGCCGGGCGGACATAGGCGGAAGATGGAGCGGCAATCAATTAATCATACTTCTACCCAATGTAGCTCAAGATATAGCTACTACAATAGCTGAGAGATTGCGGCAAAAAGCATCTAAAGTAAGTTTAGACTCCAAAGGCGTCAATATACAGTTAACACTGAGCTTGGGAGTTGGCTCCATCGCTCGCAGTATAGATTTAGATGCCCTTTTATCCTCTACTGAAAACTGTGTTTGTCAGGCAAAACAAATGGGAAGAAACCTTGTGATTAGCGCTTAATTTGCGAAGGGTGTCGAAAGCAGCCTAATACATGGTCATTCACTAGCCCCATAGCCTGAAGGTAGGCATAGCAGGTAGTAGCACCAAAAAATTTAAACCCTCGGCGTTTCATATCTTTGCTAATTTTTTGTGATATTGGAGTTGATACCGGAATCTTGTCTTCTTTTATCCAACAATTAACAATAGATTTGTTCGAAAAATAACTCCACAGATAATTACTAAAACTTCCTGCTTATTTTTGAACTTCTAAAAAACATTGTGCATTGGTTATTACGCTTTCAATTTTTAAGCGGTTGCGGACAATCCCCGAGTCCTGCATCAACCTTTGTTTATCTTGATCGCTAAATTTCGACACCACCTCCACATCAAAGTCCGCAAAGGCCAAACGGTAATTATCCCGTTTACGTAAAATAGTCAGCCAAGAAAGTCCTGCTTGTGCTGACTCTAAAATTAAAAATTCAAAAAGCTTCTTATCGTCGCGACAGGGCACGCCCCATTCAAAATCATGGTAATTTTGATAAGCTTTATCATTGCCACACCAAGAACAGCGAACATGAATATCTACCATATTCCCTCCCAATTTTTCTCATTAGTATAGTTTAAAATTGCGTTGATTTTGGCTCTGTGGCAATCTTATCAAGTCGTTTTACCCCAATAAGGAATATTCTCATGCTTGGACTAATCCAACGCGTTTCATCCGCATCAGTTGCCATTGAAAATAAGCTTCAGGGCAATATTGATCAGGGGATTTTGCTTTTACTGGGGGTCGAAAAAAATGACAGCCAAGATAATGTCGGTCAGCTTTTAAATAAAGTATTAAACTACCGAATTTTTAACGATGGGCAGGGTAAAATGAATCTATCGCTGAATGATATTGCTGGCGACCTTCTGGTAGTCTCGCAATTCACTCTTGCCGCAGATACTAAGAAAGGCATGCGTCCCAGCTTTTCTTCAGCCGCCCCTCCACAACCGGCAGAGGCGCTTTATGATTACTTTCTTAAGCAGGCCCAAACAGAGTGCCAAGGTAAGGTTGCAAGCGGTAAATTTGGTGCCGATATGCAGGTATCACTCTGCAACGACGGTCCCGTAACTTTTTTATTAAGCAGCCAGTAATTATTTAAACCTATCCACTAAAAGCTGATGAAAGCCCTCAAAGCCGCCGTTACTCATTATAACCACATGGGTTTCTTTACTAGCGGTTTGATTGTCAACAATGGTTTTTTCTACCTGAGCAATCAGGGCTTCGATATCCTTGCTAACAGTCGCAGTTGGACTGGTTTGCTCGGCTACTTGAGAAAGATCCCAATCTATACTGGCATTTTGATACCAAAAAACTTTATCCGCCGTCTCAACCGCTGAACCTAATACTTGCTGATGTACGCCTAATTTCATGGTCGCTGATCTTGGCTCTACTACCGCCAATATTTGAGCATCACCCACTTTTTTTCGCAATCCATCAAGGGTGGTTTTTATCGCCGTAGGATGATGGGCAAAATCATCATAGATGGTTAATTCCTGCTCGGTATAAATAGGCTCCATTCGACGCTTGATGCCAACAAATTCAGATAGTGCTTGGCAGGCCTGCTGAAGGCTAATCCCTACCTGACAGGCGGCAACTGTAGCTGCCATTGCGTTACATACATTATGAAGCCCTAATTGATTCCAATTAACAGAGCCTCGTTCGCCGGTAATATTATTTATCAGTGTAAATTGAGAGCCATCATCAGTCACAAGCTGGTACTGCCAATCGGCCTGATTTGAGCCAAAGGTTTGCTTTTGACTCCAGCAACCCAGCTCAATAACCGCAGAAACCGCAGAATCATTGGCGGGATATATTATCGAGCCGCCACTAGGAATAGTGCGCACGCAATGATGAAACTGACGCTGAATAGCAGCTAAATCTTCAAAAATATCTGCATGATCAAATTCTAAATTATTAATAACCAAGCTATTGCTGTGGTAATGAACAAACTTAGAGCGCTTATCAAAAAAAGCGGTGTCATATTCATCTGCCTCAATAACAAAGTATTGATTACCATTAGGTGCAGTTTCCCCAAGTTTTGCGGAAACACCAAAGTCTTGCGGCACACCTCCAATCAAATAGCCTGTTTGATAATTGGCATAATCGAGAATTTTAGCCAGCATACTGGTTGTGGATGTCTTGCCATGGGTGCCCGCAACGGAAATAACATGCCGATCTTTTAAAATATTGTCGCCTAGCCACTGGGGGCCGGAGGTGAACGGCAGCTTATGGTCGAGCATATATTCTACGCAGGGGTTGCCACGACTCATGGCATTACCCACGACAATAAGATCTGGCTCAGGTTGAAACTGGACAGGGTCAAAACCCTGTATTAACTCAATGCCTGATTTTTCAAGCTGTGTGCTCATTGGAGGATACACATTGGCATCACAGCCAGACACCTGATGGCCAGCTGACTTAGCCAACTGAGCTAAACTACCCATAAATGTTCCACAGATACCTAAAAAATGCAGATGCATATTCTATCCAATATAAGTCAAAGGGCTATTAGAACAATAAATTAACCACTAGGATAGTGCCCATTGTTTGCATCGCTTGGCAATTAGCTTATTTTGCAATGCTGCGTACGCAGGAATTCCATTCTTAAACGGCGGGTAATCCTCACCATTAATAAGCGGCAACAAATAATCTCGCGCCTTTTGGGTAATACCAAAGCCGTTTTCACTAATAAACGATTGTGGCATGGGTTTTTCCTGATTAGCCACAGCATCCAATGCCACTTCTCCCAAAGTCCAACTGTAACTTTTACTCTTTGTTCGCTGAATACTGATCATAATTGCATTTTTACCCTCTAGCGCTTTTTCCACCGCAATATGACCCACGGCATAGGCCTGCTCAACATCGGTCTTAGAGGCTAGATGTCGCGCTGAACGCTGTAAATAATCAGCGACGGCATAATGGTATTTATAGCCCAGAGAGTTCTTGATCATACTACAGAGCGCGGGCGCCACGCCTCCAAGTTGCTTATGGCCAAAGGCATCTTCAACCAATGAGCCCGACAAAAGACCTCCGTCTGCATAGGTCACGCCCTCGGATGCTACCACCACGCAATAGCCGCTGGACTCAACGGTTTTTTTAACTTGATCAATAAATCGCTCGCGCTCAAACGCTACCTCAGGAAATAAAATCATATGCGGTGGCTGACCCGCTTTCTGCGCTGCGAGACCACTGGCTGCGGCAATCCAACCAGAATGCCTGCCCATCACTTCAAGAATAAAAACCTTGGTCGAGGTAGCCGACATAGCGGCTATATCCATACCGGCCTCTAGTGTCGATGTGGCAACATACTTTGCTACAGAGCCAAAGCCCGGTGAACAGTCGGTAAAGGGCAAGTCATTATCAATAGTTTTAGGGATATGAATCGCTTGAATAGGGTAGCCCAACGTTTTTGAAATCTGCGAAACTTTGAGGCAGGTATCTGCTGAATCACCCCCACCATTGTAAAAAAAATACCCTATATCATGGGCCTTAAACACATCAATTAAACGCTCATACTCTAAGCGGCTGTCGCTAATACTTTGCATTTTGTAGCGACAGGAACCGAAGGCACCGCCTGGCATATAGCGCAATTCTGAGATTACTTGATCAGACTCTTGGCTAGTATCGATAAGATCTTCTTGCAGTGCGCCAATAATACCGTTTTGACCGGCGTAAAGCGTGCCAATGTCGTCGCTGTATTTTCTGCAGGCCTCAATAACCCCGCAGGCAGAGGCATTAATAACCGATGTAACACCCCCAGACTGGGCATAGAAAGCATTTTTAATTGCCATATAATTCAACCGTCCTTTTGATTTTTACCTTGATGCAGCTTACTACTCTAAGTGTAGATTAGTCATAGACTGACTTTTAAGCTTCCACCTTAGCAACTATAGCTTCATAATGTGCAACTGAACTTTTAATAAGGATAGCTCTGGCATGACCAATGCTTTGCTAGCGTTTTACCAGCGAACAATTATCGATCGTCCTTGGCAGGCCATAGCTTTTGTTTTGGCCGTGACACTGCTGATGGGCATGGGTTTGCCTAACTTTAAATTAGATGCCTCAGCAGACTCTTTGACCTTAGAATATGATGAAGATCTCAATTTTTTTCGTGAAGTATCCAAGCGCTACGGCAGTGATAATTTTTTAATTGTTACCTTCTCACCTAAGTTCGGCGACCTTCTAGATAATAAAAACCTAGAAACACTAAGCGCTATTTCAAAAAATCTTAATAATATTAAAGGGGTCGATTCCACACTGTCGCTCCTTGACGCTCCTCTGCTTTACAGCCCAAAAATCACTTTGGGTGATTTAGAAAACCCACTCAATACGGTGCTATCTGAAGGTGTTGATAAACAGCTGGCAAAACAAGAGTTCCTGACCAGTCCTATTTACAAAGATATGTTACTCAGCGCTGATGGTAAGACCACCGGTATAGTGGCTAAATTAAGTCTCGACCCACAGTATTTAGAGTTAGTCGGCCAGCGAGACAAGCTTCGATTACTCCGTGATACAGAGGGCCTTAACGCCGAACAACAGCAGGCTCTAGCAAAGATTAGCCAAGAGTTCCTTGATTATCGCACAGCCAAAACCGCAGAGGATCACCAGCGTGTAGCCGAGGTTCGTAACCTAATGGATCAGTATCGGGGTCAGGCAACAATCTATCTTGGTGGTCCGGATATGATCACAGCGGACATGGTGGACTTTATAAAAAGCGACCTTGCTGTGTTTGGCATAGGAATCTTAGTGTTTATGATTGCCACGCTCAGCTTTATTTTTCGCTCAATACGCTGGGTTATTTTACCTGTGGCAACCTGCGCTCTGTGTCTCACGATTGTACTTGGATTGCTAAGTTGGCTTGATTGGCGGCTGACCGTAATTTCATCAAACTTTGTATCATTGCTGTTAATTATAACCCTAGCATTAACCATCCACCTGATCGTTCGTTATCGAGAGCTTTTTGCCGCCAAGCCAAAAATTGAGCAACGTCTTCTGGTCATAGAAACTATTCAGTCAATGGCTAAGCCCTGCTTATACACGGTACTCACAACCATTGTCGCCTTTAGCTCACTAGTGGTGAGTAACATTCGCCCGGTTATTGATTTTGGCTGGATGATGACCCTGGGCATTATTGTCGCTCTTGGGGTTTCGTTTATTATCTTACCTGCGGGGATGATGATTATTGGCAAGGATAAAAATACTGTCAAAAAGGACGGTAGCGGTGTTATTACTGCAAAATTTGCACAGTTTACCCAACAGCATGGCTCCCTGGTTTTACTGTTTGCCCTAACGCTAGCGTTGCTGTCCGGCCTTGGAATTTCACGCCTTGAAGTCGACAACCGTTTTATTGATTACTTTAAAAGTGATACTGAAATTTACCGCGGAATGGAAGTCATCGATACAGCCTTGGGCGGTACCACGCCACTGGACATTATCTTGCAGGCTCCTGCTTTGGCTCCACCCGTCGTCACTATTAATAGCAACGATACTGATTTTGAAGAATATGAGAATCTTGACGAGTACGAAGATTTTGATGAATACGAAGATCTTGACGAATACGATGGTTTTGAAACTGAGATTTCAGCCAATGCTAACTCAGAAAGCTACTGGTTTTCATCCACTGGGCTTGCAGAACTATCAAAATTAACTCAATACCTAGAGGCTCAGCCAGAGATTGGCAAAGTGAGCTCTTTGGTTCAGCTTGATCAGGTAGCCGCTGATCTTATGGGACATAAACTCAATGATTTTGAAATTGCATTTATGCGTCAAAGTCTAAGCCCAGAGATCTATCAGCAACTAGTGGCTCCCTACCTCATTGAAGAGCTTGACGAGACGCGTATCCAATTAAGGGCTATGGAAACTGGCGGGCTAAAGCGCGCGGAATTACGCTCCAAAATCAAGCAGGATGCCATTAATGATGTTGGCATCGCCGAAGAAAATATTCGATTTACCGGGCTATGAGTACTGTATAACAATATGCTTCAAAGTCTGTTTAAATCACAGATAATGACCATAGGTGCGGTCTTTGTTGGCATTATGCTAATGTTTTTAGTGTTATTTCGATCACTAAAACTCTCGTTTATTGCAATTGTTCCTAATTTTCTTGCCGCTGCTATAGTGCTAGGTGGCATGGGGTTACTCAAGATCCCTCTCGATATGATGACCATTACCATTGCCGCGATTACTGTGGGGATTGGTGTAGATCACAGTATTCACTATATCACTCGATTTAAGCGCGAATTTTCCAAAGACGGTGACTATATAGCCACCATGCATCGTGCTCATAATAGTATCGGGCAGGCACTGTTCTATACTGCAATAACCATTATTATTGGGTTTTCTGTCTTAACCCTGTCTAATTTTATTCCTTCCATCTACTTTGGATTGCTGACCAGCGTAGCCATGATTGCTGCGCTTCTGGGCTCAATGACATTGTTGCCGAAGTTAATTCTTATGATTAAACCACTAGGGAAATAATCGACAACCCGCTATGGCGTTAGTAACCTTACAAGATATCTATTTAAGCTACGGACAACCTGCACTTATTGATGGCATTAGCCTATCTATAGAGCGTGGCGAACGCGTCTGTCTTATCGGTCGCAATGGCGCCGGGAAATCCACCTTACTGAATATTTTAACGGGGAAAATTATCCCTGATGATGGACTAGTAAAAACCACTGCTGGTGTGAAAATAGCCCAGCTAGAACAGGCTGTCCCCACAGATACTCAGGGTAGCGTATACGAGGTGATCGCAAATGGTCTCGGTAAAGAGGGTGCATTAGCTCAAAGCTATTATCGACTGAGCGCAGAAGTAGCAATCCAGCCAACCAAGAAAAATATGGCTGAACTCGAGGCCTGTCAGGCTGAGCTCGACCTTGTAGATGGCTGGGATGTAAACTCAAGGGTTGATGCGATTATCACTAAGATGGGGCTCAATGCTAACACCGATATTGCTGACCTTTCTGGTGGTTACAAGCGACGGGTGCTATTGGCGCGTGCGCTGGTAAGCGATCCAGACTTACTGATCCTCGATGAGCCTACCAACCACTTAGATATTGAGGCTATACAGTGGCTCGAGTCCTTTCTTAAGAAATGGGAAGCAGCGCTATTGTTTATCAGCCATGACCGCGAGTTTATGGATAATCTTGCTACCCGATTTATTGAAATAGATCGCGGCAAAACCATGGAATTTAACTGCAATTACAATACCTATCTCAAGCGTAAAAAAGAAATGCTTGAAACTGAAGACAAGCATAATGCGCTGTTTGATAAGCGTCTCTCACAGGAAGAGGCATGGATCCGAGAGGGAATTAAAGCTCGCCGCACTCGTAACGAAGGTCGCGTACGCGCACTGGAGGCCATGCGTGAAGAATTTGCCGCCCGCCGAAAACATCAGGGTAAAGCCAAGCTGAATGTTGTGGAGGCAGAGAAATCGGGGAAAATCGTGGTTGAAGCCCAAGATATTAATTTTATATTCGAGGGCGACCCAGAGCAAAAACCCATTGTTAAAGATTTTTCTGCATTGATTCAGCGCGGAGATAAGATTGGTCTTATTGGCGGCAATGGCTCAGGTAAAACTACACTCATAAAATTACTTCAGGGCGAGCTTGCCCCCAGCACGGGCAAAATAAACATCGGAACCAACCTCAATATTGCCTACTTTGATCAGTATAGAAGCGCACTAAACGAAGAAAAAACCGTACAAGACAATGTGTCTGGTGGTCGCGACATGATAGACGTTGGCGGCAAATCACGGCATGTTGTCAGCTACTTAAGGGATTTTTTGTTTGCACCAGAGCGCTGCCGGCAACCGGTAAAAGTACTCTCTGGCGGAGAACGCAATCGTCTTCTTTTGGCCAAGCTATTCACTCAGCCTTCTAACATGCTAATTCTAGATGAGCCTACCAATGATCTAGATATAGATACATTGGATCTTTTAGAGGAGCTACTGATTGACTACAAGGGCACTATTATTCTGGTCAGCCATGATCGCGCCTTCATTAATAATGTAGTCACCAGCACTTTAGCGTTCGAAGGTAATGGCGCATTCAATAGCTATGTGGGTGGCTACAATGACTGGCTGCGCCAGCGCACCCAGCAATTAAACCAGAGCAGTAAGCCCAAGAAAACGGAAGCTCGAGTTAAGAAAAAAACCACTAAACTGTCCTACAAGGACAAGCATGAACTGGATACATTGCCAGACCAAATCGAAAAACTAGAGATAGAAATTGCTGATATCTCTCAGCAAATGAGCGACCCCGACTTCTTTAAAGGCGCGCGCGATCAGGTTCAAAAAACAGAAACTCGTCTCTCAGAACTGCAAAAACAACTTAGTCACTGCTATAAACGCTGGGAAATACTCGAAAATCAGTAATATTTAACGATCGGCATAGCGAAAGCATCCACAACGCTTTAAAATTAACCCTATATTCATTTTATGCGTAAAAATATTATGAGCTCCAAAAAATCACCAAAGGTATTAATTATCGTCGACGGCTTTGGCTACAGTGATAGCGGTAAATACAACGCAATCTCTGCCGCCAATGCTCCCTACTGGCGCAACCTATGGGAAAACAACCCCAAAACACTGATTAGTACCTCAGGCTTAGCGGTAGGATTACCCGAGGGGCAGATGGGTAACTCAGAAGTTGGCCATATGACATTAGGCGCTGGGCGTGTGGTGTATCAGAATTTTACGCGTATTAACAAAGCGATTGCAGATGGTGACTTCTTTACTAACCCTGTATTTTGCGAGGCCATTGACGTGGCTATAGCCAATGATAAAGCCGTTCATATTGTTGGCCTACTGTCCCCGGGCGGAGTTCACAGCCATGAAGACCATATCAATGCCATGCTCGAAATGGCGGTTCAGCGCGGTGCTAAAAAAGTTTATATCCATGCTTCCCTTGATGGTCGCGACTGCCCGCCGCGAAGTGCTAAGCCCTCATTAGAAAAAACACAGGCCCTTTGCGAAAAACTAGGTACGGGTAAAATAGCTACCATTATTGGCCGCTTCTTTTCTATGGACCGCGACAATCGCTGGGATCGAGTTGAGCAAGCCTATCGCCTAATGACTGAGGGCCATGCCAGCCATACAGCAACCACTGCTGTAGAAGGCCTAGAGTCCGCATACAGTCGCGATGAGAATGACGAATTTGTTCAAGCAACAGCCATTGTTGACCCAGGAGAAAAGGCTGTCGCCATTGAAGATGGCGATGCCATAATCTCCATGAACTTTCGCCCTGACCGTGCCCGTGAAATTACTCATGCTTTGATTGATGAGCAGTTTGATGGCTTTAAGCGACATAAGGTGGTCAAGCTATCCAGCTGTGTCATGACCACTGAGTATGAAGCCACACTGGACTTACCCTGCGCCTATCCACCAGAAAATTTGGTGAATTCACTAGGGGAGTATCTTGCCAACCAAGGTAAACAGCAGTTACGCATTGCCGAAACTGAAAAATATGCCCATGTGACATTTTTCTTTAGTGGTGGTCGCGAAGCCCTCTATGAAGGTGAAGAGCGAATCCTAATCCCCTCGCCCGATGTAGAAACCTATGATCAAAAGCCAGAGATGAGCGCTTTTGAGGTAACAGACCGGCTGGTAGAAGCTATTGATTCTGGCCGTTTTGATACCATTATCTGTAACTATGCTAACTGTGATCAGGTTGGTCATACCGGCAACTTTGACGCCTCTGTTAAGGCGGTAGAGACCATAGATGAATGCCTCAAGCGGGTTATAGAAGCTGCTGCTCTGCAAGATGGAGAAGTACTGATTACCGCGGACCACGGAAATGTTGAAGAGATGTTTGATGAGGCTAGCAATCAGCCCCATACCCAACACACCACATTACCCGTGCCGCTTGTCTATGCCGGGCCACGTCAGCTATCCCTTGACTCTGGCGGTTCTCTAGCAGACATAGCGCCAACTATTTTGGATATGATGGAGCTAGATAAGCCCGCCGAAATGTCTGGCCGATCGCTTATTATCTAATGCACAGGCTTACTTCAGATGGGCTATTGGTACCTCGCATACCTATCTGGAGTCTTTTGCTTGCAGCTTTTATTGGTTTCGGGCTAAGCCTTAGCGCCCTTGCTGACAATCATCAGCAACAAGAGCTAAAAAAATTAAAGACCAGCATCTCAACTCTTGAGAAAAAACTTCGCAATCAGCGCAAAGAAAAAAACTCTCTACAGCAGCAGCTTGAAACAACCGAACGAGACATTAGAGATCTCAATAAAAAAAACCGTAATATTGGCAAAAAAATAACGGAAAATGAGCGCAATTTATCGCTACTCAAGAGCAAGAAAACCAATCTTGAACAGCGAATTGAAAACCAGCGCTCGACGATTGCCCAACAAATACAAGCGGCCTATAAAACAGGTAATGAAGAGCCTGTAAAATTATTACTCAATCAAGAAAACCCTGAACAGCTATCCAGAATACTAAAATATTATGACTACCTTTTAGAGGCTCGATCTAAGAAAATCGATCAGTTCACTGCGGATATCGAAAGCTTAAAAATAACGCTTTCGAAGATTGAATCCATTAAAGCATCGCTGGCTGACTCAAGAAAAGAGCTAGAAAAAGACCAGCAAAAACTTGCGAGAAACCTGAGTAAGCGTAAAACAACACTCAACAAACTAAGCCAGTCACTGCAATCTAATAACCAACAGCTCAATCAATACAAGAAACAAAGAAATGAACTCGAAACCGTCATAAAGACAGTTGAAAAAGCGGCTAGGGCTATTGCTCCCGCGCAAGATTATCCTTCTTTTGCGCTCAGCAAGGGAAAGCTGAACTGGCCAGTGCGCGGAAAATTAAAAGCTAGCTTTGGAAGCAAGCGCAGTGAGTATTTACGCTGGCAAGGCTTGCTTATTAGCGCTAAAGAGGGTGCTAATATTCAATCAGTACATCATGGTCGTGTGGTTTTTTCAGACTACCTAAGAGGATTTGGCTTATTGGTGATTATCGATCATGGTGATGGCTATATGAGCCTGTATGCTCACAATAAAGAGTTACTAAAAGAGACCGGCGACTGGGTTCAAAGCGGAGAAATTACTGCACGTGCAGGCAATACAGGCGGTTTAACTCATACTGCCCTATACTTTGAGGTACGGGAGAATGGTAAGCCCGTGAATCCTAGAATTTGGCTGAGTAAACGTTAACCGAACCCATAGCGTATAATAACTATGATGCTACCCAATAAAATCCACAGCACTGTTTTTGCAATTATTTTAAGTCTCTGCCATGTCAGTGGGCTGGCCAACATTGATACGCAAGAAAATGCCAACGAAGCACAGCTATTTTCAGCGGTATTAGATAAGGTGCGCGAAGAATACGTAGAGGTGCCCTCAGACACCCAGTTAGCTGAAAACTCTATCGAAGACCTGCTTAACAATTTGGATCCTCATTCCACCTACCTCGACAAAGACGATTATGAAGCACTGCAGGGAAAAACCTCCGGCGATCCTGGCGGCCTCGGAATTGATATCAATATAGATCAGGGCGCAGTGGAAGTTATCGCAACTCTCGACGGGAGCCCAGCAAGGAAAGCCGGCATTCAGACGGGTGATAAGATTACTTCCATTGACTACCAGTCAACCACAGATATGGCCTTGGACGAGGTCATACAAACATTGCGAGGGGCACAGGGTTCAGAGATTGTTCTGGGCGTTGTTAGGGACCAGTCACAACATCTAGAATTTAATCTTCAGCGTGAGGAACCGGCAAAGAGTTCGGTGCGCAGCCTAATACTTTATGAGGGTATAGGCTATGTCCGTATCTCAACCTTTCAAGCCGAAACCAGCCAAGAATTTATTTCTGCTATCAATAAATTGCAGGACGAAGAACCTCTTGAGGGCCTAGTATTAGACCTTAGAAATAACCCTGGGGGCCTAATGCCCGTGTCAGTTGAAGTGGCTGATAGCCTTATTGATCAGGGTCTTTTATTGTATACCGAGGGTCGGCAACCCAGAGCCAATCAGCAATATTATGCCACCTATGGCGATCTGATTAATGGTGCCCCGATTGTTGTTCTAATCAATGGTGGCAGTGCGTCAGCCTCAGAAATAGTTGCAGGGGCACTTCAGGATCAAGAGCGCGCAACCATCATAGGCACACAAAGTTTTGGCAAAGGCTCGGTGCAGTCGGTTATCCCGCTCGGCGATGGACGAGGTATAAAATTAACCACGGCGCATTATTTAACTCCAAGTGGGCGATTTATCCATGGGCAGGGAATTGAGCCGGATATTATTATCGAGCAAGTAGAGCAACAACCTGGC
>Ga0115008_10003272_pt1 | contig 13408 bp, 9 predicted proteins | sample FraStrMetagenome_FD_87164 | JGI IMG/M metagenome (GOLD analysis project Ga0115008, IMG submission 87164) | Marine eukaryotic phytoplankton communities from Arctic Ocean - Fram Strait ARC3M Metagenome | ecosystem: Environmental > Aquatic > Marine > Oceanic | place: Fram Strait | collected 2012-06-18
CTTCTGTAAAGGCTAAAGTGAAAACCATTTTTCAACCTATTGAGAATTTGCATAAAGCATGTCCTAAAAATTTAGGTGATTGGTACTTTACTGGTAACTATCCGACTCCTGGTGGTAATCGTGTAGTTAACAGAGCATTTGTAAATTTCTACGAAGGAAATAAGGAAAGAGCTTACTAGATAAAACGCATAAAATCATCACTTCATCCAAGACAATGTGATTTTTGTCGGATAAATATGTATTTCATCTAATATTTAGCAACCTATATATAAATAACACATACATTGAACTCACCATAACATAAGTAGGTTAAGTTCATGGTAGATTTGGGGCAAAAAAAGGTGAACATCTGTTCACCTTTTTTTATGGATATAAGTGAACACTTATGTACTGGGTAATTATAGAACATTATTTTCGGAGAACTTTTTATTTTTTTTTATCGTACTTTTTTTGTGATTCGGTATAAAGAACAATTCATTTGTTTACAAACTATCACATATCATAATCGTTTTTAATATTTCACTGTTTCGCAGCAAGCGTGTTTACGCTTGCTGCGATGTTATTACCTCTTTATAAAACAAAAAACATCCTATTTTCCCATTTAAGCCAATTTTTTCGTCGTTGGTCTAAAAATTAACGCATTAATTAAAAGTGCTGTTATATTTGTTAAACCATAACATAAGTAGGTTAAGTTTATGGTAGATTTGGGGCAAAAAAGCTGAACTCTCGTTCAGCTTTTTTCATTTTCAGTACTTTCCTAATTTATATTTTTTCTATTTCTAAAGTATAAAAAAAAGCAAACCCAAATGAGTTTGCTTTCTTAGTATTATATAACGATAATAACGTTTTGGCTTCGACACTTCGACTGCGTTCAGTGCAGGCAAACTCAGCCACCATATGAGATTATTATTTACTTTGCTTCCGCGTAACGTCTCTCAACTTCATTCCAGTTAACGACATTAAAAAATGCGCTAATATAATCTGGTCTTCTGTTTTGGTAGTTCAAGTAATAAGCGTGTTCCCAAACATCTAAACCTAAAATTGGAGTTCCTCCGCAAGTCACACCTGGCATTAGTGGATTGTCTTGATTTGGTGTTGAGCATACTTCCACTTTACCTCCTTTATGAACACACAACCAAGCCCATCCTGATCCAAATTGTGTTGCTGCAGCTTTACTAAAAGCTTCAATAAACGCATCTTTTGATCCAAAAGCAGCTTCAATAGCATCCTTTAAATCTCCAGAAAGATATCCTCTATCTTCTGGATTCATAACGTCCCAAAATAAAGAGTGATTATAAAATCCACCTCCATTATTTCTTACACCCATGTTGTTCATATCTAGATCACCTAAGATATCCTCTATAGATTTTCTTTCTAAATCTGTTCCTTCAATGGCAGCATTTAATTTTGTAGTGTAACCGTTATGATGTTTAGAGTGATGTATTTCCATAGTACGAGCATCGATATTTGGTTCTAATGCATCGTATGAATATTTTAATTTCGGTAATTCGAAAGCCATAATAGTATTAGTTTTATGTATTAATTATTTAATATCTCAAATTTAAGCATAAAACAGCGCATTTGAAAATTATAAAGCCCACAGTAACCAATCCTTATGAAAATTTTAACGTAATCAATCTACAAAACGATATGTATTTTTTTCTTCGGAAAAAGGAATAAGAAAATGACGGTAAAAGAAATGGGTTTTTTATCTTGTATCAAATTTCAAATGTGACTCCATCTAATGCTTTTACAATTTACAACGCTTCTGCTGGAAGCGGAAAAACGTATACCCTAGTCAAAGATTATCTCAGACTATTATTTCAATCTAAAAGCAAGTTAACATTTAGAAATATTCTCGCTTTAACGTTTACTAATAAAGCGGTTGGTGAGATGAAAGCGCGCATTATTGATATGCTTAAAGAGTTTTCCGAAGAAAACATAATAGAAAACCCAAACACTATGTTTGGCGATTTGGCAAATGAACTTAACATAACTCCAAAAGAACTTCATCAAAGATCAAAACATCTTCTTGAGACTATCGTGCACAATTATGCTGCTTTTGATATTTCTACGATTGATAAATTCAACCATAAACTTATTAGAACATTTGCATTTGATTTGAAGCTCCCAATAAATTTTGAAGTAGAATTAGATACAGCTTCTATTTTGGCAAAAGCAGTTGATAAACTGATTGATAAAGCAGGAAGTGATGCTGAACTAACTAAGGTCTTAGTAGATTTTGCCATTGAGAAAACCGATGACGATAAAAGCTGGGACATATCCTATGATTTCAACGCTATAGCCCAACTATTGGTTAAAGAAAATGATCTCACCTATTTGAACGCATTAAAAAATAAATCTTTAGGCGACTTTAAAGATCTTAAAAAGAATTTACAGCAACAGCATAACGTATTAACATCTCAAATTACTGAGGTTGCTAAAGGTGTTTTAACGTTAATAAATCAGTCTCAACTGGAACATAATGATTTTACGAGCAGTTATTTGCCAAAGCATTTTATTAAGCTTTCTGAAGAAAATTTCAATGTCTCATTTTCTACCAAATGGCAAATAGATTTAATAGAAGATGGTTCTATATATCCTAAACGTGTATCACCTGAAGTTGAAGATACTATTGAAGGTTTACGATCTCAATTAGTTGAATCGTTTATAGATACAAAATCTGCCATATTTCAAATTAAATTTTTAAAGAATGCTTTAAAAAACATAACGCCTTTATCTGTTTTGAGTGCGATTGGCAAAACACTTCAAGACATAAAGGATGACGATGATATTTTGCTGATTTCAGAGTTTAACGCCATTATCAATACTGAAATAAACCAACAACCAGCACCATATATATACGAACGTATTGGAGAAAAATTTAAACATTATTTTATTGATGAATTTCAGGACACATCGCAATTACAATGGGAAAATTTAATTCCGTTAATAAATAATGTAGTTTCTGGAGAAAATTTAAAAGGCGAAACTGGCACTGCGATGTTAGTTGGTGATGCAAAACAAGCCATTTACAGATGGCGTGGTGGTCGAGCAGAACAGTTTATAAATCTTTACAACGAAAGTAAAAAACCACTTGCAGTACAACAAATCGTAAAAAACTTGCCTGATAATTATCGAAGTCACAAAACAGTTGTGGAGTTTAACAATGACTTTTTTAATCACATTGCTGATGTCTCATTTACAAACGAGCAACATCAACATATTTTTAAAAACGCAACACAAAATGTAATTATAGATAAAACAGGTTATGTCGAACTATCCTTTTTAAATACCGAAGATGAAGACAAAAACGAAGTACAATGTGAAGCTGTTTTAAACACCATAAAAAAAGCAGAAAGCAATGGTTTTAAAAGAAAAGACATTTGTGTAATCGTTAGAAAAAAGAAAGAAGGCTTCGCTATTGCAGAGTACTTGAGTGATTTAAATATTGATATTATTTCTTCGGAAAGTTTATTACTCAAAAATTCTCCCGAGGTACAGTTTATTAGTCAGATTATTACATTGAGTTTGCAACCTCAAAATGATGCAATAAAAACTGAACTCTTAAATTTCATTGCCGAAAATAAATTACAACTAGAGGATACACATGCTTTTTATGAAAGCATGGTGCATTTAAAAAATGATTCTTTTTTTGAAAAACTAAACTCTTTTGGCTTTAAATTTAATTTTAAGGAATTTTTACAACTCCCAATTTATGAAGCTATTGAAAGCATCATTCGAGGTTTTGTTTTAAATGAATCATCAAATGCTTACTTGCAATTTTACTTAGATGAAGTCTTTGATTACTCTCAAAAATATAATACTAGTTTTCAAGGCTTATTAGAATATTGGGAACGTAAAAAAGACACATTGAGTATTGTTTCGCCTTCTGGTAAAGATGCGATACAGATTATGACTATTCATAAATCTAAAGGATTAGAATTTTCCGTAGTTATTTTCCCATATGCTAACCAAAACATCTATTTTGATATGACTCCTAAAGTTTGGTTTCCTGTAAATAAGGATGATTTTAACGGATTTTCTCACCTGTATATTAATATGAATACTGACATAGAATCCTTTAATGAATTAGGTGCTTCGATATATAACAATTATCGTTCGCAATTAGAACTCGACAGTTTAAACCTTTTATATGTTGTGTTGACTAGAGCGATTGAACAATTATATATCATTTCAGAATATGACGTCGATAAAAAAACGGGTGGTGAAAAGTTGACACATTATTCTGGACTTTTTATTAATTATCTTAAAGCTATTGGTCGATGGAATGCCAATGAATTGGAGTATAGCTTTGGTGAGGTTGGGAAAACTTCCGAAGAAAAAACAAAAAAAGAAGAACATATTACTATTGAGCAAGGACAATTAATTTCTACACGAAAAGAAGATCATAACCTCAATATTATTACCAATTCTGGTTATTTATGGGATACTGCTCAAGAGAGAGCGATTGAGCGCGGAGATCTTGTGCATAATATTATGGCTCATATCAATACATCTACAGATATCAAAAGGGCACTCGAACATTTTTTAAGTTCAGGAATCATTAACTCGGAGCAAAGCGATGAATTAGAGGTGCTAATTAATCGTATCGTGCATAACGAAAAGTTACATCACTATTTTGATGGTACACATACTATATACAACGAAAAGGATATCATATCTGCCAACGGTAAACTGTTTAGACCAGACAGAGTGGTCGTCAATGAAAACAATCAAGCTACAATTATAGATTATAAAACAGGATTACAAGACTCAAAACACAAAGAACAACTATTTGATTATCAATACATTTTAGAAGACATGAATTTTAAAGTCATAAAAAAAATCTTGGTTTATATTAACGATGAGATTGTAATAAAAGAATTTTAAATTTGTAAAAAACAAATCAACTATGTACGGAAACATCCAACAGCATTTACAAAACGAAATAGAATCTATAAAAAATGATGGTCTTTTTAAAGAAGAACGCATCATTACATCACCACAAGGTGCAGAAATAAGCTTATCTACTGGTCAAACTGTTTTAAATTTTTGCGCCAATAATTACTTAGGTTTATCATCTCACCCAGATGTTATTCAGGCTGCAAAAGATGCTATGGATACGCATGGTTTTGGAATGTCGTCTGTTCGTTTTATTTGCGGAACACAAGATATTCACAAAGAATTAGAGCAAAATATCGCCAATTTCTACGGAACGGAAGACACCATATTATACGCAGCAGCCTTTGATGCCAATGGAGGGGTTTTTGAACCGTTATTAGGTAAGGAAGATGCTATCATTTCAGATTCTTTGAATCATGCTTCTATTATTGATGGTGTGAGGTTATGCAAAGCAGCCCGATATCGCTATGCTAATAACAATATGCAAGATCTAGAACAGCAACTTATCGCAGCTAATGAAAATGGTGCACGTTTTAAGATTATAGTAACCGATGGTGTTTTCTCTATGGATGGCTTAGTTGCACCCTTAGACAAAATATGTGATTTAGCAGATAAGTATGATGCACTAGTCATGATTGATGAATGTCACGCTACTGGTTTTATTGGTAAAACAGGTATTGGAACACTTGAAGATAAAGGTGTTTTAGGTCGTATTGATATAATAACTGGAACACTAGGTAAAGCCATGGGTGGCGCTATGGGTGGATATACAACTGCTAAAAAAGAAGTGATTGAAATTTTACGACAACGCTCTAGACCATATTTATTTTCAAACTCTTTAGCTCCTGCAATAGTTGGAGCTTCCATAAAAGTTTTTGAAATGCTTGCCAATGATACTTCTTTAAGAGATACTTTAGAAAGTAATACAAATTATTTCAAAAAAGGAATGATTGATGCTGGTTTTGATATTATTGATGGAGACTCGGCTATTGTACCAGTAATGCTCTATGATGCAAAGTTATCTCAAACCATGGCCACAATGCTGTTAGATGAGGGTATATATGTCATTGGCTTCTTTTTTCCTGTTGTACCAAGAGATAAAGCAAGAATAAGAGTACAGCTATCTGCTGCACATACAAAAACGCATTTAGACAAGGCAATTACTGCATTTATTAAGGTAGGAAAAGCACTAGATATTATTTAAAATTATTTCAAACTCCCTATTTTTAGTACAATTAATCAATATTTTTATATATTTGTTTTGTTAATAAAATTTAACAACTTACTTTTGTCTTTAATTAACACTTAAAATTAAATTATTTTGAATATGAAAAATCTTAGCAGATTATTTTTCGCTTTGTTGCTAGTAGTAAGCTTCAATGCAAATGCACAAGATAGTGACAATCCTTGGAAGATTGTTCTTGGTGCTAATGCGGTTGATCTTTATCCTGTTGGAGAAGATGCTCCACTTGGTGATTATTTTGATGAATTCTTCAATGCTGAAGATCACTGGAACATGTTACCCACATTATCATCTCTTTCTGTATCGAGATATATAGATAGTGGTTTTACATTTACTGCTGCTGGAACTATTAATGAAATTAGTAAAATTGGAGATTCTAGTGCTGATGATTTATCTTATTACGCATTAGATGGTACTGTGTCTTATAGTTTTGGACATGTAATCAAAAACGACTGGCTAGATCCTTATTTAGGAGTTGGTGGTGGTTATACTTGGGTAGATGATATTGGTGCTGGTACTTTAAATGGTGTTTTTGGGATTAACTTCTGGTTATCTGAAAATGTTGGTATCACAGCTCAAACTGCTTATAAACATGCTTTCGAAGATTATCTTCCTGTACATTGGCAACATAGCCTAGGTATCGCTATTAAATTTGGTGGTGTTGATACAGATGGTGATGGTATATATGATAAAGATGATGCTTGTCCAGATGTTCCTGGTTTAGAAGCATTCAATGGTTGTCCAGATTCTGATAATGATGGTATCGAAGATTCTAAAGATGATTGTCCTTACGAATTTGGTTTAGCTGAACTTAACGGTTGTCCTGATGCTGATGGTGATGGAATCGCTGATAAAGATGATGCATGTCCGACAGTTGCAGGTTTAGCAAGTTTAGCTGGCTGTCCTGATGCTGATGGTGATGGAATCGCTGATAAAGATGATTCTTGTCCTAACGAAAAAGGACCCTTAGCTAACAAAGGATGTCCTTGGCCTGATACTGATGGTGACGGAATCTTAGATAAAGATGATAAATGTCCTTACGAAGCTGGAACAGTTGCAAACAATGGTTGCCCAGTAGTTGCTCCTACTCCTGCTGTTATGAAGACATTAAACGCTTACGCTAAAACAATATTGTTTGATACAGGTAAAGCATCAATCAAAACTCAATCTGAAGCTGTATTACAGAATATCACAGCTATCTTGAAAGAATATCCACAAGCTAATTTCTCAATTGACGGTTATACTGATAGTGTAGGACCTGAAAGCTCAAACCAGATTTTATCTGAAAGAAGAGCAAATACTGTTAGAGATTTCTTAATAGCTAATGGAATTGGTGCTGAGAGATTATCTGCTGCAGGTTACGGTGAGGCTAACCCTATCGATTCTAACAAAACTAGATCTGGTAGAGCTAACAACAGACGTGTAGAAGTAGTTCATATTGTAAACTAAGCATACACAACACATATTATATTTAAAAACGCTTCGGATATCCGAAGCGTTTTTTATTTTTATACTATGAGAACATTCATAGATGACGTTGTTACAGATTTATTAGAAAAAAATCAAGATATTTCTCAATTAACATTTGTTTTACCCAGCAAACGTGCTGGTACATTTTTAAAACAGGCTATTTCTAAACATGTCAAAAAGACTATCTTCTCTCCAAATATTGTCTCAATTGAAGAATTTGTTGAAACGCTTTCAGACTTTCAATATGCAACAAACGCTGAATTACTTTTTGAGTTTTATGATGTTTATATCAAAAACACTCCTAAAGAACATATAGAACCTTTTGATAAATTTTATCAATGGGCTCAAATATTACTTCAGGATTTTAATGAATTAGATAGATACTTAATCGAATCAAATAAGGTTTTTGACTATTTAACTGCCATAAAAGAAATTGAGAATCAACACTGGTCTCTAGATGAACAACCTACACAATACATAAAGAATTATCTCCAATTCTGGAATCGCTTAAAAAGCTATTATTTACATTTTCAAAAACAACTTACTAAAAAGAAGAAAGGATACCAAGGTTTAATATATAAGCAAGCTGTAAATAATATCGAGCAATTCACAGCATCTCATCAAGACGATATTTATGTTTTTGTTGGCTTCAATGCCCTCAATAAAGCAGAGGAAATAATTATCAAAGAGTTACTTCGGCAAGATTTGGCTCTAATATATTGGGATATTGACTCTGCATTTATTGAAAACAAAATTCATGATGCTGGATTGTTTACCAGAGATCATAAAACGCACTGGCCTTATTTTAATACTAACAACTTTAATTGGATATCAAATCATTATTCCGAAGAAAAAGATATTGAGATTATTGGTGCTCCCAAAAATATTAGTCAAATAAAATATGTAGGAGAACTACTAGAGCAAATAAACAATAAAAAAGATAACCTACAAAATACAGCAGTTATACTCGGTGATGAAACCTTACTCATACCGCTACTCAATTCTATTCCTAAATCTATAAAAACAACTAATATAACGATGGGACTGCCTTTAAAGGCAATTCCGCTTGCATCATTATTTGAAAATCTTTTTAGCATACATAATTCAACCGGCTCTACCCTATACTATAAAGACATTATTAATCTGCTATCGAATCCATTCGTGATGCCATTATTTGATAAGGAGGCCTCTAACAGTGCAATAGATCTAATTAATCATATACAACTCAATAATAAAGTCTACTTGACTATTGAAAACATTAAAGAGATTATAAACGATAACAATAATCTTATTGAAATTCTTTTTACTGATTGGAAAGTCCAACCTAAAAACGCTTTGCAATGTTGTTCAAAACTAATTTACCTCATCAAAGCAAATTTAGAACAAGACAAATTCAATAACCGCTTACCTCTTGAATATCTATTTCGATTTAATCAAATATTCAATACACTCGACACTTTATATACATCCTTTTCTCATATCAACTCAATCGCAACTTTATTTAGTTTATATAGAGAACTTATAAAAAGTGAAACCTTAGATTTTAAAGGAGAACCGCTTAAAGGTTTGCAAATTATGGGCATGTTAGAATCTAGAGTCTTAGATTTTGAAACTGTAATAATAACATCTGTAAATGAGGGTATATTACCTGCCGGAAAAAGCAATAATTCGTTTATCCCTTTTGACGTAAAAATTGAAAACAAACTACCAACATACAAAGAAAAAGATGCAGTTTACACATACCATTTCTATCGATTATTGCAACGTGCAAAAAATGCTTATATTCTATATAATACAGAACCAGATGTTCTTAACGGTGGGGAAAAAAGCAGATTTATAACTCAACTTGAAATTGAAGGCATTCACAAATTAAAACATAAAGTGGTTTCTGCCAAAGTTCCTTCATTTGACAAAAATTTAAAAGAAATTAAAAAAACACAACAAGTAATTAAAATACTTAATAGTGTTGGTCAAAAAGGATTCTCACCTTCGTCATTAACTAACTATATGAGAAACCCTATTGATTTTTATTATGAAAAGGTCTTAGGTGTTAAAAGATATAAAGACGTTGAGGAGAGCGTCGCTTTCAATACATTAGGAACCGTCATTCACAATACATTAGAAGATTTTTACAAACCGCTAATTGGTCAAATTCTTAAAACAGAAGACCTCAAAAAGATGTGTTTAAAAATAGATGACCGCGTTACATATCATTTTAAAGAAGAATTTAAAGAAGGAGATATTACTACTGGTAAAAATCTCATCATATTTGAAATCTCAAAACGCTATATATCAAACTTTTTAGATATAGAAATGAAGGACATTAAAAATGGAAATACCATTAAAATTATAGCCATAGAGACAGAAAACAGAGTGCCAATTTATTTAGAATCATTATCTAAGACTGTAAACCTCACAGGTAAAGTTGATCGCGTGGATGAGTACAACGGTGTTAGTAGAATCATAGATTACAAAACTGGAAAAGTAGATGCTGGAAAAGTAAATATTGTTGATTGGGAAGACATCACAACCGATTATGACAAATACAGTAAAAGCTTTCAAATCCTCATGTATGCATATATGATGCACAAGGATAACAACATGAATTTACCGGTTGAAGCCGGCATCATATCCTTTAAAAATTTAAATGCAGGCGTATTAAAATTTGCTACTAAACCTTCATTTAATAGCAGAACAAAGGATTATTCCATTACTTCGGAAACTTTAGAGTGCTTCGAAATGGAGCTTAAAAAATTAATTACAGAAATCTTTAATCCGGAAATAAATTTTATCGAAAAAGAATTATAAAATGATCCTCAAACATCAAATTTTAGATAGATCTGCAAATAAGCCTATTTTATGGGACGCCTTTTTTAATTGCAACGGAACACAAAAACCACTCGTTATCTTTTGTCATGGTTACAAAGGATTTAAAGATTGGGGAGCTTGGAATCTGGTAGCAGAAGAGTTTAGTAAACGAAATACTTTTTTTGTGAAATTCAATTTTTCCCACAATGGTGGCACTATGGAACAACCAATAGATTTTCCAAATTTAGAGGCCTTTGCTGAAAACAATTACAGCAAAGAACTAGATGATTTAGATGATATGTTGAATCATCTCATTTCCGAAGCATTTGAATATAAAAATGAAATTGACACTGCAAATATTACATTAATCGGACATTCTAGAGGTGGCGGAATATCAATCATAAAAACTCACGAAGATAAACGCATCACAAAACTCATTACTTGGGCAAGTATCTGTGATTTTGAAAAAAGAACTGCTACAAAAGGTGATTTAGAACAATGGCGAAAAGATGATGTGAAATATGTCTTAAACGGAAGAACAAAACAGCAAATGCCTCACAATTTTCAATTTTACGAGGATTTTAAGGTTAATGAACAACGTTTGCATATTAAAACTGCAATAAAACAAATTGACGTTCCTGTACTAATTATTCATGCTAAAGAGGATCCGTCTGTAAAATTTGACGAAGCTGAAGCTTTACACTCCTGGAATACTGAAAACAAATTAATAGCTATTGATGAGTCTAATCACGTGTTTAGTGTAAGTCATCCTTGGAACAGCGAACAATTACCAGACGCTTTATTCAATGTAGTTAAAAAAAGTATTGACTTTATTCAGGAATAAATAAAGTCAAATTGTTAAGTAAAAAAGCTGTAAACTAATTTTTTAATTGATGTGGAGCATATCGGAGTCGAACCGATTACCTCTACGCTGCCAGCGTAGCGCTCTAGCCAAATGAGCTAATACCCCTTAACAGATAACTGATTTATTTTATTCCACTTAATACTAATACAGGTAAAGTAGAACTATGGAAATCTTTCTTTAAAATCGTATTACTCTCCCACAACTTTGCAAAGAAACCACGTTTGCGTCTCACCACACATAACAAATCTGGCCTATTCGCTTGATGATGTTCTAATACACCTTGAAAAGTAGTAGCATTTTCTGAGTTGGTAGTTTTAGTAACCATTGCTGCTAATTCTTCATTAACATCAAAATCTCCTTCGTTATAAAATGTTGTTTTTACTAATAGTAAATTCACAATAGATTTATATTGATCCTTAATACCTTTTAAAGGTTGTAAAGCTTCATTTTTGTTAATCATTGCAGATTTTAATGCAACCAAAATATAAATTAATGGTCTGTACACATAACCTTCAGGGACTATTAATGCAGGAATATTAGTTTGCTTAATAATTTTACCAGAAGTTTTTCCTAAATACACTTCATCTTTTATTGAGTTAGTTCTTGGCTCTAGTAATATAAGATCAACATTCAATGCTTCACAAGCCAATTCTAGTGTGTCTATCAATTTACCTTTAAATGTTTTCACAACAACCTCAACACCTTTGGTGTCAATTTTGGCAACATGTCCTTTTAAAAAAGCTAAACTTTCACGCTCCAAAATATGATCAACCTTAATCATAGTGCCTGCTTTAGTATACACATTATAAATTTGTACAACATAAACTTTAGCACCAAAAGCACGTGCAAAATCTATAGCATATTGCAAATGACTTTCTGCATTTTTTGAGGATCCAACAGGAACAAGAATAGTCTTCATAATTAAATATTTTAAAAGTAACTTTGCGTTACTATTGGGCAAAGATAATTATTAAAATGATACGCAAAGCAACCGCAGGAGATATTGATGCTATTCTAAATATTACTAGAGCATGTGCAAAACATATGATTGCACACAATATTTTTCAATGGAATGAGCATTATCCAAAACGAGAAGCTTTTGAAAATGATGTTGAAAGAGGAGAACTTTATGTGCTAGAGGTTAAAAAAAAAGTTGCTGGTTGCGTCGTTATTTCAACACTTATGGATGAAGAATATATTCCTATTACCTGGTTAACACAAAATACAAACAACATTTACATACATAGATTAGCAGTGCATCCAAAGCATCAAGGACAAGGTTTTGCTCAAAAGCTAATGGATTATGCTGAGAGTCATGCAAAACAAAATAACTATACGTCTGTAAGATTAGACACATTTTCACAAAACCATCGAAACCAGAAAATTTACGAATGTCGTGGTTATCAAAAATTAGGAGATATTTATTTCCCTAAACAAAGTGATCATCCTTTTCACTGTTATGAACTTGTAATTTGAAAACAGATATCACTTTAAAAAACATCAATAAATTGGCTATTCCTGCATTAATTGCTGGAGTTGCAGAGCCAATCTTATCATTAACCGATACTGCGATTATTGGAAATGTAGATTACAATGCTGCCGAATCTCTAGCAGCAGTGGGCATCGTTGGTACCTTTATTTCTATGCTCATTTGGGTGTTGGGTCAAACAAGAAGCGCAATATCTTCTATTGTTTCTCAACATGTTGGTGCCAACAAATTAGACCAAATTAAGAATCTACCAGCTCAAGCTATTTTTATTATTACATCTATTAGTATTCTCATCATTGCAACAACGTTACCTTTTTCTTCGGAAATTTTTAAACTCTACAATGCGTCCGATTTAATATTAAAATATAGCACTCAATACTACCAAATTCGTGTTTTCGGCTTTCCATTTACACTATTTACAATCGCTATTTTTGGTACTTTTAGAGGGCTTCAAAACACCTACTACCCTATGATTATTGCTATTATTGGAACGATTGTCAATATCGTGTTAGACTTTACTTTTGTCTACGGAATTGAAGATATTATCAGCCCAATGCATATTAAAGGCGCAGCTTACGCAAGTGTGATTGCACAAATCATAATGGCACTTTGTTCTGCATACTACTTA
>Ga0115008_10003273_pt1 | contig 13399 bp, 6 predicted proteins | sample FraStrMetagenome_FD_87164 | JGI IMG/M metagenome (GOLD analysis project Ga0115008, IMG submission 87164) | Marine eukaryotic phytoplankton communities from Arctic Ocean - Fram Strait ARC3M Metagenome | ecosystem: Environmental > Aquatic > Marine > Oceanic | place: Fram Strait | collected 2012-06-18
AATATTTCTAAGTCTCCTCTTTTTTGCTCCAATTGGAAATCAAGCTTCCCATCATCTGGTAAAGAAGTCATCCGAACCAGATGATCATACTCAAGTATATCAACATACAATGTATTTGCGTCCAACAAGGAATCAAGACATACAACTCCTAAATGGCAGTGATTCAAACGTAATTGTAACAAGTGACGAGGGGAAGGATTTTAGAGTGCCCTCGGGCCTTACGTTTTCACGAAAAATCAAGAAAATACCAAATGATGTGTACTTATTTGAAGAATTAAACGGTAGTCACTGTAAGACTACCGATAGCTACGGTAGCAACGAGTGCGCTTTCAAATGGGGAGAATCTATGGGTGGCCAGATGAAGTTTGAACAAGATATTACTATTGATGAAAATCAATATATTCAAGGTGTTTTTAAGGTAAGAACTGCACATTAAGCTATCTACATCGCACTCATTCAGCCTTTTTTTACAAATCTCATAACTTGACATCATTGTTCTGAAACTGAAAATCTCTAGTTGAAAAAAGTAGTTGACTGGACATTTTCTTGTGCAGCATGTGGGAAACCGTGTGTCCTTTCCGTCCCTGTTCTAAATAAGGATTTTTCATTTCCAGTACCAGATTGTCCATTTGTGCCAAAGAAGGGTTCGTCTATGATAACAAAGACTTTCAACTTTAATTTACCAAAGGATTCGCCTACGGAAGGAGTAAAGCTTCCTCTAGAAGGTAGTGTGTTTTTGAAAAACAAAGTAGATGACTCAGTCTTAGCAGAAATCTATATTGATGTTGTTGTAAAGTGAAAATAGCGCAGCTGTGAAAGCTAGATTTTATCGTTCTCTAAAATAGAAGGCTTTGAGTGAAAGTATCTTCGAGAACATAATTTTGACAGTTAAGAAGTGATTCTTGGAATAAAGTTAATGTTGATTAAAAAATATATATATAGACTAGAAAATATGGTTTTAGCTATGCGCTTTCAATCAATGGTATATGTCGAAACAAGTAGAGTTTTTAAATGGTTTTTGACGCAAGAGACCATTTCCTTTTATTTATAATTCGAAAAATTAGTAACAAACAGAACTAACAGCTCCACTCATAACGAGAAAATTTTTAATTGGATCCTATTTTTGTATGGGTGGCAAAGTTTTATGATTCTAATACGCGACAGAACTTAACTTTTGCTTAGTTTAATAATAAAGAATGATTGACTCTGAGATACGGTTCAAAGTTATTCTCCAACAAGGCTTACAATAAACGAGTCTCCATCGAGAAAATCCTCGTCCAAACTATCCATATTATCATCTTCTTCTTCACCACTTCTTGTAACTTCCGTCTTGAGATAGACAATTTCGTCCAACTGATCACTGTCGTCTTTAGGATCAAGAAAATTTCCGGAAATGTTTTCGGATGTACTGCTTGTCCTATTCTGATTCAAATTTGCCGACGATTCTTCAACGGTGAAGGATTTTTCAACGTCGATTCCATATGCACTTGCACGAGATCCCTCATACTTTTTCTCTGTGATTGAAGTCAGTGGATCTCTGAGAGATGACTCCCATGGATTTCGCGGAGTGTGTGTCCTTCCCATGGGTAAGGCATCTCCAATTCCTGTGCTTTCAACGATACTTTCATCTTTAACAACACTGGATTCATTCAAAATATTTGATAAATAACTATCGATGTCGAATCCACCTTCCAATCCTAATTGCGTAATGTTACTCTGCATGGCATCAAAAGTGGTATCATTGCTTGACATTATTAGTTCGGAACCCATATTGGAGCGTTCGCTGCCTATAGCAGAAACGGCATTTTTGTTTTGCATTAGATCACTTGGAGTGATCAGATTTTGATTACCAGACAAAAAAGATGGCTGACTCCTACCAATCAATGGCTGATTAAATTGATATAGATTTTCTGGATTGTAAGAAGGGCTTTGAGGTGCATCGTCGGCCTTCTTTAAAATTGAGACGCCTAGATCAGGAGAAGGAGGGATATTTATATCAATAGCATCATACGACACTTGATTCGTTTTTATTACTTCATTATCTTCCTTCGGATCGTTGGATTCAGACGTGAAGCCAGGTGGTGGTAAAAGACCAGGTGGGGGCCTCATAGGTGAAGTTGGAGGGCTTTGTGATGATTCAGAAGCAATGTGAGCGCCGGGGTCACTTATTTCTGAATTATTACGTTGATCATCAAGCCTTGATGGAGTAAATAATTTGAATTCTTTTTCATCCACTGCAGGTTTCTTTTTTGTGATCACAACTGATCGATTTACTGTTTTAGAGGAACCATTAATCTTCTGGTCTTTTTCGTTTGGTGATTTTAATTTTCCTCCTTTATCCTTCTCTACTATTGAAATGGGCGTTGAGTTGATTTTACTGTGTGTATCAAAGTCTTCTCTCTTCTTAAGTGGCATATTCTGCTTGGATGTAGAGTTGCCTACATGTTGAGGTTTTACTTCATTTTGTTGTGGCTGTCGGTTAGATTTATTCTCGTTATTGCTGTGTGCAAGACGCTTGGAATATTGATCTTTTTTGTTGCTTTTATGTGTTTCTGCAAATGAATTTGGACGTGATGGGATATTCTTCCCATTCAATTCTTTAGATTGTTCAACGCGCATTTTTACAGCAGCCTGGCCAGTTTTTGATGCAGGTTTGAATTGATTCTGAAGTTTTTGATGTTTTTTCCTTCAGTACAAAAAAGGTGTGAGTTGATGAAAAATTGAGAAAAAAACTGATCAAAAGAAATCTTACCTACTTGCGTCGGAACCTTTCTTGTGTGAAGATAATGACCTTAGATCGATTTCCACATCTGTTCTTTCCTTTTCATGCAATTCCTTGGAATCCTTCATTTCGGATTTAGTATATGCTCTTGGGGAGGTTTTAGATGTCTGAATATCATCAAAATTAACCTTGGTATCATTTGTATTCATTCCACTTTGAATACTTTTTTCATCAGCATTGACTAAAAAAATGGTTCTGATAGTTTAGATTCATTGGTATCGAATTTTGGTTGCTTTTTGATAACTGGAGGCATGCTAGAAACTTGATTTGAATTTTCTGTGTCGAGATCTTTCTCATTTTCTGCACAAGAAACATTGAAGCTTCCGCCACTGTGTTTATCAGGCACTTTCTTTTTCAAATTTGTCGACTCAGAAATAAAGTCAAGGTTGCCCTTTGCTTTACGTCGCATTATTAATTCTCTGACATTACCAACATCATCTAAATCTAAATCTTCAAGGAAATTATCGCAATTTTTCAATGAAGGTATCCATGCCTCTTTCGTACGAAATCTCCAGCCCAATCCACTTGGGACAAATTCTTTCAGTGAATTCTCATCATATGTTCCGTAAATGACATCACTCAAAGAAGAAATCTTTTTCATTGGGCCTACTGTGGCATTATTCACATGTAACTCTTCTTCCCTTCCAGCATCAATTTCGAATTGAACACATTGTGATAGCTCAGTTGATATGCTCAATTTCGAATACCGTGAAACTAAGACTTTCTTCGCTTGTTCTTTACCAAGAGCTATAAGTTCTTGACTCGTAGGATTCGATTTGATAAGGCAATGAAAGTGCGATATCGAAGGGGTCGGCTTCAAACTGGAAGCAGATTCTTGGCAATCATAAAATTCCTTTTCATTGCTTTGAGAAGCTTTTTCACGAAACTTACGAGAATGGTAATACCTGTACATAAAAGAATGTATGATTATTAAGATGTACATGAAGCTAAGAATCCACGCAAAAGATTCACTTAATCTTTGCTGTTGTGTTAATGCATTTGACTTTGATGAAAAACATTTTTCCTGAGCATTCTCATTTTTATCGAAGCCCATCAATAGATCCATTTTTTTAATCTGCAAATCATTCACATTATCATTGCTCACATCGTGAGTTCTATATTCAACATTCAGAGATACGTAAACTGTTCCAAATGTGCAATCAGGGGTATACTGAACCGAAATTTTTCTATTTTGGCCAGGTTCAAGAATGAGCCCATGTTTTAAGTCTGGAAAAAGACTTGAATCACTGAGGTTAGTGAACTTATCTTTACTGGAGATGCAACCGACAAGTCTGAATCCATGTTCTTCGCAGCTTTGAGAATACGCGTTGGTTTTAGTAGTATGTATATCACTTCTAGTAGGTTTCCTTGATGATGCATAATTTGTGATTTCACTTGTTGCTATGTAGATATTTCTTATCTCCACAGCAATATCGCCAAAGTTAGTAAGAGACAAATCTTTTTTCATTGATTCGTTATTTCCAGTGAAGACTAAAGTCGGTCTACCTATCCTTTGTTCTACGTCTTCATGCAGAAAAGATATTTTTTCCAAACCACCGATTCCTTTAATGATAACTCTTTCTAAGCCCGTGAGAGAATTTTGTAAAAAAATCTCACTTACGTACTCTGTTCGTTGTGCCGGTCGAAAATATAAAGGTCCAAGTTTGGCTTTACCAAATGGTGGAACGTCAGCTTCTGCCAAGCCACGCCTACCCAAAGCAAATGGAGCTGGATAATCATTATCCTTTGCACTCAATGATCCTTGAGCAGCACTAGCACCAATAACTATATGTCCCTTTTCAACAACATTAGCCTCATTCCGTAAGCCACATTGTTTTCCACATCCTGAACTAAAAGAGTTTTTAGAGTTCAGACTAGGATTTACGAGAGTAACAAATGTACCTCCAGCGTTTTTTATTGTCAGATTATGATTGCTTTGTAGCACATTTCCTTTTCCATCTGGCATCCAATAATTATTTATAGTCCACCAAGAGTGAGTTGAATCTGCAGAATATTGAACAAATATATTTGGTGTTTCAGCAGAGGCAATTCCGACTCTCAGAGGTACTGCTGTTGGATTATGCACAGTAATGTATTTATAGTTGTAAGAAGAGATCGAATTTACAGTAAAATCGAGAGTAGAATTCACAAGTGCGTTTATGGAGGGGAGAATCAATTCTGTATCTGCGAAAAGAGCGGGTACAGATGTTGGAGTTGAATCACTTTGTTTATTTCCATGAAAAGTTTTGGCTGAAATTTCTGTGGAAACCCGATTTAAATTGAGTTTTGATATTTGATGCCACGCTTTCTTTGCCTTATCAATATTTGATATTGAAGATTTCGTCAAAGGGGATGTCCTTCCTTTGCGTGTTGATATCTTTGAATTTATATCACTTGTATTGGAAGAGTACAAAGAGGAGACAAAATGCTCTGCTTCTTTTAACTGCAATAAAATATTTTCTCTGCTATCATTCAAAAATAAATTCAAAGCTTCATCAATGCCACTTATTTTGCTACCTAAACCACATCCTGGTGGCTGTATAGAATTAGAATTTTGTAGCCATTCCACTGCGCAAGAATAAAAATTGTTGTTTCTACAGGTGATTGATGAAAAAATATGCCCAATAGGAAGTGAGCGCTCTAAAGCGCGTACAGGTATTGCATTATTGATGAGATCATTGATTGAAGAAACTGAAAACCATTTATTGCAACTTTCTAAATGGTCCAACTTGAGATCACTTGTAAAAGAACTGGAAAGTACGAGCTCAATTCCGCTTCCATCTGTATTTGAGACTGGGTCGAATTTGGATGCATTGAAGGGGCGGAAGTACGCTGGAATGTGCAAGGTTTTTTTCGAGGGTTCATAAAAGTGGTTTGATGAATTGTTAGTGTCGGATATTAGTGGACTATCAGACTGTTGATTGAAATTGGGGGTTAGTTCAAGTTTTCCTAACAATGTATCAAAAGTAACTAATAGCTCTAGGGTTGTAGTCGCAGTTTCTAATACAACTCCAGAAGCTACGAAACTAGTAATATCTTTTTCTAGCACCTCACTTGGAGGAGCATGAACGTACACGTCAAAACGAGCTACAGCACCCGGTGGAATAGACCAAGATTTTTGTTCCTGATTTGAAGATGTAGCAAGCTTCTTTCGATATTGGCCATCAAGAGATAACATGACTCCACCTTCCTGATTTCCAAGCGCACGTGTATTATTGTTCGATGAATAAAAGTTTAAGCTAGGTTTGTTTGCTTCCTTGAATAATTCAATGGCTCCGTATTTTATGAACGAATCACGAAGATTTTCATCGATGTCATCGCTGAATTTTACATCGTTTTTCCAACCAAGTTCGGGGAAAAATGGATGATTCCAAAACTGTCGCTCAGAAGAAGGGATATAATCAGCAACACGGGCTGAAGTACGACCTAAACTGATTTCCATGCCCTCCAAACTCGATTTATCTGACAATACTTTTACCGGAATAGGATTAGGATTAGTTAACATCAATGATCTCACTGAGATCTCCCCTGCTGCAATAGCACCAAAATTAAGAGTGAGGGGTAAAGAACCAATATCGTGTGATAAACTGGATTTCACTCTACTTATACTCGAAGCGGTGTCCCACCATTGCGCACTACAATTTCTGATGTCCATATATTTATTTCCATTTTTGTCTGGAGATATTTGGCACAATGGTGGAAGTGTGCTTGTTTCCGCTGTTATTAGGATTTCATTTCCATATAATGTGATTGGAATCTCATGAGTGAAAACATCGGTTGTCAATGCTAAAGAACAAGACTTGAAAGGTGTTGGAACATCATCGGTAAAATTTCCAAAGTAAACTAAACTTAAATCTCTCCCAGGTGATTTCCAGACTTCTCCAGGCTCAGCGTCTAATCCTTCAAAATAATTATGATTTCTCAGCTCGAACCATTGCGAACATTGAGGTGATGATAATTCTATAGATGAGAGTGTCAGAGGAACGGAGCAATTGTTCGTGAAAGAGAGTATATGCTCAATCAACTCGTTATTTGTAGCATCAGTTTGTATATTTTTTCGTCGGAATGCATTTGGAATCAAATTAAATCCCTGCTGTTTCCTGATTTGGTCGTCTTTGGCAATATTTTTGAGACTGGTTGAAACTGACAATAATGTTGGGAAGTGAAAATCTTCCTGTTTGTAGGTTATTGCAAATTCAGTATTATTCACTATTTTTTGATTGGATGTGTCAATTGTAATTTTCTCATCATCTTTGTTTGTTGAAGAATCTTTTAAGTTTTTCGTATCAACTTCATCATCATTCCTAGCTTGTTTTGTTATCGAGTTCCCAGTATTTCCTACTGTAGCACCTACTTTTTTCCTAGCTCGGGCCCTCTCTGCTTCAATAGCAACTACAACACCAGACAATTTCAGATCTATTGGCATGACCAACTCATCTAAATTTGTACGAATATGAAGATATCCTCCAAGTAAAATAGAGTCATTGATATAATCTTCTTTATCATGCCTACTATTGAGAGAAGATATCACCTCAGAAGAATACACAACAACCGTGCCAATATACATAATTTGACCCGGTAAAATTTCGGGTGGTCCAATTATATCTCCAATTAAATCATCTAGAAGCTGGATTTTTATCCAGTCAGGTTCTGACGGAAATATTTCATAGATATATAATTTAGTATCGGATGGGTTACGGAGGAAGATGTCATATTCCCATCTCATTTCGTTCACTTCTAATCCTTTATTCCTTCGATCCTGATTGTAATTCACTATACTTCTCAATTTTCCACGAAAGTGTAACCCATTAGGAAGTCCATAAGAGTTGGACAAAACAGATAATGCTTTGAATGGAGAATAAACGGTCCCTTCGGAGGTTATTACGCGAACAATTGCATTATGAGCAATGATTTGATGAATATCGTTGTTTGAAGGTCCATCTTTGAATGTTGTTGTAGTAGCAAGATCATTATCCCTAGGTAGAAAAATGAGTGGTTTGTATTCCGTTTGGCCAGGTGAAAGTGAAAGGGGGAAGCCATCTGGATTTATTTCGAAAAATCGATGCTGCTGGTCATTGGGTACATCTATTTCAATAGTGTCAATTCCAAGAATGGCAATGGTATTGGTTGGGTGCTGCAAGCAAAATATTTCAAGAAATCAAAAACAGTTAGAAAAATTTGTCTCATCAAGGTATGAAACTAGAGTTGAATAGATCATCCCTTATCAAAATATCATCAAGAGGAGACACATGATTTCTGACCAACATGCATGCCCCAGCAATATCTAGACACCATCTTTCTTTGCGGTGACAACGAAGCAGGGTAGGTCGAAAATTAAAAAAAGTGAAACACCGATGGGAAGAATTGCAAAACTGGTCTGCAAACTTTACCCAACAAAAGAATAGGATCTAAAAGCATTATATGATATCTTGATGGTACACAATTTCAAATACTTACTGTGTTCACAAGTTCAACCCATGATATTTCTGGAATACACGATGGGACTTGACGAAGACTTTCTTGCGAAACAGAAACTTTTATATATGAATTTTCTGTGCAATCTGCCTCTTCCACAGATGCCAATAGTATTATGAGTATCCAAGTTGGAAGGAAAAGAATGAGAGATGGCATCAAAATGGGCCACAATCGCTTCATGGTAATGGCATCTGAACGACGGCTGGTAAATTGATTTGGTTTATCTAACTAGTTCTCTCGAGGGAGAACGACTGCTAACAAAAATACGACCCATACGAGAATATTCAATTACGAATGTACTAACACTCATACGTAAGGCTGAAAAATTTAGGTAAGAACTCCCTCAATCAATAACCAAAAATGATGCTCGCTATTTCCTGCTTAAAAAGTGAATTACACCATAGGTACACATTTCCCGTAGATAATAAATAGATTGAATAGGTTCAGACTAGCCAAGGGTATGTATGCATTGTACATAAATCCTACTGATAATGCATGCAAAAATAGAACCACGCGTTGCTTCATTCTTCAATTGGATGAAGTATAGAAATATGATATTTTTAAAAACGCCTAATCATCTAAATATCAGATTAAACATAAAGAAAGGGACATCATACTTTAGTAGAAATATAGATACCCTCACATATTCGAACGCCGTACAGTTGTCAAATAAGCATCAAATATATCCTGTTGACACTTTCACTTCCTCTAGCTACATTCACGTCACATTATGTATTGTGATTTTTCTGATTTTTCAACGAGAAATAAATAAACATTGAACATCACATACAAACAACTTCATGCATTCTCAGAAGAAACATTCCAATTTCTGAAGGTTTTCAAAATGAGCATGGACACGAAAAGATTGTCATGAATACCTAATATAGTAATATTCTCTGACACGGTGTGTATCATTTTCAATAACAAAAATTCATGATAAAATGTCTGTCTAATGAGAGTCTTTGGACAGAGTAAATTGTAATTTCCAAAATAGCATGTTTATAGTCATGTTTCGGTTGAAAATGCAACAATCAACCTCACATTAGGAAGTGCTTCAACATGATCAGTTTTTGTTCAAGTTGATTATATCTACAATCTCATTTATCATTTTTAAAAGAAAGCAACACATAAATTTAAACAATATTTTAAGGTGTGATAATTCAAACGCTAAAAAAAACATCAATTTTTCAGTGGAAATGGGCGTTTGAAGAAAGAAACAACAAGATTCCTTGTTAAGTTGTTTTCAACGTATCCACAAATTATCAATAATTAAACAAATCTATTGCTTTGATAGTTTCGACTAAAAGTACACAACCTATTGAAGTTATGACAATTTTACATATAAGTTTCTTCTTTGTCACATCGTGTTTGACCGATCGAAATTTCAAGTGACAGAAGCTTCGGTGCGAAAGTAAAATCTTTCATATTTGATATAAAATTCACAGTAGACGAATCAGTCAATGCGCTTCAGAATAATTGATGTTGAGCTGTCAAAAGAATCTTATCAATTGCTGTCACAACAAAATTGAAAGAAAAAAATGAGTATCATCGTTTTCTGAAGTAAGATGTAATGTCACGCTTTGCCTTTGGTTTTGTTGACGACTTCATATTTATGGAGTTAGAAGAAGAAGGCGAAGAAGAATCACTGTGCGCTTTTTTCGCAGTGTCTATATTGTTCAACGAATGTAACTTTGGTTTCTTTGAAAGTGTCTCATTCCAAGAACTTAATTGATTGGTGAAATTAGCTCTTTTACCTTTTGCTTTTGGAGGAGGGGATTGAGTAGAAAATAATGTGGATTTTTTTTTGGAAAATTCTTGTTTTTTGACTTTTATACCGTGAGGATCTTTTATTTTGATTGCGATGGAATTATTATGAATATGGTCATCTCTTTTCATAGAAGCTGATGGCGATGAGTTATTTCCGAAAAAAGATGTAATGCTTGGTAATTTTTGTAGTTTAATAGGAGCAATTGAGTCCATTCCATCATATTGCACATTGCTCATTTTCTTCGTTACAGGGTGCCAAGCTAAATTGGGATGATGGCCAGTATTATTCGACAAAGAAGCTACCTCTTCTAGCAATTGAGATGAAGGAGACGATATCCATTTTTTTATTAGATTTTCATCCCAGAGTAAAACGGGCATACGATGATGAAGCCATTTTAATTGTGGACAAGCACTAGTTGTGAGCATTGTAAAAGTGTGTAATTCATTTTGTTCAGGATACCCTGTTGATACTTCAGTGTACAGACCCGCAACAAAAAGAGGTAAACCATCAGATCGGTGCACATAATAGGGCTGTTTGTTATTATTTCCGATGGTGTCCTTTGAAGGTGTTTTCCATTCATAGTAACCATCGAGAGGAAGTATGCAAGATTTTGCAGATGAAATTAAATTTCGAAACGAAGGTTTTTCGGCTGCAGTTTCACTCCGAGCGTTGAACATAAGATTCGAAAAATGTTTTGATGCTCCTTTGGGTAGGGGTGAAGATGATGTCCCTTTTCGAGTTATGAGACCCCATACTTTTTCCCTCGTGCAGAATTCAGCTTTTTTGTCATTATTATTTATTTCACTTTTAGTCCTCAAATAGTCATTAGCATTGGATACAGATTTTGTATCTTTTTGCAAAACGGTAAAAGTGTTTCCGGGAGACATATTCATTCTAGTTGATCCCTCAACTTGTAAGGAAGAAAAAGAGTTGGGATGACATCCAAGTATTGTTGCTGCGTTAAGAACAGCAGCCGATCTTTGAACAGCTCGTCCACACATTTTGCCCTAAGATTGAACCTATCCTCTAAGAGATCAAAGTTCGGATGACGCCCCTTAGTATTCTAATTTCGTTCGTATTGAAATTTCTTTCTTATGACTCTAGCAATATGGATAATCAATACCTTATGGCAATGATTGTTGAATGACTCATAACATCACATTTTTTATAGATTAACGTAGTTAGGTACGTTATTTTCAAAAATGGGTGAATATAACGAGGAAATTTTTCTCGTTTATCGAACTTTGAGGTTCAACACTATAAAATCGAAGACAGCAGTAGTATAATGCAAAGGAATATCATTCTAGATTAATAATCAAAATTTTAATTTGTTTTATTTCATCACGATACAACAGTTATATCTTCAATAATAAATTATAGACACTAATGCTCAAGATCTACGAATATTGATATGTTGGATTAATCAACCAAGCAAATTATTCTAGTTTAAGAAAAGCAGTCGTTTGAAAACAAAGCTTTGCAATTAACATCAAAAATATCAAATATTATAAGCTTTTTATTCCGTTGCAAAAGATTATTATAAATATATATTGTTCGGTAACAGAATTAGATTTATGCATGTATAGCGTGAGGGTTGAAGAATCGAGGCGATTGTTGACCAAAAGGGATAAAAACATGATTATTCGTAGGATGCATTGACTGAATTAAATATTATAATCCATAGCATACTTGTATAGGCATAGAGATTTAAGATGTCGATGTTGCCTCAGTTGGTATTGACTGACTATTGCCATCCCAAGATTGGTGAAGTAAGGGAGGATTCTGTAAAGGTACAGTAATGCACTGTTGATGGATTTGGTAACGTAAAATAGATGAAAAACAAAATTAGTGACGTTTTTTTGAGAAAATAAGTTTATGCACATATGTCATAAAAAGATGTATCCTTACCTCATCAGTTGGTACAGCCAAGACAGCGGACTGCATCGGTATATGATCAATAGGACAGATTGGTGGTCCCATCGCGTTTTGCAAACTTGGTTTGAGACAGCGACCATGGAACATATGTCCACAGGGTCTTAGTTGCGTGTCTACATTAATGCAACCACATATAGCACATTTAGTTGAGGTAGGGACTTCTACAGATGAATTGTTCATATTTGCGTCGGAAAGAGGGACTTGTGGGGTTGCACTTACTTGAATATTCATCTGTGCCCGTGATTGTTGTCCAGGGTGCTGTCCTGGATGTTGACCTGAATATTGAAGATTCGATGATGCTGGCATTGAAGAATGTATTGGACCATTGTTTTGTTGTTGCCCTTGATCACCCATGAATGAAGGAAACGATTGGGGCATTTGTTGTCGCAGAATTTCTTGAGATAAAGTTCGTCGCATTTTTGCAGGAAGAGCAAGATCTGTCAATTTTTCACTACTTCTGCTGACCGACATGAGTCCTCGTGCAGCAAGTGCGTCATCATATGCTCGTTTCAATGAATTGCTATCATTGTTACTTCCGGTAATACCTGGTTTGTCCTTGTTGTCTGGAGGTAATGGGGCAGGTCGAGGAGCTCCAGCAGCAGATTGTACCATGGAAGGATATGGCTTTGATGTGCCAGATGATGGCCCATCATCTTCGAGAGAGAGTCCAATATCAGTATCTTCTTCGCGCTCTCTTTTATTTCCAAGTCGTTGAGACCAGTTTCCGTTTTGACTACTACGATCATCGAAAAATACTTCAAGAAAAGCATAAGAGTCCGCCCGACCCTACAATTATGAAAAAAGAGAGCGATGTGAAAATCTTTCCGCAGTGCAAGAGAGCAAACTATAAATATGCTTACCATTGATTCAATACTTTTCACTTGTGCTAGATTTCCTTTCTTGTTTAGGTTTCCTTGACTTGCAAGATCCGCACCACTCATATTAGTAATACTTTTCACTCCAGTCAAAGTACCCAGATTGTTCAGAGATGAAACACTTGAGAAATGAGGCCAAGAATTCAGAGCAGGTACACTACCCATTTTAGCAGAAATATTTCCCATTTTCATAGGATGTTGACTTGTCACTTGATGTTGTTGATGCGATAAATTATTTCCATTGGATAGGTTTTTGTTGTCTATTGCTGCAGAAGCTTTGAGTTTAGCTCCCTCAGTGGCTTGCCGGACAAGATCTTGATCTCTTGCAAAAAGCTCCATTAAAACAGCATGACTGTCTGTTTTATTCATCAATTGTCTTGAAAAACTATTGCTTGATTGTCCGTTCAATGGTTGCAAGCTTGCAAGTGAGTTATTTGTTGCCATGCCACCTTGATTACTTGTATTTTGTTGCTGTTGGGAATAGCCAGACTGATTGCCAAAGTAAGATGCTAGACCGTTGCTTCCATTAGAATTTTGTTGCTGTTGTTGTTGCTGTTGCTGTTG